>JAEEGJ010024486.1_pt1 | contig 12507 bp, 6 predicted proteins | sample 8958761 | NCBI WGS metagenome assembly JAEEGJ01 (sample SAMN16246546, study PRJNA631951) | gut metagenome | biome: gut microbiome; feature: rumen; material: RS-attached | host: Bos | place: Iran: Karaj | collected 2018-10 | reverse complement strand
TTATCACCCGGCAGAAAAGAAATCTACTATCAGTTACTGTATAACAAGGACCAATTCAACGGATTTTTCAAATACGTAGGTTATACCTCGTCCACACATCAATTATTATGGGATAGAATTTCGCAATTAATAATAAAGGAATTTAAGGGTAAAGTGTGCAGTCATGCCGACTTCGACACATTGGTCAGGCAGTATCCGATAGAACTGGCTTATAGCCTGGCCGTGATTGGAGCCGACGATGTTTACTCAATCACTCCTGCATGGGTTTTACGGAATTATCCGCGGCTAGTCAATGTAATAAATCTTCTATGCAATACATCATGTGGAAATTGCGAATATTGTCACCAGCGGTTAGATGCACATAGTGGCCTGAAGGAATTCTTTGGCTATGATGACTTTCGAACTTTTGATGGAGTTCCGATGCAACAACAGGCAGTAGAATCTGCTATTCGTGGAGATTCGCTCTTGACGATATTCCCTACTGGTGGCGGAAAGAGTCTCACCTTTCAGCTACCTGCATTGATGGCCGGTCGTAACACTCATGGATTAACGGTCGTTATTTCGCCATTACAGTCACTTATGAAAGACCAGGTTGACAATCTTGCAGCACGTGGCATTAGTGAGGCAGTGACTATCAATGGACTACTTGACCCTATTGAACGAGCCGCCGCCATACAGCAAGTGGCAGAAGGAACGGCAAACTTGCTCTATATTGCTCCAGAAATGTTACGTTCGAGGACTATCGAAAGACTACTGATAAACAGGAATGTTGTACGCTTTGTAATTGATGAAGCCCACTGTTTCTCTGCATGGGGTCACGATTTCAGGGTGGATTACCTGTATATTGGTGATTTTATCCGACAGTTGCAAGAAAAGAAGCAATTGAACCAACCAATTGCCGTATCTTGTTTTACGGCAACAGCCAAACAGAAAGTCATCAGCGATATCTGTGACTATTTCAGGGCAAAGTTAGGCTTAGAATTAAAAGTATTTGCAGCTAATGCTGAGCGAAAGAACTTGCGTTATTCCGTACTCCATGCAGATACTGCCAATGAGAAATACAATCTTTTACGTTCTCTGATTTTGGGACATAATTGCCCTTCAATAATATATGTTTCTCGCACTCGCCGAACCCTCGAATTAGCAGAACATCTGGTCAGAGACGGTATTCGTGCTTTACCTTTCAATGGCAAGATGGAGGCAGCCGAGAAGGTAAAGAACCAAAACGCCTTTATGAGTGGTGAGGCACAGGTGATTGTGGCAACATCAGCCTTTGGGATGGGCGTTGACAAGAAGGATGTCGGGCTGGTGGTACATTATAATATAAGCGACTCATTAGAGAACTATGTGCAAGAAGCGGGACGTGCAGGACGAGACCCACAGATGCAGGCAGATTGCTTTGTGCTATATGCCGACAGCGATCTCGACAAGCATTTCATGCTCCTCAATCAGACAAAGCTGAGTATTAGCGAAATACAGCAAGTTTGGAAAGCAATCAAGGACCTTACATCAAAACGGGATAAGGTGAGCTGCTCACCTTTAGAGATTGCACGCCAAGCTGGATGGGGCGAAGAAACAGATGATATTGAAACGCGTGTTAAGGCAGCAATAGCGGCGCTGGAAAATGCAGGATTCATAAGCCGTGGCAGCAATTCCCCTCACATCTTTGCGACGGGTATAGCCGTGAAGAATATGGATGAAGCACGCCACAGATTGACCATCTCTCCACTTTTTGATGATCATTCACGCGAAGAAGCTGCCCGAATAATCAAATCACTTATCAGTGCTCATGCTACAGCAAAAGGCAAAGGAGCTGAAGCAGAAAGTCGTGTGGATTATTTAGCTGACATTCTGGGAATGGACAAGTTTTCTGTTATTAGGAATATCAGCTTGATGCGACAGGATGGTTTGCTGGCTGACACTCGCGATATGCAAGCATGGATATCAAAGAGTTCTTCCATACGCAATCTCGACATCATTCTGAAGTTAGAGCATTTCCTCATGCAAAGATTCGGTGAAGAAGCAATCAGAATAAACTATAAAGAACTGAATGAGGAAGCTCACAAGGCTGGCCTTACCTACTCAAACACCAAACGCATCAGAACTTTACTCCATTTCCTTTCTTTAAAAGGTTACATTCATAAACAGGAACATAGCTTCAGTGACAGCGTGAGTGTAAGATTACAGGCTTCACAGGATATTTCAATGGCTCGATTTGGCAGACGAATGGATATCTGCCGCTTTATTATCGACACCTTGAATGTACAACGAGACGTCAGTAAAGAAATGACCCTTGTGAATTTCTCAATCGTTGAACTGCTCCAACAATTCATTGCAAGCCAGCACTCAGAGCTGTTCAAGGAACATGAAAGACCTACCATAGGAGACATTGAGGAAGCCTTATTATATCTCACAAAGACAGAACTGATGAAGATTGAAGGTGGCTTCATTGTTATCTATAACACCATGAAGATAGCCCGAATTGCCGACCGTCGCACACGGTATGGCAAGGAACAGTATCGTCTGTTGGACGAATTCTACAAGCAGCGTATACGCCAGATTCATATTGTAGGCGAATATGCCAACCTGATGGTTCGAGATTATAATGCAGCTTTACGATTCGTCAACGACTATTTCACATTAGACTTCCGCAAATTCATTAACCAATATTTCAAGGAAGAACGGCGGGCACAAATAGACCAAAACATCACTCCTGCCAAATACAACCAACTTTTTGGCCAGCTCTCTCATCGCCAATGCGAGATTATCGGCGACAAACTATCGAAATATATCGTAGTGGCTGCTGGACCAGGAAGCGGTAAGACACGAGTATTGGTACAAAAACTGGCGTCGCTGTTGTTGCTTGAAGATGTGAAACATGAGCAACTGTTGATGCTTACTTTCTCAAGAGCCGCTGCTACAGAATTCAAGAAAAGACTCATTGATTTGGTTGGCAATGCAGCATACTATGTGGACATTAAGACTTTCCACTCCTACAGTTTCGACCTTATAGGCAAACAAGGAAGCCTGGACGAAGCTAAAGATGTGGTGCGCCAGGCAGCAGAGATGATTGAAAAAAGCGAGGTGGAACCTTCTAAGATTTCCAAGAATGTACTTGTCATCGACGAAGCTCAAGACATGGGGCAGGATGATTTCCGGCTGGTACAAGCCCTGATGCGGCAAAACGAGGAAATGCGTGTCATTGCGGTAGGAGACGATGACCAGAACATCTATGCATTTCGTGGCTCTGACTCACGTTATATGCAGTCGCTTGTTTACCAAGATGGCGCTAAACTATATGAAATGACGGATAACTATCGTTCTTCGAAAGCAGTGGTCGATACTGCAAACCGATTTGTTCAGCGTATTCCCGGACGCATGAAACACACTTCCATTCGTTCAGCAACAGGAACGAATGGTAAGGTTATGACATTGACGTCATTTCTGAATGCAGAAACAAATATTCAGGGAAGTATTGCAATTCTTACCCGCACCAATGAAGAAACAATGCAGGTAGCCTACGAACTGGAACAACACGGCTTGCATGCCACTGTTGTCCAGTCAATGGGAGGTTTCCGTTTTTGCAACCTTGCAGAGGTGCGATATTTCTTAAAACAATTGGGTGACAGCAACGACATATCAATAGCGCAGGAGAAGTGGCAGTCGGCAAAACATCGTACACTCGAGACGTATGCCTCCAGCACTTGCCTTAGCATCATGAAACAATTCTTTGAAGATTTTGAGGTAACCCATAAAACCTATTATCGCAGTGATTTACTTGAATACATTTTTGAGTCAAATATTGAAGATTTTATCGCTGCTGATGAAAAATCTGTCTTTGTAAGCACTATCCATAAAGCCAAGGGACGTGAATTCGACACTGTCTATCTCGTGTCGCCCATACCTGATGCAAGAGATATAAACGAAATGCGAGCCTATTATGTTGGCCTGACTCGCGCCAAACAAAACCTCTATCTCATAACGAATCCCACAAAAGAGTATTCATCCATATCTATAGCACTGAACATGCACGACGTATGGCTCGACTTTTTCAAGGGACGCAAGGAGATTGTGCTTCGCCTTCGAAGTGGAGACTGTTTGCAATACAAAGATGGCTATCTTCTTAATGAACAAAGAATCAATGTCGCAGCATTGTCTTCCCAGGGAAGAGACAAGCTGAAATCATGGACTGATAAAGGATATGAAGTGGCAAGTGCAAAAGTGAGCTACACATTGGCATGGAGACCTCAAAACTCTGATATGGAATACGCCGTGTGTTTGGTGAATCTACTGCTAACAAAGCAACAGAAGTCATAATACTTTTCATAATGATACCTGCAGGAACTACAAGGGAAAATAAGAACTATAGTTCTAGTCTCATTGCCTTTATCTTTGGACCAAATATGGAGAGAGCAGCCTTGTTATCAGAAACTTATGTCTACGCGAAGCAGGCCGGCTAAGGTGGTTCTGCCGTCGGTGTCGATGACATGCAAAGCGGGCTTGACGGTCAGGAAGTCGGTGAGGTGATAGCTGAAGATGAACTCGGTGGCCCATTCCTCGACGTCGACTACATAGACGTAGTCGGTGAACACGCCGAACTCGGCACGCTTGAGGGCATATTTCCCGCCCAGGCCGTAGAAATTGTCACACAGATTGCCGCTGCCGAAAGCATGACTATAGATGGCAATCAGGGTGAGGTTGGGCACCAGTGCCTGCTCGGCGTAAATCCAGGCCGAGGGATTAATATCCGAATCTGTGTGCAGTGTGCCTCCCAGGTAGTAGTGGCTGCCGCGATGGCGGTATTCGGCCTGCCCTATTACAAACACGTTGTCGCTATTGGGGCAGATGCGGAAGACGTTTTTTCTACCCGCGAAACGATAGTGTCCCTTACCGTTATAGACCGATGCCTGCAGGCGCAGGTTCTTATGGTCGTAGGCGTAATGGATGCCCATTGCGGCCATAGGGAAAGTTGGAGAGTCGATATTCCAGCTGACGGTGGGAAAGATGCCGGGCGAGCTGTTGGTGTAAAGAGCCAGTCCGTCGCTGCAGAAATAATCCTCATCGATGCGGCGGATGCCGGCAAAGAGCGTATGGCGGTCATTGATTTGCCAGTTCACGCCAGCCACCGTGAGTGCAAACGGAATGTCAAGGCCATAGGTGTCGATACTAGAGAAACCCTGAATGTCGTTTACTGACAGATCATTGTCGGTAGACGCAGCGCTGAGGGAACCGACCTGAACGGACAGTTTCCGGGAAAGCGGGACATCGGCATGAAGCTCGAGGATATTGGCAAAACGGACCCGCTTGAAATCTGTCAACACATCGCCGGTGTAGTCAACGCCGAACGTCGGGCGCAACGAGGTGCTGTCTGCCTCCTGTGCCATCATATGCAGGCTACAAAGCAGCGCCATCACGATGAATGCCGCCCTCACAGGTATATGTCTTTCCTTTTTTCGATTTATCATTATAGAGGTTTCTAAGTAAAAAAGAGGAGCCCCTACAATGGGAGGGAGTAGATGGCTTTTTAAAAACAGCTGCAAATATACGACTTTTCTGTGAAAAAACAAAATCTCACAAAATATTTCAAAACCGGTTTCACACTTTCACTTGTCTGTAAACCGTTGTCATTCAGCCGGATGCGGATGAAACCGCGCTTTCACTTCGGTTTCACTTCCGTCATTATGAAAATGGAAAGGAATTCACCTAATTCACATTTTTTATTGGAACACAAAGACGCAAAGGCACAAAGTTTTTTTCGAGGCCTCAATAGGGGGTACGGTAGTAGGAAGGTAGTAGGATAAACACCCCTATATACTACCAATAACACTTTGAGACACAACACTTTACACACAAAGTAGTAGGTATAGGGGGTAGAAATCGTTTTTCGCGTATGGAGGAATCATCAGGCTGGGTACAAAGTAAATTAGTTTGTACCTTAAACAAACATTAAATGAACCTCAAAAACCTATTATTTGAAGAACAAAGTAAATTAGTTTGTACTCCTGAACAACATAGAAAGAAGTGCAATGACTCTAGTTAAGAAAACCATAGGTCAATAGGAAAATTATAGCAAAAAGGCGGTTTTTAGTTAAAAAAAGCAAAATACACCTATAGGTTTATACAATGTAATTGTATTTTTTTTAATTTTGCGAGGATAAAGTACTATTATGGGGCGATATGCCTCGATGGGAAAATAAAATTCCGACAATTCAAATTCTGCTATTATAACTTCAGACTTTTCAAAAACTATTAACAAGTGACGATATGAAATGCATCAGAATACTAATAGTTCTCATGGCCATCCTATTTGGTCAGGGGGTTGTGTTTGCTCAAGATGCGCAAACAGAAGAGACGCATGCCCATTCGATAAGCCAAAAATGGAAAGGCATTAACGTGCATACGGAGGTAATTGGTCAAAGCCAATATGATCCCATTCTTGTTAATGGTAAATATACCGGTGGAAAGACCATCTTCCTGTACAATATGGGCACTGGTAAGTTTATTATTGAAGGTGGTAACTTTGGAATGGAAGGAAGGCTATTCCATGAAGACTTCGGACGTCCTCTATATTTGTTTTCGGATGGATACATTACTAGTGGTATCACAGAAAATGGACAAAAGTATCTGTTTGGTTGCAACATTCCTGGAGTATTTCATGCTCAAGGAAACTGGGATAATTGGAACCAATACAGTTTCACCATAATGATGGATGCTGATAAATCTAAACGCACAAAAGGGTGGTTGTTCAAACGGGTGGAAGGTGAAACCGGCGACACCTGCACCTACTATATTTACGAAGATAAAGGCGGTAAACAATACTATCTCGGTGCAGCTTGGGGTGAGTGTCATGCGTCCGATTGGAAAGGAGACGGACAATATGTGTCCATGGATGCTGACCGATGCACATGGACATCTGCAAACCCTATTGGTAACATGGAAAAAAAGAAGGTAGACGGCGACATGATAGCTATTGATGAGCTATACAAGTGGCGTGTTGTGTCGGAAGAGGAATTCATAGCTGCATTATCTAAGGAGGAGGTCGGATTGAACCCCAGTATTTCCATATTTGTGCCTGATCGCGATTTCACCCGTAATGCCAATAACTTTGACACCAATTGGGTAATGGAGGATAAACCAGACGGAGACTATTCGGAAACGGGACGTCTTGCATATACTTTTGGAGTGTATCTGGACAAGAAGAATCAGAAACAATACAATAACAATAGTATTTACTATAGAAATGAGGCATGGAACAAACCTATCAGGTTAAAGAATGTTTTTGATAACTCTTCAGCCTCTGGTGGTCCCGACTTGGCATATGGCTGGGAAAACGCTAAAAACGGTTTCCTTTCCTTCGAGGGTGTAGGAAGGACATATACCACGTTTACGGTGCCAAAGCCGGGATGGTATCAGATACAATGTTACGGATTCGTGCAGAGCAATGTGGGGAACGATGCCTATCTGTTTGCCAAGGTTGTAGGTGGTACCGAGGCCTCAGCACACGGAGGTGAGGCAAAAAATAACCTTGTTACAGTTGCTGCCAATTCATACGGCGAAAAAAACGACCGAGAGAAATGTCTTATAGTGGGCAATTTACTAAGAAAACCTGCCACAAAGGAGTCCTACAAGAACACTGTGTGGATTTGTGTCACCGATGAAGAATACAATAGTGGTAAGCAGACCTTGCAAGTTGGAGTTGGCAAGGACCAAGCGGCCAAGAGTACTGGTGTTAAAAACGGTAACACGACATATTACTATGACACCGACTGGGTATGTATAGATGATATCCGAGTGTCTTACTTGGGCACAAGTCCAGCATTTTTCTATGAAGAAGAGGAAAATCTCGACTACATGATTCCCGGTTCAGAAAACACTAAGCAATTTGAGACCTCTTCACCATCGAGTTTCGGCGGTCCTCAAGGACAATACGGCGGTGCCGTATGCATTGAACGCTCGTTGAAGACAGGACAGTGGAACTCATTCTCGTTCCCCCTACCACTGACTGGTGAACAAGTGAGGCATGCTTTCGGCGAGGATGCCCATTTGGCAAAAATCCACAGTATCGGCAAAATGTCAAATAATCCCAATGTTATAGACTTCAAGACGGTTAGCCTCCGTACTACTGAGAACGTGGTAGAACCAGGAGTTTTCTATCTGCTGAAACCGACCAGTGAGCCAACGACAGGTATCGATCCGCAAGGACGTGATACCGAGTTCTATGAGTTAGGGCGTTTCTACTTCTCCATCAATGAAAATGAGCCCGATACCTATAAACATGACCGTATGTCTATCAACACCTTGAAAAAGGAAGCGCAAACCATTGAGTCACTTGACGGAGAGCACGATGGGACTGCTGGAGTTAACTACGTGCAGACGCCAGGCTTTGATGATTTCAAATCCCTTGTAAGCAAAAGTGATGGCCTATATACAGGCACTGTCGCAAATGGCATCTATGCAAAGAAGGACTCTTATGTTGTTAGTGACAACACTATCGTCCATCTGAACAAGGATAATCGTCTGAAAGGTTTCCGCGGGTGGATAAAACTCGATCAACCCATCAGTCTGGACTCAAAAGAAATCTCGATGTTTGGAATGTTTGATGAAGAACCCGAGCATAGTGGTACGAACACTGTACCGCGCATACATTTGCTCAGTTCCGACGAATCAGTCTACGACCTCTTTGGTAGGAAAGTGGGCATCCTGGGCGACACGTTGCCAAAAGGCATATATATTGTAAAAGGAAAGAAATATATGGTGAAATAATTCAACACATTAAAAAATGACTAAGATTAAGAAACCATATCGTCAACCAATTCTGGAACTGGTTCCTGTGGAGCCCTTCTATCTCCTAGATGGAAGCAAAAAGCCTATAAGTGGTTATGGAATCGATAATAATCCTGAAGATCCAGATAACTACGAAATTTTCCCCATAACAGAGGGACCAACCCCGGACGAAGAAGAAGACGTAGACATCGACTAGGACTTTTTTTTCCTTTGAAAGGGATTATAATATGACAATATGAGCATAAACATACAAATGGGCATTGTCAACACAGACAATGCCCATTCCTTCTTACGTTAGTATGTTATGAAAAATTTGAGAGAATTGAAACTTCACAGTTTCGTTTAAGATGTTTTACTAAATGATTTATAGAGAAAGCATAGAAAAATTCTACTTGATGATGATGGGCTCGGGCTGCTGTGCCTTCTGCAAGGTGTCCACCTTGAGCGAGTCGCCCATGGCCACCGACTTGTTGTCGGTAGTGGGCTGCTCGATGACAGCCATGTCGGAAACGTCGTTGGCGGGTGCCTCGAAGGCGCGCTGAGCGGCGTTGCCCAAAGTCAGGAAGATGGCCACCACGGCGGCTGCCTTGAAGAGCGGCATCAGTCGCTGTGTGAGGCTCACGGTGCGGGCCTTCTTCTCGCTGACCATTTCCATCATACGGGCGTCGAAGTCATCGCCCAACACGTCGTCCTTCACTTCCTGATGCTCGTAGGCGAACAGGTCGCGATAGCGGCGCAGACTGGCTGGCAATTCCTCTTGCGAGAAGAAAGCCTTCAAGATCTCCTCTTCTTCGAGAGAAGTCTCACAGCGCCAATAGCGCTCCAGCAGTTGTTCGATGTACTTATAGTCCATATTCTTCGGTTTCTTGATACTTTTGTTTGATGGTCTGGCGTGCGCGGAAGATGTTCACCTTGACCTGTTCTTCGGTAATTCCCAAGATGGTAGCGATGTCGCGATAGCTTTTTCCTTCGAAATCGCGCAGCTGCATGCAGCTGCGCTGCTTTTCCGGAAGACTGTTTACCAGTCGTCTCACTGTCTCCACTCTGTCGCGCTGTTCCATCAGTTCCAGCGGTGACCTTGAGCGGTCAGGTCGTTCAGCCTGCTGTTCGTCGAGTGATGCGTTCTGGCGTTCAGCCTTTTTCATCCTGTCGAGTGCCAAGTTTCGGCAGACGGTCAAACTAAAAGCCTCTATGCTTTCAATGTTTTCCCAATCGTCTCGCTTGTTCCAGACTTTTATCAGCGTGTCCTGCACGATATCCTCGGCCTCTTCACGGTTCATCGTGATGCGAAGCGCCAGACGGTAGAGCAGGTTTTTCATGGGCAGCACATCTGCCGTGAAACTGATATTTTTCATCTGCACTCTAAATAAATGACGATTGGGTTTTTGAAAAGTTACAAAATTCTTTGATTTTTTTTGGTGGTGGGTGTTATTACTCATCAACAATCATGGTTCCATGCTGCCCGTCGATGGCAGTGGCAAGGGTGATGTTGACGGCTTTCACTCCGGCGGCAATGGCATTGAAGGCATTCTCCAGTTTGGGGAGCATGCCTCCGGCTACGGTTCCGTCGGCCTTCAGGCGCTCGAAGTCGGCGCGCGTGATGGTGGGGATAACGCTCTCATCGTCGTCGGGATTGCTGAGCACCCCTTTCTTCTCGAACGAGAAGATGAGCGTCACATTATAATAAGGTGCAAGCGCCTTGGCGGTTTCCGATGCAATGGTATCGGCGTTGGTGTTGAGGATGTTGCCCTGCAAGTCGTGCGTCAGCGGAGCCATCACGGGAGTTATCCCGGCCTCAAGCAGATTGCGGAGCATTTGTCCGTCGGCACGGTCCACATCACCCACGAAACCGTAGTCGATGCCGTTTTTCACGGGACGGCGATGCGCCTGGATGACGTTGGCATCGGCACCCGTCAGTCCGAGGGCATTCACCCCATTGGCCTGCAGGCGCGCCACAAGATTCTTGTTCACCAGTCCGCCATAGACCATTGTCACCACTTGCAGCATCTCAGCGTCGGTGACGCGGCGGCCATTGACCATCTGCGTCTCGATGCCCAGCTGGGCAGCCACCTGAGTGGCGCGGCGGCCGCCGCCATGCACCAGCACTTTCCTGCCGGGGATGGCCGAAAAGTCCTTGAGCAACTGGCTGAGCTGCGCCTCATCTTCAACGATGGCACCGCCCACTTTCACCACCGTAAGTGCGGGGCGGGCGTTCTGTTCTCTCTCTTCTTTCATTTTTCTTGTTCTATTTTATTTCGGCGGTGCGACCGCCGAACACCTGACGCTGTTTGCGGGGTTATTCCAGATAGGTGTAGCCGTAGAGGCCCGAGCGGTAGTTGCTGAGGAACTCCTTGCCCTCTTCCAGGGAGATTCTGCCCTGTTTCACGCTCTTGGCCACCCAGATTTCCAGCTGGCGCACCAGTTTCTTCGGGGCATACTGTACGTATTCCAGCACCTCTGCCACGGTCTCGCCATCGATGATCTGGTCAATATGATAATGCCCGTCTTTCACGGAGATGTGTACCGCCGTGGTGTCGCCGAACAGGTTGTGCATATCGCCAAGGATTTCCTGATAGGCTCCCACCAGGAAGACGCCCAGATAGTAAGGCTCGTTCTTCTTCAGGGCATGAACGGGCAGCGAGTGGGAGTTATGACGGTTGGTGACGAAGTTCGCAATCTTTCCGTCGGAGTCGCAGGTGATGTCCTGCAAGGTGGCGTTGCGCGTGGGGCGCTCGTTCAGGCGCTGAAGGGGGAGTATGGGGAAAAGCTGGTCGATGGCCCACGAGTCGCTCAGACTCTGGAACAGCGAGAAGTTGCAGAAATACTTGTCGGCCAGCAGTTTGTCGATATTCATCAGCTCCTCAGGGATATGCTTCAGGTTCTTGGCCAGCGCATTGATTTCATGACAAACGCTCCAGTACATGGCTTCAATCTCGGCACGCGTCTTCAGGTCCACGATACCGTGTGCAAACAGGTCGAGCACCTCTTCCCTGATCTGCTCGGCATCGTGCCAGTCTTCGAGCACATTGCGGGGCGAGAGGTTATCCCAGATTTCGTAGAGGTCCTTCACCAGCTGATGAGAGTTCTCGTCGGGCTCGAATTCCTCAGGCATCTCGGGCAATGAGGCCGTTTCCAGCACATCGATGACCAGCACCGAATGGTGGGCAGCCAGCGAACGGCCGCTTTCGGTGATGATATTGGGATGCGGAAGATCGTTCTTGTTGGCGGCCTCCACAAAGGTATAGATACAGTCGTTGACGTATTCCTGGATGGAATAGTTGACCGAGCTCTCGCTCGATGGTGAGCGCGTTCCGTCGTAGTCGACACCCAGTCCGCCGCCGCAGTCCACGAAGTCCACGTTATATCCCATCTTATGCAGCTGGATATAGAACTGCGAAGCCTCGCGGAGAGCCGTCTGGATGCGGCGAATCTTCGTAATCTGTGAACCGATATGGAAATGGATGAGTCGCAGGCAGTCGCGCATGTTCTTCTTGTCGAGCATCTCCAATGCTTCCAGCAGCTGGGCACTGGTCAGGCCGAACTTCGAAGCGTCGCCGCCGCTTTCCTCCCATTTTCCGCTGCCGCTGCTGGCCAGCTTGATGCGGATGCCGATATTGGGACGGACGTTGAGTTTCTTGGCAACCTTGGCGATGAGTTCCAGCTCGTTCATCTTCTCCACCACGATGAATATCTGCTTTCCCATCTTCTGGGCCAGCAGGGCCA
>JAEEGJ010024484.1_pt1 | contig 12507 bp, 8 predicted proteins | sample 8958761 | NCBI WGS metagenome assembly JAEEGJ01 (sample SAMN16246546, study PRJNA631951) | gut metagenome | biome: gut microbiome; feature: rumen; material: RS-attached | host: Bos | place: Iran: Karaj | collected 2018-10 | reverse complement strand
AGGTTTCCAAGCAATTCTCTACGGGCAAGGCGACAGAGCACAGCTACCGCCCTGCACTCGCGAAACTCCTTGGCGACTTGCTCCCCAAATTCACTATCACCAACGAACCGAGCCGAATCCAGTGCGGAGCGCCGGACTACATTATTGCAAAAGGGAAAGGCGCAACATCAATTCCCGTTGCGTTCGTAGAAGCAAAGGATATCGGCGATAGCGACCTGGATGGAAACCGCCAGCACAAGGAACAGTTCAACCGCTATAAAAATTCGCTAGACCACATACTCTTTACAGACTATCTTGATTTCCATCGGTATGAAAATGGATGGTTTATTAGTAGTGTACGTATTGCAGAAATCAAAGGGAATAAAATTGAGCTAATAGAAGCTAATGTTCCCATGTTCTTGGAAATGGTCGGTGCTTTTGCTGAAGCCCAACCTCAGAAAATCACGAGTTCTACAAAATTGGCGCAGATGATGGCGGCTAAGGCGAAACTTCTTGCAGAAGTGATTGAAAGGACTCTTGTTGCGGACACTGAAAAAACGGGTGAATTGGCGGGGCAGTGGAAATCTTTTCAGAGAGTCTTGATTCATGATTTGACAGAACGCCAATTTGCAGACATTTACGCGCAGACGATATGCTACGGAATGTTTGCGGCTAGGCTTCACGACGATAATCCTGACTCATTTAGCCGTCAAGAAGCGGCGACGTTAATACCCAAAACGAACCCATTTTTGCGTAAAGTTTTCCAGAATGTGGCTGCATACGATGTGGATGCAAGCATTGTGTGGATCGTAGATGACCTTGCTGAAACATTCCGTGTGACGGACATGCCGAAGGTGATGAAAAACTTCGGAAAGACGACTGGTCAAGCTGACCCGATGATTCATTTTTACGAAGATTTTCTGCGCTATTATGACCCTAAGCAGAAAAAATCTTGTGGCGTTTATTACACGCCTGAACCTGTTGTGCATTTTATCGTCAATGCCGTCGATGAAATTTTGAAGTCTCGTTTCAATTTGAGTGATGGTCTCGCCGATACGAGTAAGGTGACGATTCGTCAGACTTCGAACCTATATACGGATAATCGCACTAAAGACCACAAAAGGTATGAAACTCGTGAATACCATAAGGTTCAGATTCTCGATCCGGCAACGGGTACGGGAACATTCCTTGCCGAGGTGGTGCATAAAATCCATTCTAGTATGGAAAATCAGAAGGGCGCTTGGCAAAATTATGTAGAAGAACACTTGCTCCCTCGTCTGAATGGTTTTGAATTTATGATGGCACCGTATGCCGTTGCTCATTTGAAGTTGGATATGGTGCTTGCTCAGACGGGCTATAAGACTAAACAGGATAAGCGTCTTCGTATATTCCTTACAAATTCTCTTGAAGAATGTGACCACGATACGGGAACATTGTTTGCTCAATGGCTTGCGCAAGAAGCTAATGAGGCAAACCTTGTCAAACGCGATACACCTGTAATGGTGATGATGGGAAATCCACCGTATAGCGTGAGCAGTAGCAATAAAAGTGCGTTGATTCTGAATCTTTTAAATGATTATAAGAAAAATCTGAATGAGAAAAAGCTTAATCTAGATGACGATTATATCAAGTTTATTCGTCTTGGGCATTACTATGTAGAAAAAAATGGGGAAGGGATTCTTGCATATATTTCAAACAATAGTTTCATTGATGGAATAACGCATCGTCAAATGCGAAAAGCGTTGATGGAAAATTTTGATGAAATTTACATTCTGAATTTGCATGGTGATACACGAAAAAATGAAGTTGCACCTGATGGCGGTAAAGACGAAAACGTCTTTGATATTATGCAAGGTGTAAGTATCAATATTTTCGTGAAAAAAGGTCGTCATTCTGGAGCCGATGGCGATAGAATCCAATCCCTAGCCAAAGTTTACCACTACGAAATCTTCGGCAAACGTTTTGAAAAATACGCATTTCTTGCTAAAACATCGTTTAGCGATATTCCTTGGTATGAACTCACTCCGCAAGCACCACAGTATTTCTTTGTACCTAAAGATTTTTCTGTGCAGGAAGAATATGAAAAGGGTTTCAAAGTTGACGATTTGATGAAAGTCCGAAATTCTGGTGTAAAAACTGATAGAGATTTGTTGTTTTATGATTGTGATAAAGACTGTCTTATAGAAAGAATAAGTAGTCTTTTGTCAGGAAAACAATTAGAAAAGAATTTTATAGAGCTATATAATGTTGTTGATTCCTCCTCTTATAAAATTACAGACAAAATTAAATGCTGTAAATTTGATAATTCTAAGATTCAAAAAGCAGAGTATAGAGTATTAGATTTCTATTACATCTATTATGATGAAAAATTGGTATCACGAGCTGCATTTAATGTAATGCAACACCTGCGTAAAGCGAATGTAGCTTTGGTTGTTCCGAGACAATGTTCTAGCGATTGGAAATATGTTTTTTGCACAAATACAATCGGAGATCATAACTTGATTGCAAGTGCGGGGAAACTTGGTGCAGGAGACTTATTCCCTCTCTACCTTTACCCAAATGAGGAGGGAGATCCTTCGACTTCGTTGCACTTCGCTCAGGATGACAAGCTACAACGCAAGCCCAATCTAGACGAAAAAATCTGGCGCAAAATAGACAAGTGTACTAAACTCAAAACAACTCCAGAACAAGTCTTTGATTACATCTATGGAGTTCTCCATACACCAAGCTATCGCGAAAAATACAAGGAATTCTTGAAAATAGATTTTCCGCGTATTCCGTTCCCCGATAACAAGGAAGAATTCGAACGAATCGTTTCCATTGGCTATAAACTTCGCAAATTGCACCTGATGGAATACATCCCACCGCAGGCAACTTCCTTCGACATCGAAGGCGACAACGTCGTAACAGATGTTAAGTATGAAAAGGAGATTCCCGGTCAAGCTGGGAATGACAACTGCGGCAAGGTCTATATCAACAAGACGCAGTATTTTGCGAATGTTCCTGAATTAGCTTGGAATTTCTATATCGGTGGCTATCAACCCGCCCAAAAGTGGCTCAAGGACCGCAAAAACCGCACCCTCACATACGACGATATCTCGCACTACCGCAAAATCATCGCCATCCTTATCGAAACCCACAAATTGATGCAAAAACTCGACGAAAAACTTTAAAAAGCCCACCTTCACCTTAATCCTTTTAAATTGGTAAAATATTTTGAAGAGTATTTCTCGTTGGTTTCGCCATTTTTGGATGTTATTTTAGCATTGCCTAAAGATCATGCGATAAAGAGGGAAAAGATGGAATGTCCAATTCTTGGGCTTGCAAAAAGCAAATGAAAAATTATCTCACAATCCCAACCGCACAATACAGTAGCGAGAGTCCCATAAGTGTATAGAATATTCTGTGGTGCTTTTTGAAAAGCCCTTGCAGTAGAACGCCTGCGAAAAGCCACGCCAAATTGCAGATGGGGCCTGTAAGCGGCAATAGTATGCCGAACAGCAGCAAGTGCGGAAAATCTTGGTGGTAGGGGAGAATATAGGTTGTGATTGCCGTGAGGCAGAATACCATGATTTTAACGTTCGTGAGTTGCACAAAGAGCCCGGTGCGAAAGCTGCCGGTTGTGCGGCTGTTGCGGATTTCTTCGAGTGGCTTGAACGCTTGAATTAAAAGGCTGATTGCCAAATATGCAATGTAAATTGCTCCGACGAAAGCAAATACCTGGATGAAATTTTCAAATGCACTACTGATAAAATAAACTATAAAAACAGATACTAGCGAGACGATTGTGTATCCGGTGAAAAGTCCGTACCACTGCTTTATGGCTACACTTTTCCCGCAGCCCATCGCTACCGATAGCGAGCAGAGGTTCGCGGGGCCTGGAGTAATTCCCGAGACAAACGCATAAAGTAAAAATGAAAGTGCAATTTCTAGTGACATTTAACCTTTTGTAGCAATTTACACGTATTTCGAAAGAGTTTTGACGTCATTACCGCTCCACGTGTAGAGTGCGAGCATCGGTTCGTTTTCGGTCTGCATGGAGTGTACGTGATTGGATGGATGCAATACAAATTCACCGGGGCCGCGTACTTTTGAGATTCCGTCTAGTGTCCAAATGGCGTGCCCAGATAAAATAACGTAAAGTTCTGTGGCGGGGTGCAAGTGGGAGGGGTAGAAGGTGTTTTTACCGAGGAGCGTAAAGCCGAAACAAAAATGTTCATCGTGGTAGGGCGCTTCTGGGCCGAGAATTTCTCCCCATCCCATTTGATCGGCCAAATTAGGCATGTCGGGGCGCGGCTCGTAATTGTATTTCCACGGCAAATAGGGGAGGGCGGGCTCCAAAGCTTTTAGCAAATTTGCAGTTTCAGGGTTCCCGTGCTTGATAGCTTCTCCAATGTAGCGGATTAGCGGCGAGTCGCTTTTTTCAAATTTTCCAATTGGCTTTGGAATGTCTCGGACTGCGAAATTGGCGGCTTCGAGCCCGATTTTATCGTCAATTTTGGCTCTCTTGAAAAAAAACTTTTGGGATTCTTTAATTAAATTTTGAATAACATTTTTCATAGCATCCCTATTCCACGTTAGATTTTAACACGGCGACGGTATGGCCGATGACTTCGCCTTTTTTGAATGCTTCGTATGCTGCGGTTGCTGTAAGTTTTACAGAGTCTAGAGATTTTTCGATTTCAAACGCGCGACTGCCTGAATCTTTGACGGAAACGTTTGCGAATGCTTTTTGCAAGTCTTCGGCACGGTAGAATCTAAAAGGGCCGAGGCCAGCTTTTTCTTGTGCGGCGTATCCCGAAATCACATCTTCCGGCTCGGCCTGGACTTTCCAAGAATACGTGAAAATTTCAGAATGGAATCCTGCCAATTCTCCGAGTTTGATGAATGCGCTGAGTGGAACGCGCCCGCCGAGCGTGGAATAGACGGCGCCGTTTTCTGCCAAGTAATCGCGAGCCTGCTTGAGTGCAAGATAATGCAAGTCGAGCATTTGCTCGTGAACGAATTCGGGGATTGCTTCTTCGCGCTTTTCCAAGTAATGGCCGCTATTGCGTTTGTCTTCAATCTTTGTGTTGTTTGCGAGCGGCACGTTGGGGAGATTTTCGTAAATGACATCGTAATTTCGTTTGCCGTTTTGGAGCGGTTGTAAAAGGTCGCCATCGCCAAATTCAAATTCGATGTTATTGCTTTTTAAGTTGTTCCTAACGTTCTGTGCAGCGGCGGCGACAACGCTTCTTTGCAAATCCGTGAAGCCTACGCGTTTTGCCCCTAAAAGCTCAATGCCGGTCAATACGTCAATGCCAGAACCTGTGCCGATGGAAACGAATGAATCAATGTCGTGACCCAATTTTTCGCGAATCAGCTTGAATGCGGGGGCTGCAATGTAGGCAACCCAATCGCTTTTGATATCTTCTGTTTTAGGCAAGTAAGCGTGATCGGCAACTTCAATAGAAAGGTAATCTTTGATGTGCATTGGCGCACTGTTCAGTGCAAGGTATTTATTGACATCTACAATTATACTCATTATTTACCTCCTTTGGTGCTCGCAGCAATAGCTTGTTCAAAGTCTGCAATGATGTCGTGCGGGTCTTCGATGCCAACGGATACGCGGATCATATCTTCGGGGATGCCTGCGGCGAGCCTGTCCTTCGGCGAAAGCTGCGAGTGTGTGCTTGTTGCCGGGTGCAAAACGCTTGTGCGGGCGTCGCCAACGTGAACGACTAAGGCGGCGACTTTCAATGCTTTGACAAACGAGCGGATGGCCGCCCTGCCGCCCTTGAGTCCGAAGGTGAGCACGCCGCTACCGCCTTGGTAATCAAAGTATTTGCGGATGCGCTTGAAATAAGGGCTAGATTTGAGTCCCGGATAGCTGACCCAATTTACGGCCGGGTGCTTGGACAAAAATTCAGCCAATGCGAGTGCGTTGTTGCTGTGCTGCGGCATTCGCAAATGGAGCGTTTCAAGGCCCAAATTCAAAAGGAATGCGTTGAACGGGCTTAATGCGGCGCCATAATCGCGCAAGAATTGAGCGCGAGCTTTCGCGATAAATGCGGCACGTCCAAATTTTTGAGTATAGGAGGTGTTTGCGTATTGAGCGTCCGGTTCCACGAGGTCCGGAAACTTTCCGTTTTCCCAGTTGTAATTGCCGCCGTCTATGACGACACCGCCGAGTGCAACGGCATGGCCGTCGATGTACTTTGTTGCGGAATGGATGACAACGTTTGCGCCGAGTTTTAAAGGCTTCACGAGGAATGGCGTTGCGAGTGTATTATCAACGAGGAACGGAACGTCAAATTCCTTGGCGAGCTTGGAGAACTTTTCAAAATCTAAAATGCCCAAGGCGGGATTGCCAATCGTTTCGCCGAAAATGAGCTTGGTGTTCGGGCGGAAAGCTTTGCGGAGTTCTGCGATGGAATCTTCCGGGTTGATGAATGTCGTTTCAATGCCGAGCTTGGAAAGTCTCACGCTGAGCAATGTGTAGCTGCCGCCGTAAATGGTTTTGCTTGCAACGATGTGGTCGCCTGCTTTCACGAGGTTCGATATTGCGAGGAAAACTGCGGCTTGCCCCGATGCGGTTGCAACGGCACCCACGCCGCCTTCGAGTTCCGTAATCTTGCTTTCGAATGCCGCTACGGTCGGGTTCCCTGTGCGGGTATATTTATTACCCGATTGCTTGAGTGCAAAGAGGCGTTCCACTTCGTCAACATCTTCGTACTTGTAAGTCGTGGACTGGAAAATCGGGAGTACGCGTGGTTCGCCAATCTTGGGCTTCCAACCCGCCTGTAAACACTTTGTTGCAAAATTCCATGTGCTCGGATCATTAACGTTTGTGGTATTTTTTGCGGATTCAATTTTCTTTTTTGATATATTCTTTGTCATTTTAAAAACTCTTCTTTAGCAAAATATTTGCTCTTGAATAATTCTATTTGTACGGCGAAAATATAGAACGCAACTATTACCTTGTCCAATACTTAATTAATATTGTGTATAATAGAATTAATTTATTAGTAATTTGGTGCGCGCGGGGTGTCTATCGAAATAAGCAATTATCAGTAATTAGAAAAATTTATAGCACGCCGCATTTTGCTTTATGACGCGCAAAAATCCGTGGGCGAATGCTGCCAATCATCCCCATAAAATTCTTATATTTCGAGCCATGGCATTATCAGCAAATATTACACGCGAAGGAGCGCTTGAACTCCTTAAGAAATACAATAAGGATCCGTTCCACCTTGAACATGGCGAAATCGTAGAAAATACGATGCGTTACTTTGCTCGTGAACTAGGTTACGGCGAAGACGAAGAATTCTGGGGAATTGTCGGTCTCTTGCACGACCTTGATTTTGAATTGTGGCCGGAACAGCATTGCATCAAGGAACGCGAATTGATGCAAGAGGCGGGCCTTTCGGAAGAGCTGATTCATGCGACAACGAGCCACGGCTGGTCCATCACGGTGGAGGTCAAGCCAGAACACGAAATGGAAAAAGTGCTTTATGCCGTTGACGAACTCACGGGCTTGATTGGTGCGGTCGTTTTGATGCGTCCGTCCAAGAGCGTTCAGGATTTGGAACTGAAATCCGTCTTGAAAAAGTACAAGTCCCCGAAATTTGCGGCAGGCTGCTCTCGCGAAGTCATTGAACGCGGCGCAAATATCCTTGGCTGGGAATTAAACGACCTCATCTCCCGAACGATTGCTGCATTAAAAACTTTTAGACCGTAAACGAAAAGCGCTCCGAATTCTCGGAGCGTTTTTGAATGGAGTTTCCCGCTCGGAGGCGGGAATGACATTTCTGTTGTCAAGCCCGGCTTGACCGGGCTCCTCCCTTTATGCGTTCGTCGCGGCCTTCACTTCTTCGATTTTCTTGAGCACCGAGCCGTCTTCCATGGCCTTCATGGCCTTGTCGAAGCCTTCCTTGATGCTAGATGCCTTCTTGCTGATGTAAAGGGCGGCACCGGCATTAAGGGCGCAAGCGTATTTGATGCCCGGGCGGCCCTTGCCGTTCAGCACGTCGAGAGCGAGGTTGAAGTTGTCCACGCCCGTACCGCCGGCGAGGTCTTCGGGGTCCACGGCCGGGACGCCGAAGTCCTTCGGGTCGATGCGGTATTCGCGATATTCACCGTCTTCGAGGATTTCGGCAATGGTCGTCGGGACGCACGGAGAGATTTCGTCGTAGCCGTCGTCGGAGATGGCGACCATCACGCGCTTGGCGCCGAGGGACTTTGCGGCCTTGGTGAAGGGTTCCAGAATCGACTTGCTGTAAACGCCGAGCATCAGGTACTTGGCTTCGGCCGGGTTCGTGAGGGGGCCGAGCAGGTTCATAATGGTTTTGACGCCGAGGGCACCGCGAACCGGGCCAGCAAAGCGCATGGCGCTGTGGTAAACTGGAGCCATGAGGAACACGAAGTTCGTCTTGTCGATGACGCTGGCTGCCTTTTCCGGAGTCATGTCGAGTTTGAAACCGGCTGCAGTGTAGAAGTCAGCAGCGCCGGACTTGCTGGAAACAGCGCGGTTGCCGTGCTTCGCAATCTTTGCGCCACAGCTGGCTGCAATCAGGCCGGAGAGCGAGCTCACGTTGAAGCTACCCTTGCCGTCGCCACCGGTACCCACGATATCGGTGAGTTCGTCACCGCTGTACGGGAACTTGCGCTTCTTGCTGCTCAAAACCTTGGCGCAGCCTGCAATTTCTTCGGTCACGGGGCCCTTGCTGGAAAGTGCTGTGAGGATAGCGGCCATCTGGCGTTCGTCCATGATACCATCGGTCAGGTCTTCCATGAACATTTCGGCGGTTTCGCGGGTCAAGTCCTTGCCTGCGGTAAGCGTGTTCAGGATTCCGCGAATGTCGAGCGGTTCGCGACGGTAGTTGAGGAAAGCCTTGAAGAATTCGTCGGCGCGGCCGCTGGCGATAGATTCCGGGTGGAACTGCACGCCTTCGATCGGGAGCGTCTTGTGGCGAATGCCCATGATGTCGCCGTCGGTTGCGCGGGCGGTCACTTCGAAATCCGGAGAGAGCGTCGCTTCGTCGATGACGAGGCTGTGGTAACGCGTGAAGATGTTCTTCTTGCCGATAGTGCGGAAAAGTCCCTTGCCGTCGAGGTCGATTTCTTCGGCGATGCCGTGCTTGATGAACTTGGCCTGCACAATCTTCGCGCCAAAAGCGTAACCAATAGCCTGGTGGCCGAGGCACACGCCGAGAATCGGGAGCTTGCCAGCAAAGTGCTTGATGGCTTCCACGGAGATGCCGGCGTCTTCGGGACGGCCCGGGCCCGGGCTCACGATGAGGCGGCTCGGGTTCAGCTTTTCGATGTCGGCAATGGTGCATTCGCGGCTACGGAGCACGCGGATTTCTTCAGTGGTAATCTTGGCCAGCGCCTGGTAGACGTTGTAAGTAAAAGAGTCGTAGTTATCGATAATGACGATCATCTTAGTTTTCTCCTTCGAGCACGGCGCGGATGGCACCCAGTTTCTCATTCGTTTCTTCAAATTCGCGGTCAGCATTCGAGGCCGCGACAATGCCACCACCGGCCTGCAGGCTGATGGTCTTGCCCTGCTTGAGGCAGCAACGGATGGCAATGCAGAAATCCAAGTCACCGTCAGATTCCATGTAGCCCACCGCACCGGCGTAGAAACGGCGCTTGACCTTTTCCAAGCCAGAGAGGATTTCAATCGCGCTGATTTTCGGGGCCCCGCTCACCGTACCTGCCGGGAAGCTGGAGCGCAGTACTTCGATGGCCTTCTTGTTCTTCGCCACACGGCCCTGCACGTCAGAGACCAAGTGAATCACGTGGCTGAACTTTTCGCATTCCATGTACTTGGTTGTTTCAACCGTACCGGCTTCGCAAACGCGGCCGAGATCGTTACGGGCCAAGTCCACGAGCATCAGGTGTTCGGCACGTTCCTTCGGGTCGCCCTTCAGGTTCTTCATCAAGGCTTCGTCTTCCGCGTCATCCTTGCCGCGGCGGCGGGTGCCTGCAATCGGGTGGATGGTGGCGATGCCTTCGCGCACGCGAATCAAACTCTCCGGCGATGCTCCGATGAACTGGTGCGTGCCGTAATCGAGGAAGAACATGTACGGAGACGGGTTCACTGTGCGGAGGCGGCGGTAAATGTCGAGCGCTGCGATGTCGCTTGCAAACTGGATACGGCGAGATGGAACGGCCTGCACGATGTTGCCGGCGATGATGTGCTTCTGCAATGCTTCGACTTTTTCGGTGTATTCCTTGCGGGACTGTTCCAGGTCGGTCATGGTGATGCCCTTGCCGTACTGCTGTTCCGGAGCGAGGTAGCTGAAGTCTAGGTCGGCGAGGCGGGCCTTCACCTTTTCAATGGCGGCCTTCAAGTCAATTTGGTGTTCTTCGTAGTTCAGGGCGAACAAATGAAGTTTTTCGGTGAAGTGGTCAAAGACAATGTAAATGTGGCCCACCAAAAATTCAGCTTCGGGAATGTTGAGTTCGTCAACTTGCGGTGCGAGGCGGATCGTATCGCAACGGGCGCAGAATTCGTAACCGAGGTAGCCCACGCCCGAAGAAGGAATAGGAATCTGGTTGGGCGGCACCGTATTTTCGGCAGAAATCTTGAGCAAGGCATCGAGAATATCTCCATCACCTTCTGCCAAGAATTCGCTTTCTTTGCCATCTACAACAATGCTCACGTTCTTGTCGTTCTGGCGCAGGCGGAAACCTTCATCGACCATCAAAGTCGAATAGCGGCTGCGACCGTGGTCGAAACTGGCCGATTCGAAGATGGCTTTCGCGCCGAGCTTCTTGGCGAGCGAAAACGGGGTGTAACGTTCACCGGGGAGAGCTACGTAAATGCTGTCAGTACGCGGAGCGTAACCCGGTTGTTCGGTGATATGGGTAATCTTAGTCATTTTAATCCTCTAGTTTAAAAACTCGTTTGCGTTTCGCAAAGGCTTTAAGTCCCGGAGGATTTCGTCAATTTTCGGTAAAAAGGAAGGCCTCCGTGAGTCCGGAAGCCTTTGCTTAAAATCTTGGGTGATTTGCAACAAATACCGGGCTCTATGTTAGAGTCCGCGCCACCAACGACGGTTGAGAGTTGTACATGTTGCAAAGTTCTTCATGTGTACAAAAATATCAATCCAAAATTCAGTTGTCAAGGGATAAGTTCAAAAAATCTGAAAAAATCCTATAAAACTACTCTGCAAATCTACTTTTGGGGCATATCTTCATCCAAGATGCACCATATAGAACGGTAATTAGTTTTATTGGGACGGCATAAACTCACCCTGATGCCTTCGGGGGCGCCCATGTTACGCCGGACGCAATCGAACGATTCGTTATAACGCTCCGCACGGGCGTCGCAGTTTTCAGATGATGTTTTTGAAGGATCGTTTTTATAGCCCCATGCTTTGCAGGTTTCGTTTTCGAAAATCCATGTGTATCCATCATCTGTTATTTTCACATTGTACTTTTCAACGATAATTGTATCAACGTAGTAAGAATTGTTTTTGTTTTCGATTATAGTCAACATGGAGTCGCCTTTGAATGTATCTGTTGACCATGAAGAAGGAGTTTCGTAAACTGAATCCATGTCTACTTCTGTTGATGGAATGTACAATCTGCCATCAGCGTACCAGACGGTAATCGTGGAATCGTTCAGCTGAATCAAGCTCTTTTCGGATTCGTTGTAATAGAAATCGTTATTCCCGACAGTAATCTTTCCCGAGTAGAATGCAGTGCTATCGCATGCGCCCCAAGAGAGCGATTGACGACAGCGCATTGCCGGACCAAACAAGAGCGAATCTTCTCGAACGTAAAAAACGCTGGGCTGAACGTAATTATTTCTAGTCGGCTTCATATTCATTTTCCAGCCATTGTCAATACCAGAACCAACACCAACGCAATATTCTTTGGAAAACCATTCCAAATAAATGTAATTCTCCCAAAATTCGCCGTATTTTTCCTTGTGCTGGCGCAATCCTTCGGCTGTAAAAACTTCTTCTGGCTTTTTATAGCTGAAAACCTGAGACTTTATTCCTGTCGTATCGAAGGGGAGTGTGTCCATGACAGTATTTTGTGAAGCCCCTTCTTGGTTTGATGAAGATGGGTCGGACGAGGAATTATCGCAAGCAACAAACAAAAGAGTTGTTGCCGCAATCATCGATAAAATTTTTAGCATAAATGCCCCAAACGTTTGAAATAACGTAAATAATATATAAAAAATCCCCGCGAATGGTCGCGGGAAATTTCAAATCATAAAAGAAGATGCCCGCTCGGAGGCGGGCATGACATTGCGTTAATCGTCCAAGCAGTCGTTCATCACTTGGATAATCTTCTTCTTGTCCATGTGCTGGCCTATGAACACCAAACGGATGATGCGGTCGCCGTACTTTTCGTCCCAGATTTTCTGGAGCTGCGGATTTTCGGCGAGGATGCGCTTCTGTTCGGCTTCGCTTTCGGCGGCGAACCAGCGTCCAAAATTCTGGGCGGAGGCCTGCTTGCCGGCCTGTTCGAACAAGTAGCTTTCGCTGCGCTCGTCGCTGAACCAGATGAGACCCTTCGTGCGGATGA
>JAEEGJ010024482.1_pt1 | contig 12509 bp, 10 predicted proteins | sample 8958761 | NCBI WGS metagenome assembly JAEEGJ01 (sample SAMN16246546, study PRJNA631951) | gut metagenome | biome: gut microbiome; feature: rumen; material: RS-attached | host: Bos | place: Iran: Karaj | collected 2018-10 | reverse complement strand
CCGTGCGACAAGAAAACCCAGAACGGAAAAGCCGGCAGAGCCTGCAGCGCCTGCGCCGGTTAAGAGCGCTCCCGCTGCCGAACCTTCCGCGGCGCCTGTCTATCACCTTCCGCCGATCGAACTGCTGCACAAACCTGCCGGACAGAAAGAAGAATCCGATATGAACGCCGTGCAGGAACAGGCGAGGGTCCTGGAAGAGACGCTGGCGTCGTTCGGCGTTTCCGCGACCGTAGAGAATATGATCAAGGGCCCCACGGTGACCCGTTTCGAAGTCAAACCCGCTCCCGGCGTCAAGATCTCCCGCATCGTTTCGCTGCAGGACGACCTGGCGCTGAACCTGAGAGCGAAATCCCTGCGTATCGAAGCGCCGATCCCCGGCAAGGCGGCCGTCGGCATCGAGATCTCCAACGACAAGTCCAGTTCCGTGACCCTGCGCGAAGTTCTGGAATCCAAGGAATTCCGCAGCGCGAAGTCCAAGATCTCCGTCGGTCTGGGCAAGAACGTCGGCGGCGAATGCGTCGTGGCGGACCTGAAGAAGATGCCGCACCTGCTGATCGCAGGCACCACCGGTTCCGGCAAATCCGTCTGCCAGAACGCGATGATCCTGTCCATGCTTTATAAAGCGACGCCGGACGAAGTCAAGCTGATCCTCATCGACCCGAAATCTGTCGAACTCAGCGGTTATAAAGGCATCCCGCATCTGCTGATCCCCGTGGTCACGAAGCCGGACAAGGCTTCCGCCGCGCTCGGCTGGGCCGTAGGCGAGATGGAAGAACGCTATAATAAATTCATGGAAGAGAACGTCCGCGACCTCGAGAGCTACAACGAGACCGTGCGCGCAAACGGCGAAGAATATAAGGTGATGCCGCAGATCGTCATCATCATCGACGAGCTGGCCGACCTCATCATGACCGCCCAGAACTCTGTGGAAGACTCGATCTGCCGTCTGGCGCAGAAAGCCAGAGCCGCAGGCATCCACATGGTCATCGCGACGCAGAGACCGTCTACGGACATCCTGACAGGCGTCATCAAGGCCAACGTGCCGAGCCGCATCGCGCTGTCCGTTTCCAACGGTATCGACTCCCGCGTCATCCTGGACATGACCGGCGCAGAAAAACTGCTGGGTCACGGCGACATGCTGTACTATCCGCAGGGCATGGCGAAGCCGGAACGCGTACAGGGCTGCTGGGTCTCCGACGACGAGATCCGCGCGGTGATCGACTACCTGAGAAAACAGGACGAAGCGCTGAAGGCCGCGCAGGAAGCAGCCGAAGAAGGCGGTACGGAGCCCAAGGCGTTCCAGTACAGCAGCGACGACATCCTGAAGGCGATGGAGAAGAATTCCTCTGCCTCCGGCAGCGGCGCCAACGGCAAGGATGACCAGGGCAGCGAGGAGGACGACCTGCTGGCGGACGCCATCGAATGCGTCGTCCGCGCCGAACAGGCCAGCGTTTCCATGCTGCAGAGGCGTTTCCGCATCGGTTACAACAGGGCGGCCCGCCTGATCGACATGATGGAGGAAAGAGGCATCATCGGACCCGCGGACGGCATGCGTCCCCGCAAGGTGCTGCTGTCCGTCGAACAGTTCGAACAGCTGGAGAGCGAATCCGCTCCGGAGGACGACGGCGTGCCCGACGAGATCTTTTAAGATATGAAAGTACTGATCAAAACATTAGGCTGTGAAAAGAATACGGTGGATTCCGAGAACGCGATGGCGCTGCTGGCGCAGACCGGCTGCGAAGAAGCGGAGGACGTGCGGGAAGCGGACGTCCTGATCGTGAACACCTGCGGTTTTATCCACGACGCGAAGCAGCAGTCCATCGAGACGATCTTCGACCTGATCCGCGAAAAGCGAAAAGGGCAGAAGCTGATCGTTACCGGATGCCTGTCCCAGCGCTACGCGAAGGAACTGGCGGAGGAAATGCCGGAAGTGGATTTCTTCTTAGGAGTCAACGACTACGCGAAGCTGCCGGACATCGTCCGACGCGCAGGGGCGGAACGCATTGCGGCAAATCCCGCGCCGAAGGAATACGAGGAGCTTCCCAGGCGGTTTTCCGGCGGCGTTTCCGCTTCGATCAAGATCGCGGAAGGCTGCAACAACATCTGCACGTACTGCGCGATCCCCTTCATCCGCGGATTGTACCGCAGCAGAAGGCCGGAGGAGATCCTCGCGGAGGCGAGGGATCTGGCAGAGCAGGGCGTAAAAGAACTGCTCGTCATCGCCCAGGACGTGACCGGCTACGGCCGCGACTTCGGCAGAAACGACATGCTTCCGCAGCTGCTGCGCGATCTGTGCGCGGTCGAAGGCCTGAAATGGATCCGCCTGATGTACTGCTACGAGGATGAGATCACGCCGGAACTGATCCGGACGATCAAGGACGAGCCAAAGATCTGCAAGTACCTGGACATTCCCATCCAGCACAGTTCCGACCGCATCCTGAAAGCCATGAACCGCAAATCGACGGAGCAGAGCATTCGATCTACAATATCCGAATTACGTAAACAAATATCGGATATCGTCATCCGCACGACGCTCATCACAGGTTTTCCGGGCGAAACGAAGGAAGATTTCAAGGCTCTGCAGGATTTCGTGAGCGAGATGCGCTTCGACCGGCTCGGCGTATTCCCGTATTCCAAAGAGGAAGGAACCGCTGCCGCCAACATGCCGCACCAGGTGCGCAGCGACGTCAAGCAGCGCCGCGCGGACCGCATCATGGCTCTTCAGCAGAGGATCTCGCTGGAGAACAACCAGAAATATATCGGAAGGAACATGGAAGTGCTCGTAGAGGAAGTCTTCGAAGACGGATCCTACAGCGGCAGAACGGTCTACGACGCGCCGGAGATCGACGACGGCGTGCTGTTCACGGGTCCTGCCGGCCTGCAGCCCGGTTCCTTCGTCACTGTCACCATCAAAGACGCATTCGATTACGATCTATCGGGAGAGTATTATGAACCTGCCAAATAAACTTACGATGGCGCGCATCATCGCCGTGCCCATTTTCGTCATTCTGTACATGAAGCAGCTGTATCTGGCCGCTTTTATCGTGTTCATCCTGGCGTCCTTCACGGACATGCTGGACGGAAAGATCGCCCGCAAATACAACCTGATCACGAATTTCGGCAAGATCATGGACCCGTTGGCGGACAAGATCCTCGTATACTCCGCGTTCTGCCTTATGATAGGCGACGGCACCGTGCCCGCATGGATGCTGATCGTCATCCTGCTGCGCGAGTTCGCCGTTTCCGGCATGCGCACCGTCGCGGCGGCCAACGGCATCGTCATTGCGGCCGGCATGAGCGGCAAGATCAAGACCGTGCTGCAGATGATCGCCGTGCCTCTGCTGATCCTGCGCAGCTACCATCCCGTGCTGCAGACCCTGGCCACGGTCTTCCTCTGGGCCAGCATGGTCATGACCGTTTACAGCGGCATCGAATATATCGTACAGAATAAACAGGTATTTAAAGAGTAATCATGAAAAGCGCCATTCTGACTGTCGGAACCGAGATCCTGTTCGGTTCCATCCTCAACACCAACGCCCAGTACCTGAGCGAACAGCTGCGTCTGATCGGCCACGACGTGATGTATCATTTCACCGTCGGCGACAATCCTGCCCGCCTGAAGGATCTGCTGGCCTACGCCTATCACGACTGTGACCTCGTCGTCACCACGGGCGGACTCGGACCCACGGAAGACGACCTTACGAAGGAAATGATCGCGGAGTATTTCGGCGATACGATCGTGGAATTCCCCGAGCAGACGAGAATCCTGAAAGAGCATTTCGCGAAAAGAGGCTCCATTTTTACCGAGAATAATCTGAAGCAGGCGCGTTTCCCCGAACACGCGATGATCCTGGCGAATCCCAACGGGACCGCGCCGGGTTTTCTGTTGGAGAAAGACGGAAAGATGATCGTCTCCATGCCCGGACCGCCCCGGGAAATGAAGCCCATGTTCGAGAACCTCGTCAAGCCGGAACTCGTCCGCCGCGCGGACGCGGTCATCTACTACCGCAACCTGCGCACGACGGAGATCGGCGAATCCCGGCTGGAGACCGAACTGATGGACCTGATCGACGCCCAGACCGACCCGACGCTGGCAACGTACGCCGGAGAAGGAGAGTGCACGCTGCGCATCGCGTCCAAGCGAGCGACCCGCGAAGAAGCCATCGAAGCCGTGGACGACATGATGATCCGCGTGCTGGAGCGGGTCGGCAATTTCGTGTTTTCCGTGGATGACGAGGACCTGCAGGACGTCGTCATGAAGCGCATCCATATGGAAGGCCTGAAGCTGGCGGCTGCCGAATCCATCACGGGCGGCATGTTCGCTGCGCGGGTCACAGACCGGGCAGGCGTTTCCGCCTTTTTCGACCGCTCCTGCGTCACGTACAGCAACCGTGCGAAGATGGAAGAACTCGGCGTTTACAAATCCACGCTGGATAAATACGGCGCCATCAGCCCGGAATGCGCCCGCGAAATGGCGGAAGGCCTGCACAGGAAGACCGGCTGCGACCTCTGCGTTTCCGTGACAGGCAACGCAGGTCCGAATCCCGACGAGAACAAGGAAGTCGGCCGGTACTATATCGGCGTCTGGTACAAAGGCGAGGTGACCGTGAGCGAACACTTCCGCCAGGGGAACCGGGGCAGGATCCGCAGAGACGCCTGTTTCAACATGTTCAAGCAGATCTACAAGGTTCTGTTTAACAAATCGTTGACATAATTGGTAATATATGGTATTCTGCATTTGCTCCCGAAAAGTTCTTGACCGCGGAACGATCCGGGAGTAGAATGGATAAGAACAAATGTTCTTTTGCGCACACATACGCTTTTTGGCTGCAAGCCGGAACGGAGGAATAGATGGCAACGAACGTGAACAAAAGCGAAAGAGACAAGGCGCTGGAAGCTGCGATCGCGCAGATCGACAAGCGCTTCGGCAAAGGCTCCATCATGTCTCTGGGAGACGATAACGCAAGGCTCAATATCGAAGCGATCCCCACAGGATCCATCAGTTTGGACATCGCCTGCGGCGTAGGCGGCGTACCGAAGGGAAGGATCATCGAGATCTTCGGACCGGAATCCTCCGGTAAGACGACGCTGGCGCTGCATATCATCGCGGAATCGCAGAAGCAGGGCGGCAAAGCGGCATTTATCGACGCGGAACACGCTCTCGATCCGGTCTATGCGAAAGGCATCGGCGTGGATATCGACGATCTGCTCGTGTCCCAGCCGGATACCGGCGAAGACGCTCTGGAGATCTGCGAGATGCTCGTGCGTTCCGGCGCGATCTCCGTCGTCGTGATCGACTCCGTAGCGGCGCTGGTTCCAAAGGCTGAGATCCAGGGCGACATGGGCGATTCCCACGTAGGCCTGCAGGCCAGACTCATGTCCCAGGCGCTCAGAAAACTGACGGGCGTCATCAATAAGACGAACACGACCTGCATCTTCATCAACCAGCTGAGAGAAAAAGTCGGCATCATGTTCGGCAATCCCGAGACGACGACGGGCGGCAGAGCGCTGAAGTTCTACAGCTCCATGCGTCTGGACGTGCGCCGCATCGAATCGATCAAGGTCGGCGACGCGATCGTGGGCAACCGCACGAGAGTCAAAGTCGTCAAGAACAAGGTCGCGCCTCCGTTCAAGATGACGGAATTCGATATCATGTACGGCAAGGGCATCTCCCGCGCCGGAGACGTTCTGGACTGCTCCGTAGAAGCAGGCCTGCTGGAAAAGAGCGGCGCCTGGTACAGCTATGCCGGCGAGCGCATCGGCCAGGGCAGGGAAAACGTCAAGACTTATCTGGACGAACATCCCGAACTCATGAAGAAACTCGAGGATCAGATCCGCGAGAAGTACATCGCGAAAAAGGACGACACGCTGGTCGACGATTCCGATTCCATCAAAGTCGACGCAGACGGCGTCGTTATCGAAGAATAAGAATATTATTGAAAAATACTGCTTGACACGGGTTACCCCGCCTCGTATAATATTTGCGTTGCCGCTCTGAATGGGTATATTTTCGAGTGTCTGTAAAGACCACCCCCGATGGCGAGACCGGATAGAGGAGGTAAAAATATCATGTATGCAGTAGTTATGACCGGAGGAAAGCAATATCGCGTTTCTGCCGGTGACAAGATCCGTGTTGAAAAGCTGAATGCCGAAGCAGGCAGCACCGTATCCCTGGACAAGGTGCTGGTCGTCGGCGGTGAAGGCGAGACCATGGTCGGCGCTCCCTATGTGGCAGGCGCCTGCGTAGAAGCTGAAGTCGTAGAAAACGGCAAGGCTGACAAGGTCATCATCTTCAAGTACAAGGCAAAGAAGGACTATCGCAAGAAGCAGGGTCACAGACAGCCCTACACCGAGCTGAAGATCAATGGCATCTCTGTGAACGGCGAAATGAAGTCCAAGGCAGCCGAAGCTCCCAAGGCAGAAGCAGCCGCAGAAGAAACTGTGGATCTGAATTCCATGAAGAAGGCCGAGCTGGCTGAATTCGCAGCAGCGAAGGGCATCGAAGTGGATTCCAAGCTCAAGAAGGAAGAGATGATTGCCGCTATCGAGGCAGCTCTCGCAAAGTAGGCAAGGAACGGAGGTAAAATCTTATGGCAAGTAAAAAAGGTGTAGGCAGCTCTAAGAACGGCCGCGATTCCGAGTCGAAGCGTCTTGGAGTTAAGAGAGCCGACGGTCAGTTCGTCAGCGCAGGTTCCATTCTCGTTCGCCAGAGAGGTACGAAGATCCACCCGGGCAACAACGTAGGCATCGGCGGAGACGACACCCTGTTCGCGAAGCAGGACGGTATCGTCAGATTCGAGAGAAAAGACAAGACCCGCAAGCAGGTCAGCGTTTATTCTCAGGAAGCGTAGTTCTCAAAGGCCTCTGGAGATCCCAGAGGCCTTGTTTTTTCACGTCAAGATATCATGTTTGTAGATAAAGCTACGATCACCATCAAATCCGGCAAGGGCGGCAACGGTTCCGTATCGTTCCGCAGAGAACCCTACATCCCGCAGGGCGGACCGGACGGAGGCAACGGCGGCAAGGGCGGCGACATCGTCATCCTGGCAGACCGCAATCTCCGTACATTGATGGACTTTCGTTATAAAAGAAAATATGAGGCGGAGAGCGGGGAAGACGGAAGAGGACGCCAGCAGTTCGGCAAGGACGGCGCGGACCTCGTCATCCGCGTCCCGGTCGGCACGGTCGTGCGCGACACCGAGAGCAACGCGGTCATGGCGGACCTGACGGAAGACGGCCAGTCTTTCGTCGCGGCAAAAGGCGGCAGAGGCGGCAAGGGCAACGTCATGTTCAAGAATTCCGTGCGTCAGGCGCCGAATTTCGCAGAAGCCGGCGGATTCGCCAGAGAACGCACCATCGAGCTGGAACTGAAGCTGATCGCTGACGTGGGCCTCGTCGGTTATCCCAACGTGGGCAAGTCCACGCTGCTGTCCGTTTCCACCAGCGCGAACCCGAAGATCGCGAATTACCATTTCACGACCATCACGCCGAATCTGGGCGTCGTATCCATGTACGATTCCAGCTTTGTCATGGCGGATATCCCCGGACTGATCGAAGGCGCTTCGGAGGGTCAGGGCCTCGGCCTGGATTTCCTGAAGCATATCGAGCGCACCCGCATCCTGATCCACGTCGTGGACGTTTCGGGCAGCGAAGGCAGAGACCCCAAGGAGGATCTGGATAAGATCAACGCGGAACTGGCTTCCTACAGCGAAAAACTGGCGAAAAAGCCCCAGATCGTCTGCGCGAACAAGATCGATATGGTCGACGACGAAGCCTACGAGGAATTCAAGGCTTACGCGGAGAGCAAAGGCTATCCCGTGTATCCGTGCAGCGCGCCGATCCACGAAGGCGTGGACGAACTGCTGCGCGCGGCGTATCAGCTGCTGCAGACCGTGGAAGAAGAGGAAGAAGAACAGGTCGTATTCTTCAAAGACACGGCGCCTGAAGACGACCCGGATTACCGCAGCGTCTACGTGCAGCCGAAGAAGGGCGGTTTCCTCGTTACGGGCAAACAGCTCGAGAAGATCTTCAATTCCACGAATTTCAACGACGCGGGTTCTCTGCGCTATCTGTACCGCTATATCGAAGAGAGCGGCGCCATCGACGAGATGCTGCAGATGGGACTGGAAGAAGGCGACACCATCACGGTGATCGATTACGATTTCGAATATTACGATGAGTAGCGTTCAGAACGAACTGGATAGACTGCTGCTGAAAGTCGAAAAACCGGCACGGTATATCGGAGGCGAACTGCACAGCGTTGTGCGTACAGCTTCCGCAGATACCGTGCGCTTTGCGTTCTGTTTTCCCGACCTGTACGAGATCGGCATGTCCTACATGGGTCTCAATATCCTGTATCATTTGCTGAACCGCACGGATCATACGTATTGCGAACGCTGCTTTACGCCGGCAAGAGATATGTCCGCCGCCATGAAGCAGGCGGGCGTGCCTCTGTTTACGCTGGAGACGAAGACTCCGCTGCGCGAGATGGATTTCGTCGGGTTCACGCTGCAATATGAGCTCTGCTACACGAACATCCTGGCCATGCTGGATCTGGCGGGCATCCCCGCGCTGTCGAAGGACCGCGGCGAAGAGGATCCCATCGTCATCTGCGGCGGACCCTGCGTGTACAACGCGGAACCTGTGGCGGACCTCATGGACGTCATCCTCGTCGGCGACGGCGAAGAGCTGCTGCCCGAGATCTGCCGCATCTGGAGCGGTTATAAGGGAAGCGGACGTTCGAAGGACGAATTCCTGAAGGAGATCGCCGCGCTGCAGGGCGTTTATATCCCGAAGTTCTACGAACCTGTCCGGGACGAAAACGGTACGTTCCGCGGCTACCGCAAACTCTGGGACGGCGCGCCGGACAGAGTGCTGAAAGCCATCGTACGGGACATCGATCCCGTAGACTTTCCCAAAGAACTCATCGTGCCCCTCATCGAAGTCGTGCACGACAGGGCGGTGGCGGAACTGTTCCGCGGCTGCACGCGAGGCTGCCGCTTCTGCCAGGCGGGCATGGTATACCGGCCCGTACGGGAGCGCAGCATGGAGAAGGTCGTCGACATCGCCAAGACCCAGCTGGAAAACAGCGGGCAGGGCGAACTCTCGCTTCTTTCTCTGTCCACGTCGGACTACACGCAGTTCGAACCGCTCGTAACAGAACTGATGCAGTACTGCAAAGCCCGTCAGGTAAGCTTGTCCCTGCCGTCGCTTCGCATGGACAATTTCAGTTTCCGCGTGCTGGACGAGATCCAGGGCGTGCGCAAGACCGGTCTGACGTTCGCGGCGGAAGCCGGCACGCAGCGGCTGCGCGACGTCATCAATAAGAACGTGACGGAAGAGCATATCTTTACGGCGCTGAAGCAGGCGTTCGATCTGGGCTGGACGTCGGTCAAGCTGTATTTCATGATGGGACTGCCCACGGAGACTTACGAAGATCTCGACGGTATCGTCGATCTGGCACGGCGCATCATGGAACTGGCGAAAGAGCACAACGGCGGCAAAGTCGGCCGCTACAGCGTTTCCGTATCCGTTTCCAATTTCGTGCCAAAGCCCGATACGCCCTTCATGTGGGTGCGGCAGAACACACCGGAAGAATTCGAGCAGAAGCATTATTATCTGAAGGACCGCCTGAAGAAGATCAAGGGGGTCAATTTCCGCTATCACGGAAGCTATGCCAGCATGCTGGAAGCCGTATTCGCCAGGGGAGGCAGGGAACTGTCCGCAGTGCTGCTGCGCGCATACGAACTGGGAGCCTCCTTCGACGCCTGGACGGAAGGTTTCCGTCAGGACGCCTGGGAACAGGCTCTTGCGGACTGCGGCATCGACGGCGGATACTTCGCCCTGAACGACATCGACCCGGACGCGCCCATGCCATGGGACATAGTAGACTGCGGCATCACAAAGGATTTCTTTAAAGAAGAATGGCGCAAAGCGCAGGCAGCCGCGACCACGCCGGACTGCCGGTACGGCTGCAACGGATGCGGCGTCAATGCGCACACCGAATGCAGGTGGGGAGGCATCTATGCAGACAAATGACATGCATCGCTACCTGCTCGTGTTTTATAAAAAAGGCAACATGCGCTTCATCTCTCATCTGGATCTGCAGCGGCTGTTCAAGCGCTGCATCAAAAGGGCGGGGATAGAGGTCGCGTACTCCAACGGATTCAATCCCCACGAGAAGATCAACATCGTGCATCCTCTCTCTCTGGGATTCGAAACGGACCGGGATTATTTCGAGATCGACACGCAGAAGCCGTATCCGGAAGATCGACTGGTGGAGAACATGAATCTGGCCCTTCCGGAAGGCATCAGATTTACGTTTTGCCGCGAGATTCCGCATTCTTCGAGGAATTCATCCTCCATCGCGGAAAGCAGCCTCTACGAGGCGGTTTTACCGTCTTCACAGAATCTTAACATTGATGGTTTTATAATACAGGACAGGGTCGCGATCCTGAAAAAAGACAAGAAAACGAAAAAGATGGTCGAAAAAGACGTCAAGGACTGGATCGGCCGCATCGAACTCCTGGAGGAAACGCAGGCCGGCAGCAGACTGTCTCTGCTTCTGCGCAGCGCCCCCAATGAAACGCTCAACCCGGTCAACCTGCTGGAATCGCTGTGCGCGTTCAGCGGCTGTCCGTTCGACAGAGAGAGCGTGCGGGTCACCCGGAAAGACCTCTTTGCCCGTAAAGACGGAGAATTGGTTTCCTTGTCCTGCTATTACGAACAGGAACATCAGAATGGCTGAATTTAAGAAAAAATACAGAACAACGCCGAAATTCCGCACTTTTATCGTTTGGATCTGCACAGTGCTGATCTCGCTCATCCTGATCATCGCTGCCAACAAGATCGTTACGAAGGATCTGAATATCCTGCATGCGGAAGACGCGTACGCGGAAAAAGCGAAGATCACGAGCATCGAAAATACGGAAAGCAGCAGTTACTCGCTGTCCGAAGACGTCGAGTATCAGGACGACCGCCTGTACTTCAAGGCGCGCATCCTGACCGGCGAATTCAAGGGCCAGGAAGTGCTCGGCGCGCAGACGTCCGATAATTACACCCTGGACCCGGATCAGCCCCTGTCCGTGGGAGATAAGGTCATCCTGTACAACTACGGCGCGAAAGAAGGGGAAGCGGACTGGGTGTTCGGCGGATTCTACCGTCTGGACGGCATGATACGTCTCGGACTGCTGTTCTGCGCCGCGCTGCTGTTCTTCGGCCATTGGAAGGGGCTGAACACCCTGATCTCGCTGGCGTTCACCTGCATGGCCGTCTTTATGGTGTTCGTACCGTCTGTCCTGGCAGGTTACAACGTCTACGTCATGACCTGCCTGACCTGCGTCTACGTCATCATCATGACGCTGCTCATCACGAGCGGCGCGACGGAAAAAGCGTTGACGACGATCCTCGGCTGCACGTTCGGCGTCGCTGTCGCCGCGATCCTGGAACTCTTCCTCGAACACGCGCTGCGGCTGACCGGCATCATCGACGAACATTCCATCTATCTGGGGTATCTGGACAGCGGCGTCGTCATCGATCTGAAATCGCTCATCTTCGGCATGATCGTCATCGGCGCGATGGGCGCGGTCATGGACGTTGCCATGGACATCTCCTCCGCGCTGCACGAACTGCACTACAGGGCGCCGGATCTGACGTTCCGTGAACTGTACCAGTCCGGCATCACGATCGGCAGGGACGTCATGGGCACCATGGCGAACACGCTGGTCCTGGCTTATATCGGTTCGTCCCTGTGCACGATCCTGCTGCTGATCACGTATTCGAGTTCGCTGCGCGAACTGCTGAACCGCGAGAACATCATCGTGGAGCTGATGCAGGCGCTCATCGGTTCGTCCGCCATCCTGCTGACCATGCCGCTCACGTCTGCGATCTGCAGCTTCCTGTACACGAACAAGAGCTTCCTGAAACTCGAAAAGAACGCGCAGGATCCCAGCAACGACTTCGATCCGGACGCTCCGGTCACCGTTCTCGAACCGGAACATAAGTCCATCATTCCGAAGGATCCGTTTACGGTCCTGAAGAAGACGGACTTGCTGAAATCCAAGAAAAAGAAAGATTCCTCTGCCTTCAACGGCTATTATTACGAAGGCCAGAAGCAGGACGAGGAAAAATAAGACGCTGAGAAAAGAGACCGCATGGTCTTTTTTCTTTTGCCAAAATATGGTATAATCTGGGTGCTGCGGAAACTCTTAACATGAACATCGATTGGAACAGATTGCGCAAAGGAGCGTTGATCCTGTTTTGCGCATTTGCAGCCGCCGGAAGCCTGCGAGGGTATCTGCAGGGAACTGCGCGCCAGGAAGCTGCCGTTCTGTATGAAACGCCTGTCGAAAGAGCGGAGATCCCGGCACTCGAGGAATACAAAGATGACAGGATCGATCTGAATTCCGCGACGATCGAGCAGCTATGCACGCTGAAAGGGATCGGACCGGCCAAAGCGCAGGCGATCCTGGATTACCGGGACGCCTACGGCGGATTCGTCTGCGTCGAAG
>JAEEGJ010024480.1_pt1 | contig 12509 bp, 10 predicted proteins | sample 8958761 | NCBI WGS metagenome assembly JAEEGJ01 (sample SAMN16246546, study PRJNA631951) | gut metagenome | biome: gut microbiome; feature: rumen; material: RS-attached | host: Bos | place: Iran: Karaj | collected 2018-10 | reverse complement strand
CGACTCGGCGTCGTTCTTTAATGACTATAATATGGACAAGATAATAGCAATCATTGAAAGGGCGTCAGACGGGACTTATGCCGTTTACTGCAAGGACCAGATCTTCTCCGGTGCCGGATCCTCCATAGAGGAAGCAAAGAAAGATATGATGACCCAGATGGCCTTCTATAAGGACACCGCTTTAAAAGAGGGCTTCAAGTACCCCGCCTTTTTAGACGGGAAGTTCGAGATTAAATATTCAATTGCGGGCCTATCTCCACGGCACTAAACCCCGCAAAACTCAGGCGGACCGCATCAGATCCGGATTCAGCACCTTGTACCACGACCTCGGCAGCGCGATGGTGTGATCAAGATGTCCTATAAAAGCAAGTTGTGATACTCTTATACTATTTGATATATTCACTAATGTCAAGTGGCTCAACAGGTCTACCTATTTCAATTGTTTTCTTTATCTCATCATCCATACTATCATAGTTGATTGCTAACTCTTTAGCAATCAACTGGTGAATCTTTCTTTTAATTACATGAGTAGAATTATCGGTATTCGTCTTTGCAAGTTCTGCATAAACTGATTCTTCAACAAAACGGAGGAAAAAGATCTGCTTTGCATACCGAATTATCTTCTTGTTATGGTGTTCTATAGTTTTAGATAAAAGAAGCACATCGTCTTTTAAACGGCTGCATTTATTCGCTTCATGCGTCGAAACAGCTATTATAATACTCGCAATAACTTGCGCCCCTCCAAATATTATTGCAATAATAACCCCCTTATCCATATTGTTGAAATTATTCACTCATAATACTTATAGACAACGAAGTCTGAAACACATAACAAAGATCAGACGTTTCCATCTTGTTAAACAGCAAATCTGTTAGTAAAAATGATTGCCTTTATGCCTCAGAATGTATGGATTGTTCCTAATTACGGGTCAACATAATTGTCGCCGGTGCCTTCTGAACCGCCTCCGGAAGGTGCAATCAGTATTTTCGGAGCCGGATACCAATGCTCTATTCCTTCAGTGTCATAGTATTCACTGCGGAAATAATTTTCGGACCATTGGGTCTTCTGGCCTTCATTAACATAAACCGCTTTCAAGAACGGCGAGTAATTGTAAAAATAATGTAACGGATTCTTGCTAATATCAATAGTTTCCATACCATTACAAGCTGCAACATATAAATTGATGAGCTTTGTACAAGGAGAAAGATCTATTGACGGACAATTTGCAGTTCCAATAAAAAGATATAAAAGATCAGGAGTTTTTGTAAAGTCAAAAGATGCATAATTCAGAGCACACAGCGTAGTTATGCTGGTTACGCCCCTCAAGAATGGGAAACACTCTTCAGGATTCTCTTCACAGAAGCCAAATACCTGCAAATCATCGAGTCTAGAAGGAAAAACAGACCCTGATGGAGGCATATAGAGGAAATACAGTTTGGTACACGCTGAATAATCAACCGGACCAAGATTAACACATCCAGTAGTCAGGACCCTCTCAAGGTTCACGAATTCAGATAAATCAAGAGAGGTCAGATTATCACAACCTGAGACATCCAAACCTTTTAATGCGCCAGGATTCCCGAAAGCAATTCCGTCAACGCCTGTGGCAGCGACATTAAGATATTCCAGCTCGGGGTATTGTTTTAGATCCAAAAAACCTTCTATGATATTACCAGACCAATCAATCTGCTTTAGTTTATGATTATGACTGATATCCAGTTGCATCTGATTTCCGCGAGGAACAATACCTTGTCGTATACATCTGATAATAGAATTCTTGCTGGAAACATCATCTGGCATACGTTGAACGATATCATATTGGACTTCCTCGCACTGTGGGCAAAAGACCCTCTCCAATTTAGGGCAGTTAGACAAATCCAAAGACTCAAGGTTCTGACAATAAGGGCAAAATAGATTTTTCAGATTCGGGCAACCCGTAACATCCAGGTTCTTCAAAACCGGACTTGATATATGCAGATTCTCCAAGTGCTCCAAGTTACCAATAACGACTTCTGAGAAAGCATTGTCGTAGGCTATTATTTCTTTTAGCTCTTTACATTTTGATATATCCAGGTTTCCAGTTAAAAAACAGGAGAATAGATTTATATACTCAAGTTTTTCACAGCTAGTCAGGTTGATTCCCCCTGGTAAATCACAGGAAGCTAGATTCAAAACCTTCAATTCCTTATTCTTTGATAAGTCAAGGTTTTTCATTCCCCAATGCGAGCCTAACGCCAAATACTTAAGCCTTTGATTATTACGTAAGTCAATATTGGTATTAATACCTCCATAATATGCCCGATCATCAATATATCTCTCTAAAGGTCGATCCGAAGAAAGATAAAAACCTTGAGCTCGAACTATTGTCATAAAGTTGTTGACACCAAGCGATTTGAGGTAATCAAAATAACCTTCATCATATGAGTCTGATGAAATGGATGAGGTTGATCTACTAAGCCACTTCGACCAATTATATACCACTACAAGAGTGTCTAAATTAGGGAAGAACTCTATGCCAGCCAAGGATTGTATTTTTCCGTCTATATCTATAGTAGAGATATTCGTCACTTTCAATGCCTCGCCATAACTGATTTCTCCATCGCCATCGGAATCGAAATTAGACACCAGATAAGATTTAAAAGACGGATCTCCAATCAGGGCATTACCTGCCTTTGGCGCATACGGCTCGGTAAGGTATCTATCCAGAGGGCTGTACGTCCCTCCTGAAAAGCCGGAGAACATCGATCGGCTGATCTCCGTCTCCTTGGACCGGTTGTATACACCTTGCTCTGTCAAGGTCTCGATGGTCATCGTGAATCCATTCTTGAACACCGTCGGCAGAAGGACAATGTAATAGTTCTTTCCCACCTCGAAGAACTCCCCTTCAGGAGCTTCAAGGACTACTTCGTCCGAACCATCAATTATCTCCTTGACCGTCGGTATGCCTGAAGCATCCACCTCGACCTTCACCTTTCCGACTATCTTTTCTCCTCCGTTGCTCTTAAGGGTGACCTTCTTCACGCCTTCCTTCTGCAAGTTGAAACGCCAACCTCCGCAGACATTGTAAAAACACATCACCAGGCCCTGTGAGCGCCCGATTGATGGGAACAGGCTCGTCGCGAACGTACCAGGGACAGCAGTCTGATGGCTCGGAACACTCAATGTCACCATATTTCCGTCACAGGCGACATCCTCGCTGTATGGATATACGCCGCAATAATATGTGTCCGATCCACCGGTATTAGCGGTTATCGTACCGGTAAAGTTAGTCACGCTGCAAGTATCCGTAGCTGAAGACGTGAACTTGCTTCCTCCGCCTGAGCCTCTTCCGTAGAAAAGGCTTATCGCATCGCCCGGTATCCAATTTACCGCTCCATTATCCTTGCGCACGGTCCTGGTCTCTGGGTCACCCTCTCGCCTTGCCTCTATAGTGACTATTTCACCTTCAACCGGCTTCTCATCCGGAACTATCTGCTCTTCAATCGTACACGCTGCCGCGATGGAAATAGCGAAAAGCATTGTTGTTATTCTTCTCTTCATATGTAGTAGCTTAATTTTCGCTTATGGTTCAACGTAATTGTCGCCGGTGCCTTCATTCTGCCCCGGTGAGAATTTCATCTTGTCAATATCAAGGGCCGCAGTAGACGTCAAGATATTTCTCTTGATTTCCAAAGGCTTCGATGTGGTTTTTTCATATTGGTATCCCTGCTTGTCGTTGATAACAAGTGTAATTCCGTTATTGAAAGTTGTCGGTGGGACTGCAAACCAGAAAGAAGTAGGTGTTTCTGAGGTTGTTCCTAAAGTGACTTCATCCTCAAATACCAGTTTGATTTCTTTGGCCATCCCAGAATTAAGAACTACAACTGGGGCTCCGTTTAACACGGCAATCACTGTCGCGACTCCTGCAAGAGGCTCGTTGTTATTCCCTTTCAATGCCATAGATGTAATGGTGGCGTTTGCTCCATAGAGTCTGACCACAAGATATCCGCAGAGATTCTTGAACATCAACTCATCATCCCGGGAAACAGCAATCATAGTATTCGCTCCACGCCCGAAGGAATTCTCTCGGTAAGCCTGCTTTTCAGGAAGAGTCACCGTGAGGGCTCCATAGCTTGACATAATAGTCGATTCTTGATATGGATAGACCGAATAGACATAATCCAAGGAGTATCCGGTTCCCGGATTGCTGCCCGGCACTTTAGTGAAAGTACCGTTTCCATCACCGTCCTCACCTGTAAAGCGGTATTCCTGGTTAATGGTGATCCTGTTGAAGATAGATACTCTGTCATCAGCATTCCAAAGCACATGAAGATTCTCATCAGTATAAACCCTGGTCGATGCGTTTTCAATGGTGGCGAAGAATACCTCGTCATGATCCAAATCCGTTCTCCTGATATCTTCTTTGCTTTCCGAGCAAGCGGCAGACAAGACGGCCAACAGACCTAACAAATAAATATGGTATTTCATAAACACTCGCATTTTAAATGATTAATCCCAACCATACTCATTTCCATCAGGAATGATAGTTTCCGTATTGTCCGGTTTTTTAACAGTCACTGCACAATTTGCAGTAATATCACCGGCAGTCGCAGATATTGTTGCCGTGCCGATTGATTTTGCAGTCACTTTGCCGTTAGAATCTACCGTCGCAACGGCTGTGTTCGAACTTTTCCATGTCACTGTCTTGTCAGTGGCGTCAGAAGGGGTTATGGTAGCTATAAGGGTCTGGGTTTCACCGACCTTGATTGTCATTGATGTCTTATTCAGGCTAATACCTGTGACAGGTATAACTTTGGCCTTCACAGAGACATAACAAGTTGCTATCATGCCACCATCAGTAGTCTTGACTGTAATAGTTGCAGAACCGACTGACTTAGCGGTAACTTCCCCTGTTGCCGAGACCGTCGCTACGGACTCGGCGCTGGATGACCACGTCACAGACTTGTCCGTTGCGTTCTCTGGTGTTACAGTAGCGGTCAGTGTCCGAGTCTCACCCTCTTCCATCGACAAAAAAGATTCGCTCAGGCTAACGCCAGTTACCGAGATCGTTTTGGGCTTGACCGTAACTGAACAAGTGGCGGTCTTACCGCCATCGTTCGTATTTACAGTGATCGTAGCTGAACCGGCCGACTTAGCGATAACTTCTCCTGCCGACGAGACCGTCGCTACGGACTCGTCGCTGGAGGTCCAGGAAACAGACTTGTCTGTTGCATTCTCTGGTGTTACAGTAGCAATCAGTGTCCGTGTATCGCCTTCAGTAATGGACAAAGAAGATTCGCTCAGGCTAACGCCAGTTACCGAGACTGTCTTAGCCAAAACCGTAACTGAACAGGTTGCTGTCTTGCCGCCATCGTTAGTCTTGACCGTGATTGTCGCTGAACCGGCAGCTTTTGCCGTAACCACTCCACCCGAAGATACAGATGCTACGGACTCGTCACTTGATGACCAAATAACTGATTGGTCAGTAGCATTGGTAGGAGATATTATCGCACTTAGTGTTTCTGATTCTCCCTCGGTAATAGCAAAAGACGTTTTATCCAAAGAGACGCTTGAAACCTGTATGATCCGTTCAATAACAAGAACTCGGCAGGTGGCCGTTTTACCGCCGTCATCAGATTTCGCAGTTACTGTTGCGGTACAAGCTTTCTTCCCCGTAATCGTTCCATCAGAGACCGTAACATTGGAATTATCCGATGACCAGATAACCTTCTTGTTGGTCGCATTGTCAGGCGAAATCGTCGCTGTGATGCGGGTACTCTCTCCCTCTGTCAACTCAACGGAAGTCTGACTCAATGTGATGCCCGTAACGGCCACAGTCCTCGGCTCTTTATGGCAGGAAACCAAGGCACATATAGTCAGGGTAATGAAGATAGTATTAATAACGCTTTTCATTAACACTAGTTTCTATTAATGAAGCCAACTTGTTCTTATTGTTATCTATCCAATTTCCCTAAATAGCGGTAAATTACCACATGGCCCTCCTCATCATACTGCACCTCAAAGACCAGGTCTGTCCCAGGAGCATCGAGATGATTCGCTATGATCCATCGCTTCAGCTCTGCATTAGATACCCCACCTCTCCGGCTATAGTTAACCAAACGTCTCAGTGAAATCCGAGGATGATCTGGGAGAACAAAATGAACCGCTGCTACTGACTGCGGATCCCCACAGCATATATCTCTCCAAACATCAGTTGCTGTACTATTACCAATAGAAACGTGATCAAGTGGTGTCACCCCTCGCACAACACGTAGCAAAACTAGTTTATCCATATTCTTACAATTATTAGTTTAGTCGCATAATGATTATACTGCCTCAAAAATAAACCTCTCCCTGACACGAATCAAGTTCACATTGGTTCAAATGAGAGCGGGGCAATAAATCCATATTCGCCAGACCCGGAACGATTATTAAAAAAAAGAAAGTGTGGGCCTCCTAGACTTATCCAGAGGTGGGCTCTCGACAGCCGTGACGTGGATAAGGGATGCTCACACTTCCGCTATAGAATGAGCAGAGCCCATACTAATAGCCAGTGTAAGCGTTCGCTCTTATTCCTCCGTCACTTTGAATTGTCGAGATTCACCTACAAGGAATAGCTAAACGCTTTCTGTATGTATTATGCTGCATCAAAAACAGCAACTAGACAAATATAATTATTAATCTTTGAGAACCAATCAGAATTTGGTTCAAATTAGTTCAAAAGATGTTTGCGATTGATTCTCGGATCAATTCCAAACGTGCAGGGTCGTTCAACTTATCTCTCATAGATCAAGTATTTATCCCGATCTACGGATGGGGAAGCGAAGGGCTTCAAGTACCCGTTTTCAACCAGGTCGACTTGGCGGCCGGTAATTCTCTCAAGATCCAGTTTGTGCCGGATAATGTCCAGCAAGGAAACCTTAGCCTCCGGGGCGTAATCAACCAGCAGATCTATGTCACTTTCAGGTGTTTCTTCCCCGCGAGCGAAAGACCCGAATATCCAAGCCCGACTGACCGGGAGAACCTTTGAAAAATACCTCTGGATGTTCCTGAACATTACCACCCTCCCGTCATCTACAGAAGAGAGGCTCTTATCCAATTCATCAGCCACTCCCCTTCTTGACGCATAGCGTCTCATACGGTCATAATTAACCGGATATACTTCGAGAGCGCGTTGAAAATCAATACATTCCGGGATGCTCTTATTGCCAGCCCGGCAAAGAGAATCCACGAGATCCTTTTCCAAAGAGGGCACAGGGCAGCCGGACACCTCTTTTATAGGAGCTTCAGAGACTAATGCTCCAACAACAATATAGCCCTCCAGGGGTGCTGGAAACCGGTTGAAGTCTTTGACACTGATGACTTTCTGATATTTCTTCGTCAGTGAGGTAAATACTGTCTGGATATCGCTCCTGGCCACCTCAATCCACAGATTCAATCCCTTCTGGACAATGCAGTGATCGATTCCAACGCATTGATTGTTCAGATACTCATTTACTTCCAGCATCCAGTCCGTCACCGGGACGATATATTCAGGTCTATGTACTGCGATATACCGACCGTGACCGATCCTCGATAGGACACCGCTACGGACCAACGACCGGACACGTGAGTGAACAGTTTGGAAAGGAAGATCCGGATTGACCGCAATGAAATCTGCAACAGTCAATTCCCCTTCCCGAGCCAGCAGGTCTTCGTATTCAGATTTAGCCATCAGTGTTCCCATCGGAAAAGAAACTTGTTCTTTCCCACAAATATATCAATATTTCGGCAATATCAATCAGAAATTGCCGAAATATTTAAAAATAAACTAGCTATTCGAACAATTCCGTGGCCTGGCGGAAGACTTCGTCGATGGCGCGCTGGTCGGAGATCGTGGAGGAGTCCTTGCGACTGGCCGACTGCTTGCTCTTTGGCTTAGGCTTGTCCATTGGTGCGGTAGGTGCGCCCTGTCCAGACACGACAGAAGGCGCCGGAGAATCAGGGAGTACAACGCTATCATCCTGCGAGGCCATGGTCGCAACAGTATCTGCAACCGCTTCGGTTTCAGCAGGTTCTCGAGAAAGGAGATGCCTCTCCAACGTAGGCACCAGCGCCATAAGAGCAATGAATAGGATGAATATCACTCCAGCTACAACCGACCAGTTGCTCTTCAGTGCCTTTGTGACCTCCGCCACAGAAGCATACCGGTTCTCCGGCCTTGGAGAGCAAAGCTTACGAACGACTGAAGAATACTTCCTTACAGGGAACAGAGACATCACCATTCCCAGGGAATACAAGTCACTCCGAACGTTCGCCTTGCCGCCCTCGCGAACCTCCGGAGCAGCATATACTGCTGTCCCGGCCGGGTTCTTCAAGATAGAGGAAGAGTCCGCGTCTGAGAGGCCGAAGTCGATGAGCCTCACATTGTTGCCGGAATATGTAACGAGGATGTTCGAAGGTTTCAAATCCCTATGCAGGACCTGCCGGGAATGCATATACGACAAGGCAGAACAGATCTCCCCCACTACCTTGTCGCAAACGCTCCTTTCCGGTTTCCCCTCGGCCAGGAAGGCTTCGAGGGTACGCCCGTCCACCCATTCCATCTCGATGCAATTGCCAAACGATGGATCTTTGAAGAATGAATAATACTCACAGATGTTCTCGTGCCGGAGGGAATATCCAATCTCGAATTCTTTTTTGAGAAGCCTCTCATATACAGGCACTTCCCTGTATTCCTCCTTGAGGCACTTCAGCACTCGGAAACGCCCGGAACGGTCGATCCTCCAGATTTCGGAATATCCTCCTTCGGAAGAACTGACAAGTTCCCTTGCATCAGAGGCAGGGGTCGCTTCCGCCGAAGGCGTATCAAAGAATCCCGAGGTATTATCCATACCCAAATATCCACATTTTTAAGTACATTTGCAACAATATGCGTTGGTTCCTGTATTTCGTAATCACCCTTGTACCGTTGTTCTTCCAAGTAGCGGCATATGGTCAAGATTCCAAGATGGATTTTGCACTGGACCACTATGAGACCATAGTCGACAGGTGCATCTTGATGCGCGACAGGGCTCAGCGCGGAGAGAGGATAGAGGCGGACGAACTCAAGTCTTTACTGGAACAGGTGTCCAGCCTCAGGACTACACTTCAGAATAGTTCAAAAGGAATGACTGCCCGCCAGAGGGAGAGATACGAGCGGATACGCCGTAGGTACACCGTGGCTTTCCAACCTGACAGAATGATTTCTGATGTTTCCCCTGTCAGGAGTTCCTCCGAAACATCTTCCCTGCCAGAATTGAGTTGGTCACCTAAAGTCGAGGATGTTCTTTACTTCTATAGGCAGGACGCATTTGGTGCCGAGGCACCCCGTCATTCCCGGCTTGACCGGGAATCCCCTCGGCTTCGCCAGGAATCCCCTCACCCGTGGCAATTCGGAGCGATAGCGATTGCAGGCTGGCAACCTTCCACCCTGACTTACGGCGCGATGGCCACAGTGACCCACAACAGGTTGGGGTTCTACATCAAAGGGCGGTCCAACTTCACGAAGGACATCCACGAGTCAGTCTGTTCCAGCGACGGGACCTCAGAAGGGACGATCATCTGGACCACCGGCCGGGAAAAGCATCCCGCGTGGAATCTTGGCGCCGGAGTGATATTCAAGATCGCCGGGCCTCTCGGCATATACGCAGGGAGCGGCTACGGAAACAGGACAACCCTATGGGAAGAAGCCTCAGGGAGTTGGGCGAAGGTGGAAGAGTATTCATTCAAAGGTGCCTGCGCCGATGCCGGCATAGTCCTGGACATCAGCAATTTCACCGCTTCTATCGGAATAAGTTCCATCACATTCAGGAACCCTTCCTTGGAAATGGGAGTCGGACTGCGATTCTGATCCGCAGTCCCAGCTGCACATTCTACTTGATTATATCCAGTACGTTGAGACCTTCAGCTTTGGCCGCCACATAGGGCGGAGTGCTTGTACCATCCGCCCGGAGTACGGAAGAGATGAAAAGCGGGACGCCCAGGATGAATTCGGAGGACTCGAACCTGTCGCCCTTGCGAAGCTTGGAGTTTTCTGAAGAAAGCACCTCGAAGGAAGTCCCTCCCAGGAACTTGATCTTCACCACCCTGTTCGGTGCCCAACCCAAGATTACTTCTTCTCCGACATTCAGCGAAGAAGCCTCAACCGTCTTGCTGGTGAAGAACGTGGACACGACCGCTCCGGAATCCACCAAAGCCTTTCGAAAAGCCTTGAAGTCGTGATAACCCAGATAACGGGACAACGTGTCAAGCGTAGATATCCTGGGGCTGGACGAATATGCCACATAGCCCCAGAGCCTCTTGAGGGTGGATGCTGAGATCAACTCTCCTATCTCGCGTTCAACCACGAATGAGAGAAGTTCAAAGTCGGTCGTCGTGGACAGACGGTGGCCGAACTTTTCCTCCACCTGGCGGAGCAGTTCGGCGAGTTCCGGTATGAAAGGTGTTCCCATGATGTTGCAATATTACGGAATATCACCCGGTCCTGTCAAGTCCACAATGGTTCAAATTTGATTTCAGTCCTGCTTGACCACGATCCTGGTCCCGCTCGGAATGCACTTGTCGCTCCGGTTCTCAGTGACGTTAGGGATGACTTGGCCAGGAGCGACATACAATACATCCAGAAGATTCTTTCCGGAGGAATCGTTCATCGGCGAGCACCAGAGGCCATTGGAATTAGGATCCCCCGTATTCTTTTTCCCGACTTGCGGGTTGTGAGACAGGTCCAATGTACGGATTTGGTTCTCCCAGCAACGTATCCACGTGAGTTTCGTGTTATTCGTCAAGTCCAAGGTTGTAAAACCGCAATTCCAACAAGCGAGTTCTTCAAGTTCCTTATTAGCTGACAGGTCGATGGTTCCCAACTGGTTGCCGTCTATGCTCAGGACTCTCAGAGCCGGATTATGACTGACATCAAGGGATGTAAGACCTGAGTTGGCACACTCCAAGACACTAAGTGACGGCAATGAAGAGACATCCAAGCTACCCAGCGGATTACCCCAACACTTGAGAGTCTCCACACTTTCCGGCAATGAAAGGGAGCTGACAAGATTATCCCAGAGATGCACTGTTTTCAAATTAGTACAAGAAGTTAGGTCAACCTCAGAAATAATGTTCTCCTCAGCATATATTGAAACTAGTTTAGGGTTGTCCGTAAGAATCAGTTTCCCTGAAATCCCGTTCTTGATGATTGATAGTACTTCAAGTTGTTTCAAGCTGCTTATATCAACTAACCCTACGGTACTACAATATGGATAATGAAGCTCCTTAAGCTTTGGGTTGTTTGATAAATCTGAGAGCGTCAAGGCGGCAGAACTCACAGCGATCCACTCCAGATAATGATTGGAAGAAACATCTACCTTAAGACATGGGCCTATATTATGACCTTGATCATCAACCGGATACTCCAAGTTCAATCTTATGAGCCACGGCATCTTCGAAAGATCCGGCATATAAGGATTTTGGCATTGTCCCAATGATAGCTGTTGAAGATTATTATTATTTGAAACATCAGGATAATCCATCATCGTGCCGTCCAGATTCAATATCTTCAAATCCGGGTTATGGGATAAGTCAATGGTCTTTTGGTGCACCCCCAAGGCCGCATTATTATATAGCCAGAGATCCTGCAATCTCTTATTCTTGCTTACATCGATACTCCTAAGGGTTCCGATAGGTCCATGCCAATGATCCCCTTCTTTACGGAACAAAGGTGACTCAGTATACTTATATGGAGAGCTATACGCCTCACTGCTGATGTTATACGAATCATACCAATCCCCTGGGCAGTCGATATGGATCAGATTGGGCATATACTCTATGCCTTGAAGAGATTGTACGTTGTATCTGTTGGTTACTATACGTATCAGATTGATTTGTTCCGCCTCGTAAAGACTGATTTCTCCATCACCATCGGAATCGTAATTCTCAACCAGATAAGCCTTGAAACAAGGATCCTCTATCGGTATAGCTTTCGGGTTAAATGGCCTCTCAGGAACTGTAAATGATTCATTCTCAGACTTGATGACACTATTGCCGGCCGTCGCGAAAGCATGCCACTGGTAGGTCTTGCCATATTCAAGACCCTTGGCTACGGCTTTGAATGAATCTCCTGAAGGGAGAGCGAGCAGGACACTTTCCTGCTCTCCGGTGATTCCATACGCGAATCCTACCTTTTCTGCCCGGGAAGATGAAAGGACGCAGGTGAAACTGACTGAATCTCCGGATACGACAGCCTCGGATGAGACTATACTTGGAGCAACATAGTCTTTGCTGCCGGTTTCCTTCAGGGAACAGGATGCTGCAACGGCAGCCAAGGTTAAGGTAAGGATATTCAGGAATCTTCTCACAACTGCCCAAATATACAAATAATTCTAACAACTGCAGGCTGCCAGTTTCCTGACAGCCTGATTGTTTTTGGTCGGGATGATCCGACTCGAACGGACGACCCCTACGTCCCGAACGTAGTGCGCTACCAACTGCGCTACATCCCGATGCCGGTTTGACCGGA
>JAEEGJ010024478.1_pt1 | contig 12510 bp, 5 predicted proteins | sample 8958761 | NCBI WGS metagenome assembly JAEEGJ01 (sample SAMN16246546, study PRJNA631951) | gut metagenome | biome: gut microbiome; feature: rumen; material: RS-attached | host: Bos | place: Iran: Karaj | collected 2018-10 | reverse complement strand
ATATTCTGTATAGTCTTTTGCTAATCATAATTCTCAATTATCAATTATCAATTACCAATTCATTATCGTATCTCTTATATAAATAGGTGTCGAACTGCCTGCGGTATTCCTGGAGCCGCTGACGTGCACCGGCACCCGTCCAGAGAGCATCATAACGCTCGGTGTCCTTGTGGATGCAGAACGGCGAGCTGACCTGGTGGACAACGGCAAACGACGATGTCGAGATGGTGTGGTTGCGGCTGTTGATGACGAAGTCGCGGGCCATCTGGTTGACCATCTTTGAGCCGTTGGTAGCCTCGATTGTGACCTCATGTCCACGCTTGTCCTTCACATTGAGGAGTCCGGAGCCGCCCGTGACGGTCAGTTTCTCGCGGATACCCAGCGTGTCAGAACAGGCCGTGGGATAGATTCCCTCATCGATGGTGTTGTCGGCATAGATGGAGTTGTCCTGGAAGTGGTAGCGTATGAAGGCATTGATTTCCTCTACCATGGCCAAGGCCTTATCACGGGCAGCCTGAACCTCAGCGCTGATGTTACCACCGGCCTTCTCGCGGTCGAGCTGCTCGTTATACTGGTCGTAAATTACCTTGATGTCGCTCCAGCGGGGCAGTCCACGTTCGTAGGCTTTCCGCATGGCCTCGTTATCAGGGGCATAGACGGTGTAGTTATATGAATTGAAGTAGTTCACGTTGTCGGTCAGTCCGCCCTTGGCGGCGAAGGTATGGTAAGCCTCCATGCGCTTCTTCTTCGTGACAGGGTTCACTTCCACCAGCTTGTCGCTGGCAAACTCCATGATAGCATCCATGTCAAAGTCGGTACAGAGGTCAAGGAACTCGGTGAACTGAGAGTCGCCCTGCAGGACGTCAAGCACCGAACGGTGCGGACCTTCTATCACGTGGTCGATGGCATAGGCCGTACCGTTTTGCTGGTTGTAGACCTGCGTCACCTGTGAGACAGGTACATTGTTGTCTATCTGTGCGCCGCTCATGACCTTGTCGCCACCAAAAAGGATGGCACCGCCGTGCTTCGTCTTGTAGTACTTGTTTCCGCCCAGCGTCTCGCCGTCCTTCAGCACGATGGTGTGGTAGTTCAGCATGTCGATGAACTGCGTGCGGAACTGGTCGGTGGTCACGCGGCCGATAGAGTCGGTCGGGTCTGTGCCGACAATGCCCGTCTCCTTGTCATACTTCCAAGCCGAGCAGTAGACGTATGGAGACTTCTTCTGGTAGTAGAACTTCAGTGCCCTCGGCTGATCGGAGTTCAGGTAGGCAGGGTCTATGTAATAGCGCTCGAAAGCATCGTCTGTCGGAATAAAGAAGGCGTAGTTAGCGCTCATGGCCAACAGGTAGGCAAAGTAGTTGACATTCAGGGCCAGCGGCTTTCTGCCTCCCTTACCGTCGTTGACGGCCTCATTCATGATGCGCATGTTGCTGCTCAGCGTTACCGGTGCCGAGACGGCAATCAGCGACGGTGGAGCAAACATGCGGTTCAGCATGTAGGCCACGCCGTTGTTGGCTATCTTGACATCGTATGAACCGTTGCTGTTGACATTGAGCACTTCGAGCGACAGTCCCATGGGGTCGTTAGCCTCATCCATGACACGTCCAAACTTCGACGGAACGGTGCCCACGAACGAGTTCTTCATCAGGTTACCCACGAGCTGTTGCACGTTCTGCAGAGGTATGGAGTCGATGTTCTCCTCCAGATTCTCGGCGGTATTGGGCTTCTTGCCGAAAGCGTTGATAAGGAACTCGCCGCCACCTCCCGGCAGGAAGTACTCCCTCAGGGCCTGGTCTGTAGGCACAAACATGGCTGCGATGTCCTTATAGGCATTCTCGCCGACCGAGCCGTTGTTATAGTTGTTCCATCCCGGATCGTAGGGCAGCACATACTGGGCGTTGGTCTGATTGGGATCCACCGTCAGTGTTCCTCCCTGAGAGCGCTGGCTCATGTAACGCTTTTGGAAGATGGAGTCAATCTGCGGCAGGTTGTTCACGATGGCGTAGTCGTTGTAGTTCTTCGTCGTCGCAGCATCGTAATAAGGTGCGCTAAAACGGTCGAGCATACGGCTGAAGAGGTTGCTCTCGCCATTGTTACGAATGACCTCGGCCAGGTTGCCCGGCGGCACCAGTACATCCTCCATCTGGTGGATATAACCGTTCTTACAGGTCACGTCGGCGCAGATAATCTTGTTTCGGAAGATGTAGGCCGACTTCTCCTCGACGTTGTAGGGCGTACCCGTCACAACCTCAAAGTCGCTGTTCTCGCCGCGCGTCTTGATGTTGTTGTTCGTCATCTGCTCCTCGGTGAAGTGCACCATCATCGGGCGTGTGGCATCCATCACCATGTAGATGCCCCGGTCGTAGTACTTCTCCCAGTAGGGGTTGTTCACGGGCATGTCCTTCCGACCCCTCAGGTGGGTAATCGTGTCGATGACGTTGGCACCCGTCGTGTGCTTCATAGCCTGGCCTGGCGTCACGGCGGTAGAACCGTCAGGCACATTCGAGAGCATCTCAACCAGCAGGGCATTGTCGAGCATCGAGGAGTAGAGCAGCTGGCGCTTCATGGCGTCGGTCAGCTGGCCGTAGTTTTTCACGCCCCACGGGTTGTTGGCGTAGAAGCGGTCAAAGGCCTCATCGTTGGCTGGGAACACGGTCTTCGAGCCTGTCTTCGACAGGGTCTCGGCGTAACCCAGGTCATCAATCAGCCGCAGGTAGTTGTTGAAGGTACCCTTCAGCACGTTACCGTTCTCGCCTTGCAGGTTCTCCGGGTTCTTCATGGCATCATAGATACTGCCACCCAGCCACGACGGGTAGTTGCCCTCGTCGTCCAGGTCGTAGTCATCCGTGCATGCCGTGAACCCACCACAAATTGCAGCCAGGCACAGTCCCATATAGACGCTCCTGGCTTTCTCAATCAAGCGGTAATTCATACAATTTAGGTTTTTTTATATTTATACTTTTTTTGTTAGTTACCAGAATGTGAGCGCAAAGTTACGAATTTTATCTGAAACAAATGCAAACTTTAGCAAAAAAATAACAAACGACGGCAATAATTGTGAATCACAGGAAACAACCCACACTTCCGACACTTCCTACACCTAACGCATATCTATACATCAAACGTATTTTTATGCAAACGAGGCATCCAGCAGCCAAAAAGCGGCGGTTCTTGCCGAAAACGTGGCGGGTTTTTGGAAAAACGTGGCGGGTTTTGGGCGAAACCCGCCACCCCTTGCCAATTGCATATTTATCCACAACGCAGGTGTCGGTTAGGTGTCGGTTCTTTCGGGAACCTGCACCTAAAACCGCACTTACTCTCAGGCGGTTATGTCAGAAGTGTCGGAAGTGTGGGTTGTTTCCGTGTTTCCCTTTACACAAACCACCCGAGGTGTCGCCTATTTCCGGTAATTACTTTTCCGGCTTCTGGTAGACGACGGTGCCGACCTTGCTGATGATCTGCGCGACGTCGGCGATGTCGACGACACCGTCACCGTTCGTATCGGCGACGATGGGACTGTAGAAGGGCGTAGCCGACTCTTCCATCGCCCGCGCAGCGACCATCTCAACGTCTGTGTCGGTGTCAGTCAGTCCGAGGATGTGGTTGACCACCGCTTTGACGTCGTCGGCATCCACCGTGCCGCTGCCGTCAACGTCGCCGTTGCCATAGCCGTCGTAGTCGAGCCAGGTACGGAATGGCCTGTAATAAGCCTGGACCGGCCATCCCTTCTCCCTCAGCTTGGCAGCCTGGGCCGGAGTGAGGCGGTTCTGCTCTGCCGGGTCGAATATAGACATACAGTTGAAGTAAGCACTCTCGGGCTTGGGGCTTACTGGCATGCTTTCGACAAACGCATCCATCCCCTCGCCCTGAAGCCGGTTCATGTCGATGGCCACATAATTAATGCTTGTGCAGCCCGTGACGTTGATCGATGTCAGTTGCATATTGGAGAAGTTCAACGAGTTTAACGATGTACATCCTGATACGTTGATGGAGGTCAATGGGTTCCCATAGAGAGAATTCAAATATTGCAGGCTTGTGCAGTTTGACAAATCAAGCGTAGTCAGCTGGACGTTATGGAGTTCGATTTGCTTCAGCAGCGGCAGGTCTGACGCCTTGAGTGAGGTCAGCGGGTTATCTGGGATAAAGCAATTCTGTAACTGCTTACAGTCTGACAAGTCAAGCGAGGTCAACTCATTGTCATTGGCAGCAAAATACTCCAATTGTGTACAGCCCGATAAGTTGATTGAGGCCATCTTCTTACCGATAATACTCACTTTTTTCAGTTGCGAACAACCAGACAGGTCAATCGAGGTAATTTCGCCTGAATTGGTGTAGAATTGCTCTAATTGCGTATGATTCGACACATTGACGGAGCCTATCTTTCCACCCACGCTGACGTATGTCAGCAACGGACATACCGACAAGTCAAGCGAGTCGAAGTTGCAATTAAAACTCAATTTCTTTAGCTGCGGGCATACCGACAAGTCGATAGAGGTCAGATTAGAGTAAATGCAGGTTAAACTCGTCAGCAACGGATTCCCCGATAGGTCGAGCGAGGTCGGCTGGGCATAGCCACAGTGCAAAACCTCCAGTTCCGGGAAATACTCAATGCCTTGAAAGGACTTTATATCGCTAGAGTAATAAGAAGGATCGAAGCGAAAATTAATTTCCTTCACCTCCGTCCTCTCATCGTCGCTGAGGTAGCTGTCTCTGTTTATGTCGGGGCCTTTGTATCCGACCCACCACCTAAACTCTTCGTCGGGGAACGTCGTCTCGTCGATGAGTATGCCTGAGTGGTTATCTTCGTAGGGCCACCACTCGGTATCATTGACATCCCTGTACTCATAGACGCTCCAGCCCTTGTCATTGGCAGCCTCCAACTGCTTCTGAGTCATATAGTTGCCTGTGGGCCCCTCGCGGTAATAGAAGCGCAGAGTGCCTTTGACGGTGGGCAGGTAGCTGATGAGGATGTCGGCCCACTGGTCTCTAATCTGGTTATTGCAGCAATACAGATAGGTAAGATTCTCAAAGCATTCTATGCCCGTCATATCCTGGATTCCCTTCGCGTCTACGTACATCTCGGTCACTTTGGCCACTTCGTCGTCGCTGAGTATGCCGTCGTTGTCCTTGTCGTATTTACCGACACACGCTAAGAAGTTCGCATCGGGGAATGTCGTCTCGTCGACGGCGATGATGCCGGCGTATGCACTCCAGCTACTATTGACTCGCCGCCGTACCGTCTATTTCTTGGCTTTGGCCGCCAATACCTGCGCGTGCATAATCTCGTTGCCCGAGCTGGCGTCCTCATTATAAATGAGGTTGAGATTGGTGTTGCTCGTTTTTGGAGGCAGTCTGTTGATGAACTGAACCATCTTGTCGCCACGAATACTGTTCCCGTAGCAACTGACGCTGGTCAGTTTCACGCAGGCAGAGATATTGAGCGCGGTCAGCTGGTTGCTATGGCAGTCGAGTGTAGCCAAGTTTGAGCAGCGCCCCAGGCTGAGGGCCTCCAGTTTGCTGTTATAGCACTTCAGGGTCTTCAGCGCCGTGCAGCCCGTGGCGTTGAGCGTGGTCATAACGCTGCTGTTGTTATAACACTCCAGCGTCACTAAGTTTGTAAGGGCCGAGACGTCAAGCTGCGTCAGCCTGTTTCCATAGCAAATCAGGCTCGTGAGGGCAGTGAAGTATTCAATGCCCTTTAGGTTCTGAATGCTCTTTTTACTCACATCCATCGTCGTTACCGCCTGCAGTTCAGCATCGCTGAGCGATCCTTTGGGTTTTTCGGTATCAAAATTTTCAGTTACGAACGTGCGGAAAGTCCCGTCCGGGAAGTTCGTGGAGTTAATTACCACGTCAGCCCAGGCTGCGGTGGCAAAAGTTACAAACAGTGCCGCAAGGCACAACGTGCGGCCGAGGCCGCTTCCCTGCTTCGTGCCCTTAGCCCCAGAAATAGGGGATGGTAGTAATAAATGCTTGATGTTCATATAGTTATAATTTTAAGTTATTGTCATTCACTTCATCAGTCTTACAGCTGTCGATGCTGAGACGGTCTTGAATGCTATTACGGGGGCAAAGATACATAAAAAAGCTGAATGTGCAAAACTTTTGGCTACTTTTTGGCTATCTTTCGAACGCACAGCTATCGGCTACCTGACTATCAGCTTCTGGCCGCCGGTGATGCGGAGGCCGGGACGAGCGGAAGAGGAGACGGGGCGACCCGCAAGGTCGTAGCTGACGGTGGAGGTGGGGATGCCCACGACGCGGGGCGCGGCGACGGCGGTGACGTCGGCCTCGGCCTGGATGCCGATTTCGGCGGCACTGGTCCAGGCCTTACCGTTAATCTCCGACTTGGCGACAAGCTTCAGGTAACGGGCCACGGTGGGCGTCTTCAGCTTGGCCACCTGCAGCGATGTCGTGTTGACGAACTCGCCAGTGGCTACGGGCTGACCCCACGTCTTGCCGTCGGTGCTCAGATAGACTTCGTAAGCCTTCACCATACCGTTCTGGGTGCCGTCCTGACGGGCCAGATAGGTGAAGGCCGTCACCTTGTATATCTTGTTCATATCGACCACGATGGTGTGCGGACAGGCAGGCTCGCTACCTTGATACTCCGTGTGCCAGAAGGTATTGTTCTTGCCGTCGAAGGCCAGTTTGGCCTCGTTGCCGCCGTGCTGACTGTCGGCGCTGACGAGCTTCCAGCCGCTCTTGTCGATGAACATATCGAAGTCGTAGCTCGTCCGGGCACTCTCAAACAGGCCATCGGCCGTGCTGTAGGCCGTGACGGAGCAGGCGGGGTTGTGGAGCACCGGAGCGGTGTACTTCTGATACTCCCCGCCGTCGATGCTGTAGTAGATGGCGGCGCCCTTGGTCGTGGTGCTCATCTTGATGCGCCCGTTGTCCTGACGCTCGCAGCTGACGGGCATACAGACGGGCATATCGACGCGGGCAGCCTCGGCGGCGTTCACGTCCTTGGTCAGCGGCATGAGGAAGAAGCGGAACGAGGTATTCTGCGACCTCAGCTCATACTTCTCCAGCACTTCAGGGCCGCACGAGGCGTTGCCCAAGCCACGGGTGGCGGCATCGAGGTTGACGACCGTCGTGGCGCACGTCTTGAACTGATAGGTATGGCGCGAGCGGTTGTTGCGGTCGGTATAGTTGTCCTCCGGGCGGAAGTGTACGGCCGAGGCTGCCATCTGGTCGGGGGCGGCGAAGAGCATACCCACGCCGTCGCCGTTGCGCACTGACAGCCAGCGCACCTCCTGCTTTGTGCCGTGCTCCTGCGGCAGGATGTATTCCTCGTACTGGTCGGTGACGGTGCTCTGGTAGACGGCGGGCAGACAGGCCTCCTTGCGGTCGCGGTAGCTGTCCCACGGGCCGCGGCCGAACCACTGCAGCTGCTCCATCGTCGAGGGCATCTCCAGTCGGAAGCCCATCTTCGGCAGGATGGCACCCGTACTGGCAGGATTTATCAGCGAGCTGGTCATGATGGTGCCGTCGGCAAAGACGTAGAAGTGGAGCAGCACCTTGAAGGCCGTGCCGTTCTTGCCGGTGTGGGTGCTGGTCATGGTGACGGCCACCGCCTTGTCGCCGTCGAGCTGGCGGACGTCAGCGCCCGTGCCCCTCACCGTGAGCTTGCGCAGGCCCTGGTTGTCCCAGTCGCCGGCGTGGTTGCCGTCGTTATCTGTTGGCAGGCGGAAGACGCTGAGCAGCAGTGGCTTGCTGATGAGCTGCACGCCGTCGTAGGTGTAGCTGATCAGCGTGCCCTGTGACTTGCTGAACACCGCCTTCATGCGGTCGTTCGTAATAGTAATGGTCGTGCTGGTGTTGCTGACGCTGAGGCTGCCGCAGTCCTGCAGGCGGGCGGTGTCGTACATCGGCTTCCTGGCCGTCTGAACGGGCAGTTTCTCCTCAGCCACCACATAGCCGGCATCGGCCCAGGCCGTGGCAGTCTTCTGCTTGGCGGCGAAGTAGACGAAGGCCTCCTTGGTCTCGCCCAGCGTCGAGAGTGCCGAGAGGTCGATGGTGATGTTCTTCGTCTTACCTGCGGCCACCTCGTCGGTGATGGCACCGCTGCCCATGACATTGCCCTCCTCGTCCATGACGCTATAGCTGACATCGTAGGTGCTGGTAGGCAGGAAGGCCAGCTTGTTCTTCATCTCGAAGACTCCCGTCTTGCCGCTGACGGCGCGCCACTCTATAGGCTGGTACACCTTCTTCGTATTATACGACTTGGCGGTCAGGGTCCAGTCGGGATGCACCAGTCCGTTGATGCAGAAGTTGCCGCTGTTGGGATTGTCGCCAAAGTCGCCGCCGTAGGCCCAGTACTCCTTGCCCGTCGAACTCTTGGTAAGCAGGCCCTGGTCCTTGAAGTCCCAGATGAACTCGCCCGTCAGGCACGGGTACTTCTCGTAAAGGTCGAACATATCGCGGACATTGCCCATCGAGTTGCCCATCGAGTGGGAGTTCTCGCACTGTATGTGGGGACGGTTGTGCTGCGACGAGCCAATCCAGTTGATGTTATCGTAACTGCCGTACATCGTCGACGAGACGTCGGCATAGCTGCTGTTGCCCTCGTAGTGTGTGAGGCGGGTCTTGTCGAGCGCCTTCACGGCATTGGCCACGGCCTGGAAGTTATTGCCGTTGCCACACTCGTTGCCGAACGACCAGATGAAGATGCAGACATGGTTGCGGAGCCACCGCACCTGGTTGGTGGAACGCTCTACCATCGCATAACGGAACATCTCAACCGATGACAGTTTCTGATGGGCGTGGCATTCCACGTCTGCCTCTGCCAGCACATAAAGGCCGTATTTGTCACACAGATCATAGAACACTGGGTCGTTGGGATAGTGGGAGGTTCGCACTGCGTTGATATTAAGGCGTTTCATCGTCTTGATGTCTTCTTCCATCTCCTCGGCAGTGATGGCGCGGCCGTTCACAGGACTGAAGTCGTGACGGTTCACACCGTGAAACACCATGCGCTTGCCGTTGATGATGAGGGCACCGTCGCTGCGGATGCCTACCTCACGGAAGCCTACCTTGCCGCCTCTGATGTCCACCACTTTGCCGGTTGCATCACTCATCGTCAGTATCAGATCGTAGAGATAGGGGCTCTCTGCACTCCATTTCTGGGGGTTGCTCACATCCATATTCAGACTGAGCTCCGATGTGGTGCCGATTGTGGCAGACGTGCTGGCTATCAGGCTGCCCTTGTCCTCAATCCGGACATCTACCTTGCCGCCTTCCACTCCCTCGATGCCGGTCAGGCTCACTTTCACGTTGGCTTTCGCGTTCACATAGCTGTTGTCCAGGTCGGTCGTGAAGAAATAGTCGCGTATCTGGCTTTTGGGGGCTGACCACAGGAAGCAGTGACGCTGGATACCGGTCAGACGCCAGTAGTCCTGGCACTCCAGGAACGAGCCGCTTGTGAAGCGGTATACCTGCAGGGCTATCGTGTTGTCGCCTTCCTCTAAATAATCGGTGATTTTGAACTCGGAAGGTAGATAGGAGTCTTCGCTGTAGCCGATGCGCTTGCCGTTAATCCACAGGTAATAGCCGTGACCTACGCCGTTGAACCGCACATACACGTCACGCCCTGCCCAACTCTCTGGAATCGTGAAGTGACGGCGGTAGGTGCCCACGGGGTTCGGCATGTCACTGTTGTACGTAAACCAGCTGGGACGGCTCGCCATCACGCTGTAGTTCGACTCGTTGAACGAGAACGGATAGGCTACATTGCAATACAGGGGCTTGTCCCATCTTTTATTGTGATGCAGACCATACACCTGCCAGCTTGAAGGCACGTCGATGTTTGTCCAGTTTGCATCGTTATAGTCTTTGCCGCATAAGGTGGCGAGGGCGAGGGTAGGGGTCTTCACCCAGTAGAATTTCCATGTGCCGTCGAGCGACTGATAATAGGGTGATGTACTCATGTCATTACTGCTGACATCAACTGCTGATGCCATCGGAATCGACACGGTGTGAGCGGTCTCACGGTTTACATTACTGATTTTCGGGTCGTCCCACTCTTTGCCGGTCTGACCACTTGCGGAAATGAACGAAGCCATTCCCAGAAGCATAATGAATAGTTCTTTCTTCATAATTAAGTGTTATATTATTTTGTTTGTATCATTTTCTTACCTGTCTTCAGATTATTTTGCATAAATATGAAGGGGTGTTTTATTTCAGCTTGAAAAGCAAAAAATATCAATAACAGCTTATTTATTCCACAAATTTACGTTTTTTTTTTGAAATAATCACATTTTCCATTTTTATTGTTTAAGAATGTTTCATTAAAGATAAAATCTGAATCATCTGCCCTTTCAGTGTTTTTTATGATGCCATCAGCTGATTGTTACTTTTATTTCTCGCTTTGATACATGCCACACGATTTCAACTCTTTTTATTTGCCTTTCTCGGAAAAACTCACTAAATTTGTATTGTTTTCACTGACTTTTTCCAACAATATTTATAATTACCTCGTATTCAACTGGTATTTAAGTGAAGTGTTAAAATAACTTGATTCATTTGCTGCTGTCTGTGATATGCCGACCAAATGAGTATAGTCTTGTTTACTTGTCTTCTTGACTTCTTGTCTCCTAATAAAATATCCTAATAACTAAATAAATTGTAAATATCAAATTTTCTTTTATGAACTTTAAATTCTTTGCACTTTGTGCGTTTGCCTGCTTGTCAGCATCTCTTTCCGCCACGGAGAAGGAGTTCACCAGCCCCGACGGAAAAGTGAAGGTCGTTGTCAGCGATGAGAGTGGAAAACCATCCTACAAGGTGGATTATGAGAATGTGCAGATGCTGGTGGCTTCGCCGCTCGGTCTGAGTACGAACATCGGGGATTACACCCAAAATCTCAAGATGACCGACTGCGAGCTGTCGGATGTCAACGACACCTATCAGCTGCGTAATATCAAGCAGAGCACTGTCAATTATCAGGCACGTCAGGCGATCTGCCATTTTGAGCAGGACGGAAAGAAGGCTATCGATGTGATTTTCCGTGTCAGCAACCGTGATGTGGCGTTCTGCTACAAAATTTATGAGAAGAGGGTAAGAAATAATCAGACTCTCGTGTGTGTGGTTAACGGTGAGGAGAGCGGATTCCAGTTTCCTCAGAACACCACCACCTTCCTCTGTCCACAGTCAAGGCCGATGGGTGGGTTTGCACGTACTTCACCAAGCTACGAGACTTCCTATACTGTGGACGATGCCATCGGCAAGAACGGCTGGGGTGAGGGATATTCATTCCCATGTCTGTTCAAGGTGGCGGACGACAGATGGGTGCTCATCAGCGAGACGGGTGTTGACGGCAATTATTGCGCATCGCGTCTGCTCAACGTCAACGGCGCATTGTATAAGATTGGATTTCCACAGGAGGGGGAGTGCAACGGATTTGGGACGACCAACGCGTCGGTGCATCTGCCTTGTCAGACACCATGGAGAACCATTACCGTAGGGCCGCTCGCTAACATCGTGGAGACCACCGTACCGTTCGACCTTGTGAAACCCAAATATGAGGCGTCGCAAGAATATATCTACGGCAAAGGCTCGTGGAGCTGGATTATCGGCATGGACTCCAGCTGTAATTTCGATGAGCAGAAGCGGTATATCGATTTCTCGGCTGCCATGGGCTATCAGACTGTGCTTATTGACGCGCTTTGGGACGTGCAGATCGGACGTGACAAAATCGCGGAGCTGGCTGCCTATGGAAAGACGAAAGGGGTAGGACTGTTCCTCTGGTACAACTCCAACGGCTCGTGGAACGACGCGCCACAGTCGCCTATCGGAAAGATGGATAACAACCTCATACGTCGTCAGGAGATGGCATGGATGAAGAGCATCGGAATCCGCGGTATCAAAGTGGATTTCTTCGGAGGCGACAAGCAGAACATGATGCAGCTTTACGAGAATATCCTTGCCGATGCCAACGACTTCGGAATACTTGTCATCTTCCACGGATGCACGTTGCCGAGAGGATGGGAGCGCATGTTCCCCAACTATGCGGCAAGTGAGGCTGTGCTCGCAAGCGAGAACCTACATTTCGGACAAGGGGCATGCGACAACGAGGCGTTCAACGCCACGCTTCATCCTTTCATTCGCAACACCGTCGGTTCTATGGACTTCGGTGGCTCTGCACTCAATAAGTTCTACAATGCTGACAACCAGCATGGCACACAGCGACGCACTTCCGATGTCTATGCGCTCGCAACGGCGGTTCTCTTCCAGAGTGCCGTACAGCATTTCGCACTCGCTCCGAACAACCTCACTGACGCACCGGCTTGGGCGATCAACTTCATGAAGTCCGTTCCGACCACTTGGGATGAGACACGCTTCATCGACGGTTATCCCGGTAAATATATCATTATGGCGCGCCGCCACGGAAGCCAGTGGTTCATCGTGGGAGTGAATGCGGAAAAACAGACATTAAAAAAGACCATCTCCATTCCGATGATTCCTGCTGCTGCCCAGCTCAAAATCTACGCTGACGACGAACAACTC
>JAEEGJ010024476.1_pt1 | contig 12511 bp, 12 predicted proteins | sample 8958761 | NCBI WGS metagenome assembly JAEEGJ01 (sample SAMN16246546, study PRJNA631951) | gut metagenome | biome: gut microbiome; feature: rumen; material: RS-attached | host: Bos | place: Iran: Karaj | collected 2018-10 | reverse complement strand
CATTTGATACGTCTGAATACTATAAAGTTGAGGATTTTGAATCTGGTTTGGAACAGAGTATTGTCACTAATCCTACTGTTGATTCAAATACTCTGGGGACCAGTTATGTAGTGCTTTCTGTAAGTGATTCTTCGGGAAATATAGGTAAACACTATATTTCTGTTGATGTAACAAAACTTTCTATAGAAGAAGAAAAAGCGCTTATAGCGATTAACCAGTTTGTAGCAGATGGTAATTCTAGAAGTGAGGTTAATTCATATGTGTATGTGTATAAAACAGGGGAAATAGGGACTAATGGTGTAGATTATTATGTTTTGATTACGGATAGTAGATTATATGCCCTATATTATGATGGAAGTGTTAGAGAATTTACATTTTTAGATGCTCAAGAAATTTATGTTTATGACCTATTAGTATATGCTGTTAAAAAAGAGGGCAAAAAAGTGACTACCTCATCTATTATTAGTTTGTAGTTGGAAAGAAATATAGCGACTAATGAGAGATATTAGATTTACATACCGGTTGATGTCCAAACGACACCAATCGGTATTTTAAGATAACTTTTATTAAGCATAAATTTAATACCCCGGGGTCGTAGGGGCCACCCTATTCCAGATGCCGTGGGCAGATGGTATGCGGAAATTGCACCTGCAACTTTCGGCGTATCCTGTTATCTTTTTTTTACTGTTTCATTCGTGGGTGAGCAAAATGTCGCAGGTTAGTTGCAGAGCCCTTGTTTCAAGGCTTTGGAGTGCGCAGGTTTGTTGCGATTTTAATGATTTTTGAAAAAACCAGATTTCCATCGAAAAATACCTCTTTTTCAAAATCCGTAGGTAAGCCGCGGATTTTTTTTTGCCATTTTTTTCGGATTAAGAATATTTTGCCCCACATAAGATATGAAGGATAAAAAAGCATTTGCCCTAAGGGCGGAAAGGAGCAACATCATGTATGAGTTTTACGAAAAAGAAGAATTGACCAAGGCACTGCGTCACATAGCAACATACTATGATGTCTATCGCATGCTGCACGGCAAGACAATGAAGGCAAAAGAGGTGAAAAGGACTCTTGTGAAAAGGGGTATGCCTGAATCAACAGCCAGAATGCATATCAAGGAGCTAAAGAAGAATGAATGCGATCTGATATTTTATTATTCCGATGAGGACGAGTTCATGCCGGATGAGGACGCCATGGGCTACTTCCTTAATGAACTTGACTACTTAGTATATAGACCGAAAAAAGAATCTGAACGAAGCAGGTAACCATTGGAATTACATGTTACCCTGGGCATAAGAAATAAATATGTCTGGGGTATTTTTTTATATTCTTTCGGATTAGAACATTTCATGTCCCACATGTCTTTTGAAAGGCGAAAGAGAGTACTTCGCCGGAAGGAGGACATGATGGAACCGAAAGAGATACTGTCGGAACTTCGTAAAATATACATAACAAAGTCTATCCTCGTGCCCTCGCAGGGTGGTATAATCGAAGAAGGCGATTTGTTCATTGTAGAAGGAATGACGCGAAAAGAAAGATCTTTGAAAAAAGAATATGTACTATCAAAACACATCACTTCCGAAGGAAAACCCCGTCTCATAAAACCACCGACGGGAAGTATAGAAGGGTGGAGCACTTACCTTGAAGGGAAGATAAGGATCCAGGCGAAGACATATGATGCCCTGATCGACAGACTCTTCATCCATTATTCGGACGGATTCTTAAACAGAACTTTTAAGAATGTGTTCGATATGGCTCTGGAGCATAAGAAATCATTATGCAGCGAGAACACCGGCGTAAAGTATGAGGCTGATTATAAACGCTTCATAAGCAAGGAACTTGGGGATAAGCTAATCGGCGATATCACTGCGGATTATCTTATCGATTATGCTTCTGTCATGATAAAGGCAGGAAATCTGAAGAAGGAAGCCTACAGGGCGTTCAAGAGTGTCCTGAACCTCACATTCGGGTTTGCTGTAACCAAAGGATATATTGACTATAATCCGGCACAGAGGATGAGCAATCAGGACTTTTACAGGATATGTAAGTCTGAATTCAAATCCGCCGAGCAGAAAGCCATGAGCCCACAGCAGATAGAAGCCATTACAGAGGAAGTGAGAAAACGGATAAAAAATCCGAAAAAATATGGTGAATGCTATACATGTGGATACATGTTCATACTTGCCTCTCTGACAGGTATGAGAGCCGGCGAGCTTTGTTCATTAAGATGGACTGACATAGCATCCGGAAGGATCCACATACACACCCAGCAGCTCAAGAAACGTGCTAGCGATGGTTACGAGTACGTCAACTGGACGAAGAATGAAAAGGGTATCCCTAAAGGCGGAAGATATTTCCCAGTTACCATAGAGATACAGGAACTGCTTGATGAACTGCGCACCGCACAGATAAGAGCGGGAATCTGCTCCGATTGGGTGTTTGCAAACCCTGACGGGAGCTGGATCATAGCGGATACCTGTTATGAGAAGTTCCTGCACCGCATATGCAAAAATCTTGGATTTACCATAACAAACAATCATGCCGTGAGGATGTATTTCAATTCCTATGTACTTATACCAAAGGGGATTGAAGTAACAAACCGGGCAAAGCTTCTTGGACATTCTGTAGAGGTCAATCTGAAGAACTACAGTTTTGCAGACTACGATTATTGCGAAACAGCCCTCGAAGCCCTCAACGGCGGGATTCCTATACCCGCCTATACCCAAAACGTGATTGAATTTGAAACAAAAAAACTCCGCAAGTCCTTGTAAATACTGGACCTGCGGAGCAATAAAAAACAGCGGGTGATGGGAATCGAACGGAGCCTCGAATCCCGAAACCTAGTAAATGAAAGGAGTCGGGCGACACCACTTCCTTAGGGGACCCCTGAAGGGACCCCCAACGTATTCTAAAATGTCTATCAAGCTCTAATGTATTATTCTATTACTCAATTCAGATCATATAAGGTAGTTTCCAATGGATTGGCCATATAATTCTTTTTGATTATTAGCTTACTGCAGGGAAGAATAGCATTCCGCATACGAAGAACAATACTCCGATAGTGATTACGACACTTATCATTACGATAGCTGTGATCATTGTTGCCTTGAATGGTTTACCTTTTATCTTTCGTATTATTGCCTCAACCAGCAGGACAATTCCTGCTATCACGCATAAAATGGGCAGATATACGAATATAGCAGTTATTCCAATCTCAGACAGCTTAAGGTTGTCGATGAGCAATATCATCATTGCAACTGCGGCTATAATGATTATGCTGATTCTTATTTCTTTTCTCTCTGCAGCTTTTAGCTGAGCCTCAGCTACCCCAATAGTGTTAAGGATAGCATTTGAAGCTTCTTCTGTGCTTACTTCTCCGGTAACATTTTTTTCTGCTTGCATAAGTTCTTGTACGCTGACCTGCAACGCTTCCGCCAATGGCTCTAATGTATTAATGTCAGGAAAACCTAGTCCGCGCTCCCATCTGCTCACAGCCTTATCTGTGACCATTATTTTATTTCCAAGATCGGCTTGTGTCATACCGAGAGATTTGCGCTGATCGGATATAAAGTTTCCAAATTTTGAAGCATCCATTTGTCAGCACCTCCTTTCAACGAGCAGAATAGTATATGGCATCGCTTTTCACAACCGATGAATCGTTTACCTGCTGATATAGAAGGATTCTACGGATCATTTACGCATGAAAAGTATGTTGTCACCGGGCGTTCTTTTGTCTATCTTAACTTGAATAGCTATACTTCCATACGTTTCTCATCTGTGATATGAGAGTGTCTATATCCCAATGTTTGCTGCTATTGTTAGGACTGTTGGGATCGTTAACGACAATTTTACCTTCATCATCTATGCCTGTTAATACGATGAAATGTCCTGCTTTTGTGAAGTCACCTGCTCCCATAGAACAGATCATAGGTGAATCGGAAGAAAGATTACCGAGGATCCATTCAGACGTAACACTACCATTGGTTACACCCAAGCCATAATGTTTTGCGCCATCTGTCATGAAGCTCCACGCTGTGCCCTGTCCGTATGTGTAATAGCCTTGTGCATTCGAATATTCACATACTACATAGGGATTAATCTCCGGATCGTCTTTAAGCCCGCAAGCAACCATGGTAATACATGTCGGACCACATCCGGCAACACCAATATAGTTTTGACCGTAGTGCTTGTATCCCCACCTCTTGTCCCACTGGATAAATAATGGGATATCGCTCGTGTCCATCTCTGCGGTGACATCCATTTCGAATTCTTTATCCTTATACTTATTGAAGTTCTTTACGTAATCTCTTACTTCGGGATATTTATCGCCAAATTCAGTTACATCATAGGGAATATCATCTATTTCGTCTTTCGCAAAATAATTATATCCTGCAACGCCAACAACTAATATCACCACTACCGAAATGCATATGGGAAGTACGGGAGATACAGTTTTCTTTCTTTTACCGTGTCTTTTTGTACTTAACTGTTTTTGCGGAGCATGATTGTTATAATCATCACCTTGATATGCTTCTGCCTTAGCTTTTTGGCGGGTATTATGTGCTGCTCCGGAACAAATAATACTAATTACTAAGCTGAGTATAGCTGCTATGATCAATATGGTAAATGCCACAGAATCAGTCAGCCAGTTTAAACAGAATAAGGAATCCGCTGCAATAAGAATTCCAAATGTTAGCGCTACGGTAATCACGAGGCTTAAGAGGATAATTGCTACTCTTTTCCCGGGATTTCTTTTCTTACTTCTTTTCACTTTCTTAGTACCTTCATAAAACAAACTGAAAGCCCATTCTATCACACAAACGGCCTATGAGCAAATAGGGGCAATGGCAAACCTTGTACTTCCGATTATATGAAGAATGAAATATTCGCCTAGGTAAGCTATGTAGCATTTTGGTTTTATATTTTTATGTCAGAAGATCATGAACTATACTTCGGGATCTACCTTAATCTAATGTATGTCGGGCGATCTTAATCTATGTTAAAACACGAACTATAATTCTATTTCTACAATCTCAAAAGGATGATAGAATTCTATCATCAAATGAAAGGATGCTGTAGTATGAAAAAAGCAATTTTGGCGATATCAGCACTTGCTGTATCATGCATTATTCTTTGTAATCTGCCAATTAATTCTTTTGCTGATGATGGCGATGATAAGCCACCGATAGGTAGCGAGTATGTCACTTTTGGCGAAGATGATGTTGTAGAAAATGGCGAAATGTAGTAAAAAACGTAAGTAATTAGGGGGAGATTAGCAAAGAAGATGGTACGACTCAGTGAATATCACTGAGCCGTATTATTATATTTCGAAATATGAATATTTGGATTTTGTATTTAAAGTGGCTTCTGCAATATTATTGAACCAACTTTCAGAATAATAGAATATTCCGATGGCTTTTGCCTGGCGGTAGGTTGATAGAGCTTCCTGAACTTTATTATTGTTCATAAGATATGCGCTTTTACATAACAGGAGTTCAGAAATCATATGAGTTGTGCCACGTTTCTTTTGGATTTCTAACACTGCGTCTATTTCATTTTGAATTGGAGCGTCGGAAAAAACATATGTATTATATACGCAACTACATAAAATATTTACATAGAAAGTTTTTCGGTCTTCAGATTCGCTAACTTCAGCTTCATAGTTATTCTTTGCCATTTTATATAGTGCTAATAATTCAGCAGTTCCATCATCAACTTTATTGATTCGGCATAGGTTCACAGCATGTGAAAGGATTAATGCTATCTCAATGTTTGATATATGAGAATTTTCATTCAAGTTGATGTTCCCGATAACTTCTTCAGTAGCTTTTATTGCTTCGGTATACTTGTGCGAGTCAGCAGTGGTAATTGCTTTTGCATATTGCAAAACCATTTTTTCCATACCGTCAGAATATTCGCTTCTATCCTTATAAGCATTATATAGTTTTTCTATCTGTTGAGGATCACGTTCTGCGATGGCTTGATTTATTTTTTCACATTCAAGAAAAGTGGTTAAACTCTTGTAAGGGTTTACCCTTCCATACATAGAATATAAATCTACACCTAGCTTCTCTGAGATAAAGCTTAACGTGTCGATTGTAATATTGGTGCTATCACTTTCAATTTTGCTTATGTATCTATCAGAAAGATAGTCACCGGCAAGCTCTTTTTGCGTAACGCCTCTCTCACAACGACAATGTTTTATTAACTCTCCAATTTCAATACTCATAATAATTCTCTTTACCGAAACGGTGATTCATCTTATTGAAATAATCTATATACAATATAGTTAGTTTGCTTCTGAATGATTGTAGGAAGTATTATTACATACATCCATCCACCACTTAATTTTACATTGAAAATGTGGTATTTCAAGGAGAATTTTGAATGAAAAAAATTTTAAATTTGGACATTTGCAATTAATTAACAGGGAATAGATTGATTGAAAAGTGAGTAAACTATACTTTTATCGGAGATTGTTAAGTTCGAAGGAAAACTAGACGGCAGAATGTTTTATGTTTAACTTTAGCCGATGAATAGAACTATAATTCTATTTATTGGAAAAGATAGACTATGATAAAATTCTATAAGGGTATGCGCAGACCTAATATATTAATTATTGGAGGTAAGAGTCTTATGGCAGCGATTTATTTAATGCTAAAAAAAGTAAAGATAAGGAAGAAAGAAGCAAAACCCTTATCAGGAAACGGATGCAAGGGTGCAGGACCATATAGAATAATTCTTTAATGGAGAAAAAAGAGTTTCTCTCGCGGTGTTAGTGAGAGAAACTCTTTTGTTGAACGGTGATGCTAAACGAGAAATTGTATATTCTCCCCCAAAAAGGAGTAGAAATACATTGGTGGGGAAAGGACTTATATTTATTTATCAATAGACAAACTTACATAAAGACATCAAGAATGGAAAGTAAAATAATATCTGCTATGCGAGATAATATAATTGGCAGAGCTGCTGAAATATTGAAAAGAGAAACACACACTAGCATTGCAATAGCCCGAGAATTAATTGAATTATTTCTTAAAGAGTATCAGGAATATTTTATTGAAGCAGAATATAGTCGGGGAGAGTTTAATATTTCTGGTGAAAAGGGAAGTTATTATCCGTTGGAACTTCACGTTTCATTGACAAATAAGTGTCCGCAGTCATGTTTCCATTGTTATAAAGAGGCTACTAAATGTGGGACAGATATTGATACTAAAGCATTGATAGAATTTTTAGAAAAAACGAAAGGTAAAGTAAGAGAAATACATTTGTCTGGTGGCGAACCTTCGGTTCATGGTAATTTCCGTGAAATAATAAGGGCATTAGAAGGGGAATACAAAATCAATGTTTTGTCATCGGGTATAGGAATTGATATATATTATAAAGATATTCATGAATCAAATGCAGTTTTGGCGGTAACAATTTTTAGTAATATGCCCAAATTGCATGACAAACTTGCCGGGAAAGAAGGATCATATTCCGAAATAATCCAGAATATAAAATCAGCAAAAGAAAATGGAATCAGTGTTGTGGTGACAACATTTATAAGGAACAATAATGTTTCGGACATTCTTGAGCTAATAGACTCACTGGAATGTATCGGAGTTAAAGCCATAAATATTGCTAGAATAGCTCCGCTTGGAAGGGCTAAGGATTATGATGTTCAATCTGATTTTTCTATAAGACAAGAAGATATAGATATCTTAAAAGAGAAAATAAAGAATCTGAATAATGTAAATACTATATTCGAGGATGAAGAGGAAAACATAAGTCTTCCTAATAGTATTTTTAGTTGTAGCGCTGGAACGTTAGTGTGGTCAATTAATGAATTAGGAGAAGTGCATCCCTGCGGTGTTTCGTCCGTTAATGGAATGGAAATAGGAACAATAAGAGATGCAGATCTATTTTCTTCTAAATATAGGAAAATGTATATTAGGAAAATTAAAGATTTTAGAGGAAAGAATGCAGGAGGTTGTCCCTTTGTCGGTTTATAGTAATATTGACATTTGTGTTTGCTGTTGGTAAAGGTATTATTTTAAGGATTAATTATGAAACAGGGATATTTATCAAGAACAATTAAAAATAACAAGAAGTGGTTTGTTTTAGCAATAATAATAGGAATTATATATTCGGCGAACAGTGTACTGGTTCCATATATGTCCGGTGAGCTGATCAATGTAGTAATCAACCATGTTGAAGGAATAAAAATAACTCTTTTAGAGTTTCTTGCCATATCTATTTTTCAGATTATTATGGCTATGCTGGATATGTGGGTTGGTAAAAAAATAGATATCTACCAAAAGGGAAACATGCGTAAGGAATCTGTGAATACGTATGCAACCAATTCGTCTGCTTCAAAAAAAGAGATTGCCTCATGGATTTCTTTTGTGAGTAATGATATCCCGGTTGTTTCAGAACAATATGTTGTCGGAACAATCGATTTGATAAAGTGTGGGTTTATTATTCTAGCTGCTGCAGCTACTTTGTTTTTTGTTCACTGGATTTTTGCGTTGATAATTGTTTCTATTAGCGTATTAATAGTTATTCTACCGAATACATTAAGGAAAGCAGGAGGAAAGGCAAGAAAAGATTATTCAGAAACGTTGGCAAAGTATACCACTTTGTTGAACTCGGTATTCGGAGGAATTAGTGTCGTAAAGACATATTTGTGCGCTCCATTTCATATTGTAAAATTGAATAAGGTAAATAAACTGATTGAGTCAAAAGAGACGAAAATTTTGGGATACAACCTTGTTGTGCATGGAATTACAACGGTATTACAGGTAGCAAAGCAGGTGGTTATCCTGTCTGTTGGCGTATATTTAATATCAAAGGGTAAGCTGGAAGTCGGAAGCATGTTTTCAGTCGTTGCTTTGGATGAAGTGATCAGCGTGCCTATAGAAGTTTTCGCATGTGTACGACATAGCAGAAATGAAGTCCTTCCGCTGGTATCAGAATATACGGATACTGTTAAGAATAATGAGAATAAAATAGAAGAAAAAAACGACATAAAGAGTATTGGTAGAATAAGAGTATCTAATCTTGGGCTCAAGTTAAATGATATTAGTGTTTTAAATGGAATAAATGCTGAATTTTATGAAGGAAAGAAATACTTACTCACGGGAGAAAGCGGTAGCGGAAAGTCAACATTTGTAAACTGTTTGGCAGGATTGCAGGAACAAAAATATGAAGGCGAAATATTCTATGGTGAAACAGAATTGGGAGAGATAAATCCGGAGTCTCTTTATAAAAAGCTGTGTATAGTGTTTCAGGAACCATACATCTTTTATTCAACTTTAAAGCAGAATATAATTTTAGGTCGTAATGTATCAGAGAGTAGATTTAATGAAGTCATAGAGAAACTGAATTTAAAGTACCTGCTTGAGAGATATAAAGACAACGATATTAGTGAAGAAGAGGTAGAGAAATTATCAGGAGGCGAAAAACAGAGAGTCGCTTTAGCAAGAGCTATGGTAGCAAACCCACAGATATATATACTCGATGAAATCACGTCTGCACTAGATAAAGAGAATTCTGAACTCATTGAGAAAGCAATATTGAGCGAGGAAGCAATGATTATTCATATATGTCATAAATTCAACGAAACCACAGTTAATCTTTATGATGAAGTTATAAAGATGGAAAATGGAAGAATTCTTGGTGGCATGAAGTAATAGAACCGTTCACTGTTTTGTTGCATATAGGAAACAGCTATATTTGAGTGAGAAGGGGAACCAGTGGTATAACGAAAATAAAAACTTGAGGGGCAAAATGACGTGTTTAAAAAGGGATTAATCAAGTGCATATTATTAGCGGTATCAGGGATGATACTGTTTACTTCATGTGGGAAAAAGGCGGAAGACGATGAAGCTCTTTACAACTCGGAAGGAAAAAAGATTGTAAAGTTATTTGCCAGTACAGAAATGTGCCAGTACTTTATCACGAACGAGATGATAGAGAGCTTTAACGAAGAAAATCCTGACTATGCCGTTGAGATATGTAAAAATACCGGAACGTTGGATTCGGTTTTTATAATGAATGAGCATCCTGACATCATGTTTGAGATGGATCTTAACCAAATTGATGGTTATATAGACAATGGTTATTTGGCAGACCTAACTCCTTATTTTAAGAAATCGTCTGACCTTGGTATGGGAGATCTATATGAAGGTGTAGTAGACTGCTTTACAAAAGAAGGAAACTTGTATGCAATACCTCAGTTTGCAGCTGTGAAAACTCTTCGATCGAGGAATCCGGGTGTCAATGAAAGCAGCGGGTGGACTGTAGAAGAATTTCTTGATTGGTTACAATCAGATAAAGCTACATACCATTTAATTACTTTTGACAGAGGACAGTTACTTCAATAATGCATAACAGGGGAACTTGAAGATTACCTGTATGGCGATGATGGTAAGACATGTTTTGATTCTCCTAAGTTTATCAGTATTTTGGAAAGGATTAATGAGACTAAGCTACCCAGTGAGGCAGATGTAATAATGCTGAAAGCTTCTACGGACATCCCGGATGAGTGGAAGGAAGCGAGGTTTTTCGCTCAGGGTTATCTTTCAACTCTGAAACAGGTTTGCGAGGAACAGTACTGCTTTGACGGGGAGGTAATAAACAGGGGTTATCCAAACGATAATAGAGAGGCCATATGCTACCTTGAGCCGTATACGAATCTTGGGATTTTTGAGAGCGGACAATGCAAAAAAGGAGCGTTTGAGTTTATTAAATATGTTCTTACATATCCGGAAATAGATCCATATGCTACAAGCGATAGCAGTACCTATTTTTGGACTGTTAACAGTGTACGCGAGGATTTCTTTAATAGAGTGAAAACCGGTGAAAATGAGCTCGAGTATAAGGAAGATGACATCACCTTTACTAACAATATATTGTCATCAGCAAGGGTTCTGCCATATAAGTATCGTTTGATACTTGATATAGTTGATGAAGAAGCGTCGGCTTATTTTGCTGGTGGAAAGGATGCAGAACAGACTGCGAAGGTAATTAACAGTAGAGTACAGTTGTATTTGGGTGAGAATAAATAAGTCGGCTTGGGAATGTCTGTTGATAAAAAGAGTGATTCTGAGATTTATGAAGCGGTAAAAAGTAAAGTGTCTGGTGGCAAATGCTATCGTATTGTTAGTGGCAAACTTACCACAACAAACGCAGATGGATTAAATAAATAATAATGTCTAATACGGGGTTATCCATGCGTTAAGATACAATATTGCAGGGATAATCCCTTGATTCATTTCGGAGGAAAGAAAACATATGGGAAAAAGGACAAAAGTAATTGTAATGATTCTTTTACCTATCATTCTTACGATTGTTGGGGCAAAAGATTTCAGTAGAATGGAAAGCTCTGAAAATAGGGAATTCTGATGATTTTTCAAACGGATTTACACCTTTTGAGGTGAACTACCCGATGAATGATGAGAGCACTCTGCATGAAGCAGGGTGCTTTTTCTTAGGTTAGTAGTAATTAAAGTAGCAAGAAGAACTATGGCAGATTAGAATGTCGGTAGAAATGTCGGTTTATATTGAAGAAATGTCGTGAAAGTAATATAATAGATTTGCAAATTCAGTTTTTTGGAAAGGATACATTTATGAGTCGATATATCGAGTCAGAAAAGATAGAATTAAAGGCTAAATATACGGACACCATATGCAAGGAGATTGTAGCTTTTTTGAACGCAGATGGAGGTCAGATACTTGTTGGAGTTGACGATAACGGGAATGTTGTCGGAGTTGACAAAATAGATGAAACTTTAAAAAAGATATCTGATGTGATTACCATGCAGATTGAGCCTAATCCACAAGAAGAGATTCGTACGGAGCTGAAATTTGATTCTGGTAAAACTATCATAGTTTTATTTATTTCCAAAGGGACAAGGAATATTTACTGTCAAAAGAAGTATGGCTTTTCATCAAATGGCTGCGTAATCAGAATAGGAACAACCTGCAAAGAAATGACATCGGAGCAGATTCGCATCCGTTATGAAAAAAACTTCTATGACGAAGAATACATGCTAAAAAGACGGGCATCACGGGCAGACCTTACATTTAGGGAATTGAAGATTTATTATGCGGAGAAGGGCTTTCATGTTGATGATTCATCTTTTGAGGCAAACTTCAATCTACGTAACAAAGAGGGCGATTATAATCTTTTAGCTGAATTACTTGCAGATAAAAACAATATACCTTTTTCATTCGTCAAGTTTAACGGCACAGATAAAGGCGCCATCTCCGAAAGAAATGATTATGGGTTCGGGTGTATATTGTCTGTTTATGAAAAGATTAAGGCAAGGTTGTCTGCAGAAAATATCTGTATATCTGATACTACTGTAAGGCCTAGAAAGGATGTATATCTTTTCGATTATGATGCGGTAAATGAGGCAGTTCTAAACGCCTTAGTCCATAATGATTGGACTGTGACAGAACCGCAGATTTCTTTATTCAGTGACCGGATGGAGATATTGTCTCATGGAGGATTACCCAGTGGGATGTCAAC
>JAEEGJ010024472.1_pt1 | contig 12512 bp, 9 predicted proteins | sample 8958761 | NCBI WGS metagenome assembly JAEEGJ01 (sample SAMN16246546, study PRJNA631951) | gut metagenome | biome: gut microbiome; feature: rumen; material: RS-attached | host: Bos | place: Iran: Karaj | collected 2018-10 | reverse complement strand
ATTTGTCGCTAAAAGCGAAACTAATAGCAATAAGTTCTTGAATAACATGATAATAGAGTTTAGAAAAAAACTCCCGTTACTCTAATGAGAGTAGCGGGAGTCTCATATTAATTATGTAATACTATTCCTTGAATTACTCACCTTTTTCCAGCTTAGCTTTCAGTTCGGCAAGTGCATCAATATCACCAAGAGTTGTGGAGGCTGCGACATTGTTGATAACAGCAGATTCTTCCTTCTTGGCAACCTTCTTGCGAGGAGCAGCCTTCTTCTCTTCCTTAGCCTCCTCGAATGTACGGCTATGAGAAAGGATGATACGCTTGGTCTCCTTCACGAACTCAATTACCTTGAACTGAAGCTCCTCACCTTGCTGAGCCTGAGTTCCATCTTCCTTTACAAGATGCTTAGGAGTAGCAAAGCCCTCTCCACCTTCGTTCAGGGCGATTACAGCACCCTTGTCGAGCAACTCTGTGATCTTACCAGTGTGAACAGAGCCAGGAGTGTAAAGAGTCTCATAAGTATCCCAAGGATTATCCTCAAGCTGCTTGTGGCCAAGAGAAAGACGACGATTCTCCTTGTCTATTTCAAGCACTACAACGTCAATCTCAGCACCTACCTGAGTGAATTCTGAAGGATGCTTAACCTTCTTGGTCCAAGAAAGGTCAGAAATGTGGATGAGACCATCAACACCCTCTTCCAGCTCAACAAAAATACCGAAATTGGTGAAGTTGCGAACCTTAGCTGTGTGCTTTGAGCCAACAGGATATTTAACCTCGATTGTCTCCCATGGATCTTCTTTCAACTGCTTAATACCCAAAGACATCTTACGCTCGTCACGGTCAAGAGTGAGAATAACAGCCTCTACCTCATCACCAACATGCATGAACTCCTGTGCTGAACGGAGGTGCTGGCTCCAAGACATCTCAGAGACGTGAATAAGGCCTTCAACACCTGGGGCAATCTCAACGAATGCACCATAGTCGGCAATAACAACAACCTTACCCTTCACGTGGTCACCAACCTTCAAGTTTGCATCAAGAGCATCCCATGGGTGTGGAGTGAGTTGCTTCAAACCAAGAGCAATGCGCTTCTTCTCGTCATCGAAGTCAAGAATAACGACATTAATCTTCTGGTCAAGGGCAACAACCTCGTGTGGATCGCTTACACGGCCCCAAGAAAGGTCTGTGATGTGGATAAGTCCGTCAACACCGCCAAGGTCAACGAATACGCCATAAGAGGTGATGTTCTTAACTGTACCCTCAAGAATCTGGCCTTTCTCAAGCTTACCAATAATCTCTTTTTTCTGTGCCTCCAACTCAGCTTCAATGAGAGCCTTGTGAGAAACAACAACATTGCGGAACTCCTGGTTGATTTTAACAACCTTGAACTCCATGGTCTTGCCTACGAATACGTCGTAGTCACGTATAGGATGAACGTCAATCTGGCTACCTGGGAGGAATGCCTCAATTCCGAATACATCTACAATCATGCCACCCTTTGTGCGGCACTTGATGTAACCCTGAATAACCTCTTCGTTGTCGAGAGCTGCATTAACGCGCTCCCAGCTCTTGCTCAGGCGAGCCTTCTTGTGAGAGAGAACAAGCTGACCTTTTTTATCTTCTGCATTCTCTACGTAAACCTCAACGGTATCACCTACCTTAAGGTCTGGATTGTAACGGAACTCAGATGCGGGGATAATACCATCGCTCTTGTAACCGATGTTTACGATAACCTCTTTTTTGTCGATAGAGATTACTTTACCGTCAACAACCTGATGGTCTGCCACCTTGTTGAGGGTTTCGTCATAGGCCTTCTCGAGGTCTGCTTTGCTGACGCTTACGTTTGTGCCATTCTCAAACTCTTCCCAATTGAAGTCTTCCAATGGCTGTACGTTCTTTAAATTTGACATAAAAAATTAATAAAAAAGTTTGTAATTAATAAAGTTAGACTTTATATGAACACACATTCGCACATGTATGCGCGAAATCGGCTGCAAAGTTACTGATAAATAATGAGATACAAGCACAAAGCATGCACCGTTTAGTATTTTTTAACAGAAAGGTTATTTCTTCTCCGTCCAAACAATTCACGCCAATCACTAAAATCTTTTTTCATAAGCAGACCAATACCCTGTGTATTTAAACTGTTCTTAGTAAAATAGCGGTCATTTGTTTGATTATATACCTTTAAAGAAAGATTACCATTTGGAAATAACAAATATCGGATATCAAAATCACCAATAAAAGATGTAGTAGCGTTCGCGTTATCCCTGTAACCGAATTGGCCGTTAATAAGTAAGCGGTTATTGAGTAGACGACCACTTAGCAATCCTTCATATTCAGCATTGTTCCATCCTTCATCACCAGTTGAAATGTTGGCGCCAAAATTCCAATTGTTGTTTTTTATAACACTACTAAGCACGTTATTGATTTGCTGACTAATTGTACCACTCAACAAACTTTGCATTGCAAGACTTGCCTGACTCTGTGGGGCATTGCCAGTAGCGGCATTGTTTCCTTCTTGAGTATAGAAGCGTCCAATGCCCAAAAGGTAAATAACTTGTTGATTCATTTCCTCTTGACCATTTATAATGCTACGCACCATTTGCTTAGCATCAGAACTGACTGTTGGCAGATCTAAGTCAAAATCAACTTTTGGGTCTATGGGATTGCCCGTAATGTTCATGATACAATCAACACGAATATTATTGTTACTGAAACTATTTCCAATTTTCAAGTCAGAAAGCGGAACACCATTTACAGTATAAAGAGCTTTCAAGTCCAAAACGGCATTGTAAGGATTACCACCAAAAACAATACTGCCTCCTTGTTGGAACAAAAAGTCCTTTTTAATAACATTCTGAATAGTTAATTTATAGACTCCATTATCTACCAGATAAGTTCCGAACATATCAAAAGAGCCTTTATTATAGAAAGTTGCCCTAATTGTACCATTTCCATTAAGGGCTATATAATCACCACTTGCCTGGTCCATAAGGACACGGAGGGTAGCATCTGGTGTGCAATCGATTATGAAATTGAGTCGCAAATCAGATTCTACGTTATTTTTATTGTATTCATCTTTGTCATCACTATCGGGAATACTTGTTGTCTTCGCCTGCAAAGAATCCGATGGAAGAATTGATTTTGGTGTCACATCGTTCCATGTGATGAATTCCTGATCGGTGATGGCGTCTGGAGCGGAAGCATTATACTCGATAAATGAACCTTTTTCTGGCTTTACATTTATATCCATGACTATCTCACCGCTCTTGCCATGTATTGAACAGTCACCAGTTGCCCATACTTTGCCAAAGAATGTACTTCCATTATAATCCATAAAATTGTAAGCAAGCAAGTTCTCGGCGGCAATACTCATATCGTACGTCAAATTTGTCAGACATTTATGATGCAATGCGCCATTTACAATGCCAATATGATTATCTGAATCATATATACTATCTCGCTCAAAAATAATCTCATTTGGAATCAGCCTTATTGTATCATTCCGCAACCAATATGTCGTATTCAGAGAACTGATGTCAACTTTTCCATCTGCAACAGCCATACCAGTCAGATTAATAGCACTGAGCGGCCCATGTAATCTTAAATCCCCTGTTCCATAAACATCTACATTCTTCATGAAACTACCGCAAAAACTCTCCAAAAACTCCAGCCTACTATTTCGTGCCTGGATACTTAGGTCAATGTAATTCTTTGAGGGTGAAACATATCCGTTAATAATCGTTTTGCCATGAGGACTGTCGTCAGCAATTGCATCAATGTCAATTTGTTTCTCATCTTGATTCCAATTGACTTGGGCATTCAACACCCCCATGTTTCCATCTTCAAATGTGAATCTATTAACTATCAGATTTGCATATGCTTCAGGATTATTAAATGCTGACTTCACACAAGCCCTGCCAGTTGCTAAGCCATCAAACTCAACAGAATGGAAGTTGACAAGGTTTGTAATGTAATTAACATCAACATCTTGTAGGTCGATGATCAATGAGTCTGAACTATTCTTGGTTGCCATTCCCGACACTATCAAATGCTGCTTATTATGGTTAATAGAAAAATGGTCAACTACCAAATGATTTGAGGAGTAAACAATATCAGATGGTTGCACCGTCCATACAGTATCATTAACTAATATCTCCGACTTGTTGACATTGACATGTGCAGTGGCTTTACCCTTGTCATCATTAAAGAATTGGGCTACAGCATCAATGCTCCCCTTAAACTCATGTCTCTGATTGTTAGTGAACTGAAGCAACATTGCCATCTGATTATCATATGCATTTGCAGTGGCATCAACACTAAAACGGTGACCGTTTTCCATCACTTTTTTCACTTTAACATCTGCGTGAAGTGTATCATGTGGCGACATGATAGAAACACGGGCATCTTCATACAGATTACCGTCGTACGTTATCGATGGAATGCTACACTCTATATTCAAATCCTTGTCTGTATCGTTCATTCTTCCATACAAGTACATAGGCTCATGCAATCTGACAGGAACATTGAACAATGATTCAAGCCAATCGGACTTGGAAAAGGTAGCCGAAACAACAAAATTATTCTTTGTATCTTTAATCCTAGACTTGGGAAGTCCCGGCATTGTAGGAAGAATATGCGCTATATGACTACTAAGACTCTCTAATAGTGTTTGATAATCGAAATCCCCACGAATTGTAGCATCAGCAAAGTCACTTCTTATTCTCATCATTCGACCGTCATCCAGATTGTCAGCAATAATAGAAAGATTATTGAGATTATATGACTCTTCTGGCGATGAGATGGAGAAATTATCTATGTTGAATGAGCCTTTAGCATTTTTAAGGGATTGCCCACTAAAATCAGCAGCAACATTCGCACTTATAATTCTGTCTTTCCATATATCTGTTATTTTCATTGCTGAGAGATTTAGATTCCTAATCTCAGCAGTCAGATTGGCTAAAGGTTGCTTCAAGGAGGTTTTAAACTTACCTTTTAGATTAATTCTTCCATTAGGGTCATCAATGTCGAGCGAACCATCAAAAGAACTGTTTTGATAGATTCCATCGACATTAATATCGTGATAAGTATAGGATTTGTAATCAAATGATGAAACATTTCCCTTTACTCTTATGATATCAGTTTCATTATTATTTAACACAGATAGATTTCCGTCAATGTCAATCTGAGTCGCAATAATGCCGAATTCATCGTTATTTAGGACTCTCTGCAAATCGAGTTTATCTGTTTTTATTGTACATGTAAACCGATTATCGCGTAAACCTACACCCAAGTTGGCATTACCCGCATCTGTCAGAAGAACTCCTTTAGTAGAAATTGCCTTACCAACTCCGCCTGCCTCACCCACAAAAAACACATTTCCAAAACGACTTACTACTTCGGGGATTTTCATGTCTTTCATATTCATGTTACGAAATATGAAGTCAATCGTTTTTGCACTTAAGTTTAGCTGATCAATATTTGTGTGCCAATGTGGATTGTTAAAATTGGAGACAGAGCCATTCATCGAAAGTTCAAACCCTTCAGGTTGTGAGAACATGTCCAATTCCCGCAAAACCATTGTTGTACTAGTCCCGGAGAAAGAAGAATGTATGTGTATCTGATTATTGAAAGATGCCAATTGTGGAATAAAACATTTTATGTCTGAAGGAGTTAAATAACTTTTGTTTATGTTTCCATTGAACCTTATAGAAGGTACAGCCAACTTGCCCTGGCTATACATATATGTAGCTTTAAGAGAGTCAATATTAACCTCTGATTCTGGTAATTTAACAACGAAATCATGTAGAGTGGCACCCTCGTGATTTGCATGTAGCTTAAGTTTTAACTGACTCAATTTAAGACCGGACTCATCTGCAAAAGATAGCTTTTTAACGACAAAGTTAACTGTGCTATCTGTCAACTCATTCAGCATCAAATGTGTACTAATATCACTTATGTTCAAATGGCACAGGTTGAAACGCCCATTCGTTGGTGGTATGTCCAACCTGTCATATTTAATAGTTCCTCTCCTTACGACTAAAGAGTTAATACGCAGATCTAGAGGCGTTTGACTCGTTGTATCTTTCGATTCAAGAGAGTCAAGTACAAACTGAAAATTAGGTTTAGATTGCTTATCTTGCTGATAGAAGAAGCCATTGAGTCCAAACAATTGTGCCGATGAAATGGCGATTTTTCCTCGCGTCAAGGGATAAATTTCAAATTTAGCAGAAAGTCGTGATGCATGTAGCATCAGTTTCCCCTTCTGATCATATATATCAACCCCGTCAATAATAAATCGGTTTGGAAGTCCTATGTCTACTCGTTCTACAACGGCTTTAGTGCCTAATTTCGAACTGATCGCCTGGCTGACTTCATGTCCAACATATCGTTGTACCGCAGGTATGTTAAGCAGCACAACAATAAAAAGATAAAGAGCCAACAGGCTCCAGATGGTCCAACTTATAATACGTTTCAGCGTCTTCAATTCTAACTTTGAGAAAGAAATCTCATTAATTTTGCTACAAAACTACATAAAAAAGTTATGAAGGCCGTATTTTTAGCGTTTTTTTTCTTTATAATATAGTTATTTTTTCTTATTTTTGCACCAACTATCATGAATTATATACATTATTCTATAATTATGACAAATGTTATTAAGTTACGTAAGGGCTTGGACATAAACCTGAAAGGCAAAGCCAAGGAAGAGAAACTTACGTTGAAGCCAAAGGGGGAGATAGGTCTCACTCCTGATGCTTTTACGGGTGTTACTCCTAAGGTTGTAGTTAAAGAAGGTGATGTTGTCAAAGCGGGGGATGCTTTGTTTGTCAACAAACAATATCCCGAAGTTAGGTTTGCCTCTCCTGTCAGCGGTCAAGTGACTGCTATAGTGCGAGGTGAACGTCGTAAAGTTCTCTGTGTCAAAGTTAAGTGTGATGCTGAACAGCGTTACGTTGATTTTGGAAAAAAGGATGTGCAAAAGATGGATGGTGCAGCCGTCAAACAGGCTTTGCTCGAAGCAGGTCTTTTCGGTTACATCAATCAGCTTCCCTATGCGATTTCCACAACTCCAGAGACTGAGCCAAAAGCAATATTTGTAAGCGCATTGCGCGACATGCCGCTGGCTGCTGATTTCGAGTTTGAGCTCAAAGGCAATGAAGAGGAATTCCAGATAGGTCTTTCTGCATTGTCAAAGATAGCCAAAACCTATCTTGGTATTGGCGCTGCTCAAAAAGCTGATGCGTTAACGGGAGCAAAGGATGTTGAGGTCAACATCTTTGAAGGTCGTTGTCCGGCAGGAAATGTTAGTGTGCAAGTAAACCACATTGATCCGGTTAACAAAGGAGAAGTTGTATGGATAGTAGATCCAAGTGTCGTAATCTTTATAGGACGCTTGTTCAACACTGGAAAAATAAATTTACGGCGCACTATAGCTGTTGTAGGTAGTGAAGTGGAGAGCCCGGCATATGCAGATGTGCTCATTGGCGAGCCAATAAGTACACTCATCAACGGTAACGTTAAAAATGGGAATGTGCGTATCATCAATGGCAACGTGCTTACTGGAAAGCCATGCAGCACAGAAGATTATGTTGGTGCGCACACATCTGAGATTACAGTAATTCCTGAAGGTAACAATGCCGACGAAATGCTGGGATGGATTTTGCCACGTTTCAAGCAATTCTCCGTCAATCGCAGCTATTTCTCATGGTTGCTCGGAAAGAAGGAATATGCGCTTGATGCACGTGTCAAGGGCGGTGAGCGCCACATGATTATGAGTGGTGAATACGACCGTGTAATACCTATGGACATTTATGCCGAATACTTGATTAAAGCCATTATTGCCGGAGACATAGACAAAATGGAGCAATTGGGCATATATGAGGTTGCTCCTGAGGACTTTGCATTGGCAGAGTTCGTGGATAGCTCGAAGCTTGAATTGCAGAAAATCGTGCGTGATGGCCTTAACATGCTCCGAAAGGAAAATGCATAATTGTTAACATCTAAACGGAAAAGATTATGTCATTAAAGAAATATATTGATAACATCAAACCCAACTTCGAGCCAGAAGGCAAGCTTCATGCTTTCCGCAGCCTATTCGATGGATTTGAGACTTTCCTCTTTGTTCCGAACACAACGGCTAAGAGTGGAGTCAATATTCACGATTCCATCGACTCGAAGCGCATTATGAGCATGGTTGTGATTGCGTTAATGCCAGCTATGCTTTTTGGAATGTATAATGTGGGCTATCAGAATTATGCGGCTGCCGGCACTCTGGCAAGTGCATCGTTCTTCGAAATCTTCTTCTACGGTTTCTTTGCCGTATTACCCAAGATTCTTGTTTCTTACATTGTAGGTCTCGGCATAGAGTTCGCCTGGGCACAGTGGAAAGGTGAGGAGATACAGGAGGGATACTTAGTGTCCGGTATTCTCATTCCGCTCATCGTACCAATAGGATGTCCTCTATGGATGCTTGCGTTGGCATGTGCCTTCTCGGTTATCTTTTGTAAGGAGATTTTCGGTGGAACTGGAATGAATATCTTCAACCCGGCTATTGCAGCCCGTATGTTCCTTTTCTTTGCGTATCCTTCAAAGATGACGGGAGACACCGTATGGGTGGCTCAGGATACTATCTTCGGTCTTGGAAACACATTGCCAGACACATTTACCGCTGCCACTCCTCTTGGACAAATAGGGCAGGGTATTGCTCCTGATGCATCGATTTGTGATATGATTTGCGGCTTTATTCCCGGTTCCATCGGCGAAACAAGCGTTATTGCTATCGCCATCGGTGCAATCATTCTGCTATGGACAGGCATAGCTTCATGGCGCACAATGCTTAGCGTGTTCGTAGGTGGTGCCATTATGGCTATCATATTCCAATCAACAGGTCAGTCATCCATGGTATGGTGGCATCATTTCATTCTCGGCGGTTTTGCTTTCGGAGCTGTGTTTATGGCAACAGATCCCGTCACCTCATGCCGAACCGAGTGTGGTAAATACATCTATGGATTCCTAATTGGTGCCATGGCGGTAATTATCCGAGTGATGAACGCCGGTTACCCAGAGGGAATGATGCTTGCTATCTTCTTTGGTAATATGATTGCTCCAACAATCGACCATTTCATCGTAGAGCGTAACATTTCGAAACGTATGAAGAGAGGAGGTAAAAAATGAAACTGAATACTAATTCGAATACGTACATTATTATATATAGTGCGATTCTCGTTATCATCGTAGCATTCCTTCTTGCATTTGTATATCAGGCATTAAAGCCTATGCAGGACGCAAATGTTGCCTTGGACATCAAGAAACAGATTCTTTATTCACTCAACCTCCGCGGTTTGGACGGTCAAGAGGCAGAGGCTAAATACAAAGAGGTTGTACTGAATGAAGTGAATGTGGAAGAGCAAGGCTTCAAGTATTTCGGATGCAAGGTTGATGGACAAACCAAATACGTTATTCCTTTGAAAGGCATGGGCCTTTGGGGTGGTATTAGTGGTTTCGTATCTGTCAATGACGATCTGAACACTATCTATGGAGCCTATTTCAACCATGAGTCAGAAACCGCCGGTCTTGGTGCAGAAATCAAGGATTCTCAAGCTTGGCAAGAGAAGTTCAAGGGCAAGAAGATCTTCGGCGAGAATGGCGACATGGCCATTGCAATAGTGAAAAAAGTTGCTAATCCAGAATCCGAGGTGGATTGCGTGACAGGTGCCACATTGACTTCCAATGGCGTTTCCGATATGCTCCGTGAAGGACTTAAGTGTGTGAAATTCTTAAAGGAACAAAATCAAGTAGCAGAGGAGGAGTAAACTATGGCACTATTCAGTAAACAAAATAAAGAGGTTTTTACAAACCCGTTGAACGTTGACCATCCTATACTCGGACAGGTACTGGGTATTTGCTCAGCTTTGGCCGTCACCTCTCAGCTGAAGCCTGCCATCGTGATGGGACTTGCTGTTACGGTCATTACTGCTTTTGCGAATGTGATTATCTCTGTCATCCGCAACACCATCCCCAACCGCATCCGCATTGTGGTGCAATTAGTCGTGGTAGCGGCTCTTGTAACCATCGTATCACAGATACTGAAAGCTTTCGCATATGATGTAAGTGTTCAGTTGAGTGTGTATGTAGGTTTGATTATCACTAACTGTATTCTGATGGGACGCCTTGAGGCATTTGCTATGCAAAACAAGCCTTGGCCATCATTCCTTGATGGTGTTGGTAATGGTCTTGGTTATGCCATGATTCTGGTCATTGTAGGCGCTCTTCGCGAGTTCTTTGGCCGTGGATCACTTCTGGGCTTCCAAATTATTCCTGACGCCTGCTACGATTTGGGATACGTGAACAACGGAATGATGACCATGCCTGCAATGGCACTGATTCTCGTTGGATGTGTGATTTGGGTTCATCGTGCATACTTTTATAAGGAGAAATAAGATATGGAACACGCAATAAGTTTATTCTTCCGTTCGATATTTGTCGACAATATGATATTTGCTTTCTTCCTCGGCATGTGTTCATACCTTGCCGTGTCGAAGACAGTGAAAACCTCACTAGGACTTGGACTTGCGGTGACCTTCGTGCTTACCGTAACCGTGCCGGTGAACTATCTGTTGCAAACAAAAGTGTTAGGTCCCGGTTGTCTTGTTGAAGGGGTCGACCTGAGCTATTTGTCTTTCATCCTTTTCATAGCCGTAATTGCCGGTATGGTGCAGTTGGTAGAGATGACGGTTGAGAAATACTCGCCCTCGCTCTATGCGGCCTTAGGAATTTTCCTGCCTCTGATTGCTGTAAACTGTGCTATTATGGGCGCCTCGCTTTTCATGCAACAACGCGTGCTGATGGATCCCTCTAATTCCCAGGCGATTACCTCTATCTGGGATGCCATTGTCTATGGCTTTGGTTCCGGTCTTGGCTGGACACTTGCCATTGTGGCGATGGGAGCCATTCGTGAGAAAATGCAGTATTCGGATGTGCCTAAGCCGCTCCAGGGGCTCGGCATCGTGTTTATTACCGTAGGACTTATGGCTATGGCCATGATGTGCTTCAGCGGACTAAATATTTAATTAAGGTATGGGACAGTTTATAGCATATAGCATTGGAGTATTCCTCATCGTTATACTCCTATTGGTTGTCATTCTGCTTGTGGCAAAAAAGTATCTGAGCCCAAGTGGCAATGTAAACATTGAGATTAACGGCGACCGTACCATTAACGTGCCGCAAGGTAACAACCTGATGTCTACTCTCAACGAGAACGGGATATTCCTTCCAAGCGCATGTGGTGGAAAGGCCTCATGCGGACAATGCAAGGTACAGGTGCTTGAGGGTGGTGGTGAGATTCTTGACTCAGAAAAGCCTCACTTTACGCGCAAGGAGATCAAGAACCACTGGCGCTTAGGTTGCCAGTGCAAGGTAAAAGGAGACTTGAAGATCCATGTCGACGAAAGCATCCTCGGCGTGAAGGAGTATGAGTGCACCGTTATCAGCAACAAGAACGTGGCAACCTTCATCAAAGAGTTCAAGGTTCAGTTGCCGAAGGGTGAACATATGGACTTCATCCCCGGTTCTTACGCACAGATTAAGATACCTGCATTTACGATGGATTATGACAAGGACATCGATAAGTCACTCATTGGTGATGAGTATCTGCCTTCATGGGAGAAGTTTGGTCTCTTCCCACTTAAGTGCGTGAATCCCGAGCCAACCATTCGTGCATACTCGATGGCCAACTATCCTGCCGAGGGTGATGTGTTCATGCTGACCGTGCGTATAGCCACGCCACCGTTCAAGCCAGACAGAAGCGGCTTCATGGATGTAAATCCTGGTATTGCCTCCAGTTATATTTTCTCGCTGAAGCCAGGCGACAAGGTGATCATGAGCGGTCCGTTCGGTGATTTCCACCCGCACTTCGACTCTAAGAAGGAAATGATTTGGGTTGGCGGTGGTGCCGGTATGGCTCCATTGCGCGCTCAGATTATGCATATGACCAAGACGCTGCACACGACCGATCGCGAGATGCATTACTTCTATGGCGCACGTGCTCTGAACGAGGTGTTCTATCTTGAAGACTTCCTTGGATTGGAAAAGGACTTCTCAAACTTCCACTTCCATCTCGCCCTCGACCGTCCCGATCCTGCAGCCGATGCAGCAGGCGTGAAGTACACTCCAGGATTTGTGCATCAGGTGATGTATAACACTTACCTGAAAGACCATGAGGCTCCCGAGGATGTAGAGTACTACATGTGCGGTCCTGGCCCGATGTCGAATGCTGTTGTCCAGATGCTTGACTCACTCGGTGTTGAATCTGAGAGCATTATGTATGATAACTTTGGCGGATAATCCCGCTTTGTGACAAATAAAAAGACGCTCCACAATTGGGGCGTTTTTTTTATTTTTAGTAGTAGATGGTAGTTTGAGAATCTAGAGATTCTCAAACTCTCTTTTATCTTTCAGATACATATTTGTGGAGCGTGGCTCTGACTGAACCAGGACCTGCATACACCTCTTTCA
>JAEEGJ010024471.1_pt1 | contig 12512 bp, 8 predicted proteins | sample 8958761 | NCBI WGS metagenome assembly JAEEGJ01 (sample SAMN16246546, study PRJNA631951) | gut metagenome | biome: gut microbiome; feature: rumen; material: RS-attached | host: Bos | place: Iran: Karaj | collected 2018-10 | reverse complement strand
AGGGTGATGCAGCTATGGAAGTACTGATCGAGCTTGTATAACTAAGAAATATAACATTAAAGAGCAGGAGTTTTTCCTGCTCTTTTTTAAAATAATGTGCGGAACCTGTGTATCAGATAAGTCCTCCTGTAGAACCTGCGCATCAGCAGGAGCAAGGTCTTCTTAAGACTTTTAAGCGAACTCCTGTCGGCGTCGGTAGGCTCCGTATTTCCGTAGACCACGGACTCAAAAACATTTATAAAGCCTGTATCGGAGAGAGTTTCAAAGCTTGCGTCCGACTTTGATCCCGCAACGGTCTGTCCGATAATCTCGGTATATCTGCGGGAAAACTCCTCCAGGGTTTCATCGGAACCCCTTCTTAGGTTAAATTCTTTAAGCACATGAAGTACAAGATTAAAATCATAGATGTAGAGCTGCCTCTCATTCATTTTCTTACGTCTCCTGTATGAAACAACCGCATTAACAAGCAGCAGTAACAGGAGACTTATCACGATTATCGTTACGATAATGATGATAAGCAGCCAGGATACCTTCTGTTCGGTATGATCCTTCTCATAGTCGGGATCTTCAACCAGGTCGGGGATGGTTACATCCTCGTCATCGAAATGATACTCAAAATCGGAATTATCCTTAACACCCTCGAAATCACTGTATTTACCGGAATAGAGCTTCCAGCCCGAATATCTGTTTGGAGCATAGCCGGGAGTCGGTTCAAAAGCCACCCAGCCTTTGTTCTCAAAATAAACCTCCGGCCACGTATGACCGTTACCGTTGATGACTGTATACTCTTCAGACTCGCTTGAAGGCACCACATAACCCTGGACTACCCTTGAGCTGTAGCCGAGATAACGTGCGGCTAAACAGAACGCGGTAGCGAAGTGTACGCAGTAGCCGCTCTGCTTTTCTATGATGAAATAGTTTAAGAAATCGCCTTCGCTACTGACATAATCGGGAAGGAAGCCGCCTGAGAGATCATAGGTCATTGCCGCAAAGGTACGCTCAAGTGCGGAAAGCTTTTCATAATCCGTGTTACAATCCTTTATCACAGTATCGATCCAGTCCTTTACGGAATCCCTGATCAGGGGAGAAGAAGTATAGGACTTTTTAATATAGTCCCTATAGGAGCTCAGCAGGTCGAGGGTTATGTCGGGATACATATTTCTTAAGAAATTAAACTTTGTATAGTTAAAGGCCTCGGGATCATCGGACAGAGGCGCTTCAAGAAACTCATTTACAACCCTGCTCCCGTAATTCATCTGCATATAGTTGACATTGTATTCCGTGCCGTAGGTCATGACATCGTCAAAGAGAAGCTTCTCATCATCCAGATCGAGACTGCTCTTAAACCCGGCATCGAAGGTATCAAGCGTCTTGGCGGGAGTGAACAGTATGCTTGATGCAAGATCTATGTATTTTATCCTGAGATATGTGTTCCGTACCGCGCCCGAAACTGCGGTACGGTCAAAATTTATCAGCCCGTAATATGATTCAAAGGCATCCAGAAGCGAGTATCTTTCGTTGGCATCCAGTGTATTGTGCCAGTTCCCGTTATCAAATTTGTTAAAATACTGTCCGTTTAAATATATGCTCCCGTAGGTTTTTGTCTGGCTGGAAAGCTCCATGAGACGGATGCTGTCGTCACTGTCATTATCGTATGACATGATATCCTCCGAACCAAATTCCACGCTTAAGGAATCATAGCTTCCGGAACCCGAGAACTTAAGGGAAAGCTTATGGCCTATTTTGTTGATCTCTTCAACAGCAAGCCTGTAAAGCTTCTTCGCCCAGTTCCAGCTTATCGGATCTTCGGGCTTGGGTATGACTAGTACGCAAATGAGTACTAGTAGAAGAAACGGCAGCAGATACGTGATATAACGGCGTACCCTCGCGGGAGTCCTATCCTTATCGCTGCTCCTTAAAAAACGGGTGAACGTAAAAGCTATGTAAAAGCAGGCAATCGCGGTGGAAGCCGGGTGTATCGAGCCGTCCTTGAAAAGCTGCAGCAGAACGTAAAACAGGAGTGAGGCCGAAAGAATAAGATTTATCACAACCGTAAGATCCGAAATCAAAAAGACGATAAATGCCACAAAGCCGATGATGACCAGCTTGAAGATGTTGCTTGACAGTAGCAGGTCGACATCATCTTTGTCGATTAAAAATGAGAAAAGGGTCACAACAAGGATTATGGCCGGGAAAATGTAAAAGTGTATCTTATTATAAAGGATAACGAGAGTATTAAAACAAAGGCTGACCGCAAGCAGGATGAGTATGTTCTTCCTGCTTATGAACTCAGCATCATAATAGTTATATATTTCCAGAAAAAGGAACAGACCTATACAAGAGGTCATGATATAACGGTATATGAAATCCGTAAGTTCTTCTTTAAATGTCATCTTATCCTCTGTTATCTCTTAAAGTATCTTAGAAATGTCATCCTCCGGAAGCACCGCGAAGACCTTCTGGTCCTGAAGTTCAATAATATCTTCCGTACGTGGGTTATACCCCACATAGTAAATAACAGTCTTTACCCCGGTCAGCGAGAGCGAATACAGCTTCCTGTTAAGCTCTGCGTCTGCGGAGGTTATCACGAGAAAAACGACCATGCAGTTTGCAAATGCGGCACTGCCGATCAGCGAATCAAGCAGGACCGTGCTATCCTCATCATCCCTGAAGCGCAAGGTGTTTACAGACGAAAGGAAAGAATCCATCTCGCTCTGATTGCCGCAGCAGGCGGACACGGGACCGGACTGACTGTAATACATCGTTACCGGGACGGAGAAAACCGAGAAATAATTCGCAAGCGCAAGAACTATCTCCAGGCATTTGTTTTCAACCGGAATGTAAGTATACTCATTATCGCTGATCCTTTTTGTATCAAGGAATAAGCCGATGCCCTGGCGCTGTTCGCCGTAGGTCAGCCTGCTCTTTAGGGAGCCTGTCCTTGCCGAAGCCTTCCAGCTTATGGCCTTTATCGGATCGCCAGCGACATATTCGCGCACAGATGCATCAAAATCCGAGGACATATGAGGATTTTCCCTGAAGGTCGACAGCGTCATCTCGGGGATGCTCCTTAAGGACTCGAGCTTAATGATACGGGGCGAAACAACGGCGTTTAACGGCTCGGGCACACGGTAGGTTATCCTGTAAAGCTTAAAGAAATCAACTATCGTGATCTCTTTTATCCCAACGAAATAATCCCCTCTGTAGCGGCAGATGAGATTCGTGTCGTATCGTATATTCTCTCCGGGCAGGAGCTCATATACGTTCGAGAGCGACGTATCGTCATGCTTTTCCGCGGTGTTTTCCTCGCTGTTATGTATATTTCCGATATAGGAAAATGTGGAATATGTTTTTATGCTTATGTTGCAGAAATTAAGCAGGTACTCATTCTGCAATACGAAATAATAGGGTACCGGCTCGTATGCCGTAATGTGCTTGTTGCCGACTACCTGATAGAGCTTGAAAAAAATATATACCGTAAGCAGGTAGAGCAGCGAGACCGGCGTGATCAGCAGGAGCCCGAAGAGGAGGGAGTAGCTGACCGGACCGCCGTAAAAGCTTGCAAGCACAATGGCTGCTATACAGAGCAGAAAATATATTATACGGTTTCTTTTCATATTTTTACTGGGCGACGTCCACGGGGACTTCAATGTTTGCAAGCAGGGAATGCAGTATGGTCTCGGGGTTGTCATGTGACATGCGGGCCTCTATCGACAGGGGAAGCCTGTGAAGGAGTACCGGAACATAGAGCTGCTTTATATCGTCGGGCTTTACATAATCCCGGCCGTTCATAAGGGCGTTTGCCTGTGCGGCACGTATGAGAGCGAGCATGGCACGGGGGCTTGCGCCTGTCATGAAACGCTTTTCGCTGCGGGTTGCGCTAATGATAGTGTGAACATATTCGAGGACATTGTTCTTTACGGTAACCTTTTTTGCCAGCTCCTGAAGGTCGGTAATATCGCTTACCGTACATACGGGCTCTAAGTTTTCAGCTTTCTTCTCGTCGAGGAACATGGCGGCAAGCCTCAGCTCGTCGTTCTTATCGGGATACCCGAGAGATATCTTCATCATGAAACGGTCAAGCTGTGCTTCGGGCAGCGGATAGGTACCGGTAAACTCTATGGGGTTCTGTGTGGCGATGACCATAAAGAGTCCGTCTATGCTGTGGGTAACGCCGTCAACCGTCACCTTGTGCTCCTGCATGGCCTCTAACAATGCCGACTGGGTCTTGGGAGGTGTACGGTTTATCTCGTCGGCGAGAAAGATATTGTTCATGACCGGACCGGGACGGTACTCAAACTCCTTTGAGGCAGAGTTGAAGATGGTAACGCCCGTTATGTCCGAGGGCAGGGTATCGGGCGAAAAGGACACTCTTCCGAACGAACAGCTTATGCTGTTGACAAGGGAAAGCGCGAGCGTCGTCTTTCCTACTCCGGGGACATCTTCCAAAAGCAGGTGTCCGCCCGAGATCAAGCAGCAGATCAGCCTGTCTATGGTCGACTCCTTCCCGGCAAATGCGATATTTATGTTTTCCTTGATCTTACCGATCAGTTTTGCAGCATCCTGTACCATAAAATTTTCCTTTCCCGCGATTTTTGATAGAAATCGCTTCTTCTCTGTGTTTGGGCGGTCGTCCGTACTGGCAATAATTTTAAGGCTTCCCCTCGAGGGGAAGCTGTCAGCGCAGCTGACTGATGAGGTGTTAACTTAAAAACATTGGATGAATTCTAATTTGCCTCCGAATAATACCAAGGATTGTATCGTTGCAGGCAACTTTTACAATCTTTGTTATATTGTATAATATTCCCTCTTACCCGTCAAGGTAAACGTGAAAACAGTGCGAAAAATGAAAAACACTTGACAATAAAGGTTTTTGAAAGCATAATATAACAAAACGATGTGCAGCATCGTTTTGTTACAGCATTCTATTATAAGGAAACTGACCTATGGTAAATTTTGACAAGGTTACATTTGAATATATACGACGGGACGAGGACGGCAATGTCGAAGGCATAAACAAAGCGCTTGATGAAATAGACCTTGATGTAAAAAAAGGTGATTTCATCGCGATACTCGGAGCCAACGGTTCCGGGAAATCGACGCTTGCAAGACACATAAATGCGCTGCTTAAGCCGACTGAAGGCACGGTCTACATAGAGGAGCTTGATACGAAGGATGAAAAGAACCACTTAAGCATCCGCGAGAAGACCGGCATGGTCTTTCAGAATCCCGACAATCAGATAATAGCCAGCATAGTGGAAGAAGATGTAGGCTTCGGTCCGGAAAACATAGGAGTGCCTACGAAGGAAATCTGGGAAAGAGTTGCGGAGGCACTCGAAAAGACAGGCATGACCGCATACCGCGAGAAGTCCCCGAACAACCTTTCGGGAGGACAGAAGCAGCGAGTGGCCATAGCCGGCATACTGGCTATGAAGCCCGACTGCATAGTGCTTGACGAGCCGACAGCCATGCTCGACCCCGAGGGCAGGAAGGAAGTAATAAAAACCGTTACCGAGCTCAACAAGACCGAAGGGATAACGATAATCCTGATCACTCACTATATGACCGAGGTTGTCGGAGCCGACAAGGTCTATGTCATGGAAAAAGGCAGCATAAAGCTTCAGGGAACTCCGAGGCAGATATTCTCCAAGGTCGAGACGCTTGCGGAATACAAGCTGGATGTCCCACAGGTAACATGGATAGCACACCAATTACGAAAAGCCGGACTAAAGCTCCCGGAATGCGTACTGACGGTTGACGAGCTGGTTGAAGCATTGAAGGAACTAGTACAATATGATTAAGCAGGTGTCATTCTGAGCGAAGCGAAGAATCTTAAAACTTTGTGCGATAAGATCCTTCGCTTACGCTCAGGATGACAAGCAGAGATTAATTTGACATTGTAACAGATGCTTGGGTGATCATATATATAAAACGGAGATAAAAGATGTCTCTCATACTTGACAAAATAAGCTATTATTACGGAAAAGGGACTGCTTTTGAAACGGCAGCCGTAAAAAACATAACACTGTCCATACCGGACGGTGAGTTCATAGGACTTATAGGACATACGGGATCGGGAAAGTCTACGCTCATACAGCATATGAACGGACTGATAAAGCCCGAATCCGGCAACATATATTTTAACGGCGCGGATATCTACGACAAAGACTTTAAGCTGCGCGACCTAAGACGCAAGGTAGGACTTGTATTCCAATATCCCGAGCATCAGCTATTTGAGACCACGGTCATAAAGGATGTACTTTTCGGTCCCAATAACATGGGGTTTACAAAGCTTGAGGCAGAGGTTGCGGCCTATGACGCTTTAAAGGCCGTAGGTATCGGTGAGGATCTGATCGATGCATCGCCTCTGGAGCTTTCCGGCGGACAGAAACGACGTGTGGCTATCGCCGGAGTACTGGCATGCAACCCGGAGATACTCATACTTGATGAGCCGACTGCGGGACTTGATCCTGCCGGACGCACGGAGATACTTAATCTGTTAAAAAAGATCCACGAGGAGAAAAAGATAACGATAATCCTGGTTTCGCACAGTATGGAGGATGTCGCACGGTACGCCGAGAGGATCATAGTCATAGATAACGGTGAGATATATTTTGACGATGAACCGCGCAAGGTTTTCGAACACGAGGACGAGCTTAAGAAGATGGGACTTGAGATCCCGCAATGTACACAGCTCGTAAGGAAGCTTAAGAAATGCGGTTTTGATGTTGATGAAGACTGCCTTACCGTGGAAGAAACATTGGCTTCGATAAAAGAATGCTTCGGCATAAATTAAAAATAGATAATAACGGGAAGAAAAATGCTTAGAGATATTACTTTAGGACAGTATTATCCGGCGGAATCGGTGATACACAGGCTGGATCCGAGAACCAAGTTCTTGGGGACGCTTGCCTTCATAGTAGCCCTGTTCCTGTTTAAAACCTTCTGGGGTTTTTTACTCTGCGGCGGCTTCATAATATTCGTTACCGCGCTGGCTAAACTGCCGATAAAATTCTTGATAAAAGGAATGCGCCCCATACTCTTCCTTCTGTTGTTCATGATGATATTTAACCTGCTGCTCACTCCGGGCGAGATCATAGGGCAGTGGTGGATATTCAGGGTAACAAAGGAAGGCGTATATGCAGCGCTGTTCATGGGACTGAGACTGGTCATGCTGGTCTTCGGCTCATCGATCATGACATATACAACAACTCCGAACAAGCTGACAAGCGGCATGGAGAGCGTGTTCGGTTTCTTAAAAATTTTCAAGGTGCCTGTACATGAGCTGGCCATGATGATCTCGATAGCGCTCAGGTTCATACCGATACTGCTTGATGAGACAAACAAGATCATGAAGGCACAGCAGGCGCGTGGAGCGGATTTTGAAACCGGCGGCCTCATAAAAAGAGCAAAAGCGCTCGTGCCCTTGCTCATCCCCCTCTTTGTTTCGGCGTTCCGCCGTGCGGAGGAGTTAGCCGAAGCCATGGAAGCCAGATGCTATCACGGCGGAAAAGGCAGGACAAAGATGAAACCCCTTAAGTATCACTTAAGAGACCTCATCGCATATCTGTCCTTAATAGGACTCATAGTCGGATGTGTATTCATCCCGTAGGAGGTCAAATCGACAAAGTATAAAGGGAGAATCCACCCAAACGGTTCCTCTTGGCCAGGAAACGGGCAGACGAACCATTTGGGTGGATTCTCCTTTTGCTACGCAAAAAGTGTCCCTTAGGGACACTCTTTTAGTTTTTGCCCAAAATCTATTGAAAAAAAACCGATTACTGTATAGAATAGAGTCTGTATCGTTTTATGTATTTTTTACAAACCAAAAGGAGGAAGTATGAAGACTAAAGGAATGTTAAAGCGGATTTGTGCAGTACTGCTGGGCCTTGCACTCTCTGTCGCACAAATACCGGTTGGGGCAGGATATATACCTGTAGCCGCAGGTACAAATGTCGCAAGTGTAACAGTTGATGGAAACACTGAAGAATATGGTAGTTTTGCAGATGCTATTGCTGAACTAAAGAAAAATAGTGGAAGTACACTTACGCTGCTTGATAATGTAACGGTGGGGGAAAGAATAGACTTTTCCGATGGGAAAACATACACCATAGATTTCAATGGTTATGGAATAATGTTTTCCGGGAAAGCTGATACCGTAATACATGCTGCTTCAGGAAGTGCGGTTAATCTTATTGATTCACGGACTGAAAACAGACCGGATCATTATATAACCTTAGGTAATTACGGTAGGGGTGTAGCTGTTAACGATAGTGAACCCACAAACGGAATCGAAGGTACTGACTATATAAAGGTTACAGGTGGATATATCACAGGCGGTAATTATGGTACTGGTGGGGCAATTTTTGCAGAAGGATTAGGTACCAAAGTTAATCTTGGAAACATTTCCATAGTTGGAAACACAGCCGATGCTGGAGGCGGAGTTTTTGTAGGTGCTGGATCCACCTTTACAATGAATGGTGGAGCAATATCGTCAAACGGAGCAGATTATGGAGGCGGAGTTTATGTAGAAGAAAAATCCACCTTTACAATGGTGGGTGGAGAAATATCGTCAAACGGAGCCGATGCTGGAGGCGGAGTTTCTGTATATGACGGCACCTTTACAATGAATGGTGGAGAAATATCATCAAACGAAGCCAGTGATGGAGGCGGAGTTTATGTAGAAGAAAAATCCACTTTTACAATGGAAGGTGGAGAAATATCGTCAAACGAAGCCTTTTATGGAGGCGGAGTTTTTGTATATGAAAATTCCACGTTTACAATGAATGGTGGAGCAATATCGTCAAACGAAGCTAGCTATAAGGGAGGTGGAGTTTATATAGATGGATCCACCTTTACAATGAATGATGGAAAAATATCATCAAACAAAGCTTCATCAGACACATCCTCTGGAGGCGGAGTTTATGTAGATGATGAATCCACATTTACAATGGAGGGTGGAGAAATATCGTCAAACGGAGCCGGAGTTGGAGGCGGAGTTTTTGTAGATAAGGGATCCACCTTTACAATGGAGAGTGGAAAAATTTTGTCAAACAACGCTAGTAATAAGGGAGGTGGAGTTTATGTAAGTTGGTATGCAACTTATAGAACCATCTTTACAATGGGTGGTGGAGAAATATCGTCAAACAAAGCTTCCTATGGAGGCGGAGTTTATGTATGGGATACCTTTACAATGAAGGATGGAGAAATAAAGGATAACAAAGCTTCCTATGGAGGCGGAGTTTCTGTATGTGATGAATCCGACTTTACTATGGCAGGTGGAAAGATTACAGGAAATGTCGCTCAAGAATACGCTGGCGGAATTGACGTTTCAGAGTCTCAACTTATAATAAAAGGTTCGCCTATAGTTCAGGATAATAAGCTGAAGATAGACGAAAATACGGAAAAAGACAGCAATTTGTTAGTAGGAGACAATAGTACGGTTTCAATTTCCGGGGAATTAACAGAAAATATCGGAGTAAGCCTTAATAAATATAATTCTGCTACTGGGAAATATGAAATAATTACCGGAGTATTGGCCGTTGCGGATGCTTCATATAATGGTGGAAAGATCTCAGCCAGCGATGCAAAAGCATTCACCAGTGATAATGAATACTATACCGTAGTCCTTAAGGATGACGGCATACTGTACTATGAAAAGACTGTTAAGGTTGAGGATATCCCTGCACAGGTATATACAGGGAATAGCCTTACTCCTGTTGTGAAGGTTAGTTCGGTGAGCGGAGAACTTACTTTAGGAACCGATTATTCCATAACAATAACTCAAGACAATACAGAAACAACACCTGTTAAGCCCGGGAGTTATGACGTTACAGTTACCGGTAAGGGTGAGTATGCAGGTTCGGTTACAAAGACATTTGTTGTAAAAAAATTGGAAAACAAGATTTCAACAGTTCCTGTTGCAAATAATTTCACGGCAGACGGCAGTGAAAAAGCACTTGTAACAGCCGGAACTGCAGACGGCGGTAAGTTTATGTATGCACTTACAACTACCGTAACAGCTCCTGAAGCAGGTGCATATAGTAGCAATATACCTAAAGGAATAAATGCCGGAACCTATTATGTATGGTATAAGGTCGATGGCGAAGGATTATATGAGGATATAGATGCAGCATATGTTAAGGTAACTGTATCGGCACAGAATCCTTCGGGCGGCGGCCAGAGTAACAATAATAACAATAATAACAATTATAATACCTCGGGCGGCGGTCAGGTTATCAATGATAACGTGAATCCGGATGACGACAAGCCTTCGGATACTGACGGACCTAAGGTCGTTGAGCAGAAGACAACAAGTGCGGACGGAAAGACCGAGACGATACAAAGGACTACGATCGACAAGTCCGGTAACGAGATTAAAGAGACTACGAAGGAAACCCAGACCGAGAATGGTTCAGTGACCGAGTCCAGCGAAACCAAAACGGACAAGGACGGAAATGTGGTTAAGACCTCGGAATCAAAGACCGTTGTAGAAGGAAGTACAACCACGACAACTTCCGAGATAGCTTTCCCTACCCAAAATCTTGTTCAGACAATCTATCAGCTGACAAGCGACGATAAGACGGTTAGCAGTGTTAAGCTGACCGATACGGAAGGAAACCTGATAGAGGAGAAGGAAAAGACCGTAACCCAGACTGCCGGTAAGACAGTGACAAAGACTGTTGAGGAGAAGGGCAGCGGTTCTAAGAAGGTTGTTTCCGAGACTGTATATGATGACGGTTCGACACTGGTTAAGACCTTTGTGCAGAAAAAGAACGGTAAAGGAACCTATTCGATCGTTTCCACAGACGGCGAGAATACTTCGAATGTAAGCTTCAGCATGAACCAGAATGGGGAATTCTCCGTTACGGCGGAAACTCCTGATGCCGATGGAAGCGTAGTCGTTGAAAGTACAGTTAAGGTAGACGGCAAGAAGCATAAGGTTACTACGATCGCTAAAAAGGCATTTGCCGGCAATGAGGCTCTGAAGAACATCAAGCTCGGAAAGTCTGTTACTAAGATAGGTGCCGGTGCGTTCGCAGGCTGTGAGAACCTTACAGACTTAACCTTTAACGGCAAAGTTACTTCGATAGGCAAGAATGCATTTGAAGGTATTGAGGAGCTTACGATCAACCTTCCCTACGTAAAGACCCCAAGGCAGTTCAAGAGGGAGATCAAGCGTCTTACCGCGCTGTTCGAAAAATACGGCGCACACATCGTACTGAATTTTGTGGCTGAGAATATTAAATAATCTATACTGAAGCTTAAATGTAAATGGGGCAGTCCTGAGGACTGCCCTGGTTTATTTTACCGGGATAACGATTTTAAAAGATACACCTAAATGAAATAATTGATAATTCATCAGGTTGACAATATAATGCTGTAGTGATATAGTCGCAATGTAAATATTTATAATTTTTTGGATATGGTTCAAGAGTTTCAGCAGGGAAGAAAATCAGCGTATTTTCCGAGAAATTTAATGAGCGGGAGCTTGATCAAAAGGAGTAAAAATGAGCAGACGCATAATGCTGACAATTGCATATGACGGAACCGATTACGTCGGATGGCAGATGCAGCCAAACGGTACGGCGGTGGAAGAGGTGATAAATAAAGCCTTGAGCGAGCTCACCGGCGAGAACATAATCATAGCCGGAGCCAGCCGGACCGATTCGGGCGTCCACGCCGATGGAAATGTGGCGGTATTCGATACGGAAAGCAGGATACCTGCGGACAAATTCTGTTTCGCTCTCAACCAGAGACTGCCGAAGGACATAGTCTGCACATCAAGCCGCGCAGTAAATCCTGATTTTCATCCGAGGCACGCCGACTGCGTAAAGACCTACGAATACAGGATATATAACGCCGTACATCCCGATCCGCTAAAAAGAAGGTATTCCTATTTTGTATATATGCCGTTGGATGTTGATGCCATGAAAAAGGCAGCAGAGTACTTAAAAGGCGAACATGATTTTTCAAGCTTCTGTTCCGCACACGCTCAGGTAAAGACCACGGTAAGAACCGTATATACTCTGGATATCATAGCTTCGGGTGCACCGAAGGAAGATGCCGGAGAATTACGAAAAAGTAACTTGGAAAAAAAAGCCGGAGAGTTCCTTGAAAGTAATTTGGAAAAAGAAAACGGGACTTCGGAAAAGCCCCGGAAAAAATATATGGCACATGACATAGTCATAAGGATAAGTGGAAACGGTTTCCTCTACAATATGGTACGTATAATAGCCGGAACCCTTTGTAAGGTCGGGTATCATTTCTATCCGCCCGAACATGTAAAAGAAATACTTGATGGCTGTGACCGAAAGCTTGCCGGACCGAAAGCCCCCGCTGAAGGGCTGAAGCTGGTCGGAATAGAATATAATAAAATTTTTGAAGAGTGATGTTGTTTCCAACGATGGTGAAAACACTTCGACCACAAGCTACAGCATGAGCCAAAACGGGGAATTCTCCGTTACGGAAAAGACTCCCGCTGCTAAAGGAAACGTGGTGATCGGAAGCTC
>JAEEGJ010024468.1_pt1 | contig 12514 bp, 10 predicted proteins | sample 8958761 | NCBI WGS metagenome assembly JAEEGJ01 (sample SAMN16246546, study PRJNA631951) | gut metagenome | biome: gut microbiome; feature: rumen; material: RS-attached | host: Bos | place: Iran: Karaj | collected 2018-10 | reverse complement strand
AGATGAAGAAGGCGGAATGACAGACGAAGAATACCAGGCTTACCTCGCCGAGCACGGCGACGATGATGATGACGAAGAAGGCCCCGTTGTCTACGGAGCCGGTAAAGATTAATTTTTCATGATAGACTAAAGCGTTTTCTTCACGCTCCAGCTTCTCATTTTCAATCCATCTCTGATTGCGATGTCGCATTCATCAAAAACTTCAAATTTGCGATTCTTATAAAACGCAAGATTTTTCTCTGAATTTGTGAACAACGTCAGCTGCTTACCTCCGTGTTCACGAATGTATTCTTCCATAAAAGCAACAAGCTGTGTACCAACGCCCTTGCCCTGAGATGGCGGATCCACCGTCAGCGAACTACAATACCAAATATTTTCGCCACTGTGCTGATAATCGTGACAAGGTTTCCCGGCAGATTCATCCATATCAATCCAGGCTTTCACGCGCTTTATACCTGCGTCAAAAAAGACTTTCCACCAGCCATGAAGCAGGAACTGTAAATCCGACGGTCTCTTGTAATGCGGATCTTCGAGCACAGCCAAGCCTACAATTTTTCCGTCTACTTTAGCCATCAAGAAATGCGACTTTTTCAAAATCGCGCGCCACGTTCCGTACAAAACAGAACGAATCACCTTGCGTCGCACTTCCAAATCTGGGAAAAAACTTAAAAAGTACTCATAATATTCATAGGCCCTAAAAGAAAGTTCCACGGCCTCTTTTAGTTCTTCACGTTTCAGCACACCAAGTTCGATTCCCATTACTAAACTCCGTTCTATTTATATAAAATAGAAACAATTGCTCAAGTAGCGAACTTCAAAACAAATTATGTGCAAAAAATATTAAGAAAACTTTATCCAAACAATTTAGCCAGATACGGAAAAGCTTCATCCGGCAACCGGAAATGTTTTGCTATGTCATACATATAGGGAATCTTGACGGCGGCGAACGGCAAAATCCGTTTCGTGGCTTCGGCTATTTTCTGCGGATCAGTCGTTTCCAAATAAGCAGGGAAGAATATATTCCAATGAGCCTTAAGCTCTTCTTGCTTCATATGAAAAACAAGATCCGCCTTTTGCTCATCCATTTTATTCGTCATGCTCCATAGCATTCCCAAATCCCAGCCTGGTTCACCATAGCAGAAATCGCCCATATCAATCCAAAGCGTACGTTTTCCATCGGTAATGACATTGCTAATCTGCAAGTCTCCATGAACGCAATTTGGCGTATCGGGAACTTTTTCGATAAACTCTAAAACCTTTTGTCTGTAAAAATCAGGAACCAAATTCTTTTCAAGATAAAAGCGACGGAATTTTTCCTTTGCAGACACAAGCTTCGTCGTATCCGCTTTCGTCGAATGCAGTTTCCTCGCCATCTCGGCAAACGTCACAGAAAGTTCTTGAAGCCGCTCTGGTTCCTGCGAAATGATTCTCGAAAACGAACGTTTATTCCTGATAAGCTCATATTCAGCACCATAACGTTCACCATCCGTCACCAAGCGAATTGGCTTTGGGGTTGGAATACCCAATTCAAAAACAGTACATGACGTCAAGAAATCCACTTTAGCACGGTCCGCTTCGAATCCGGGATGGTAAAGTTTCGCAATCGTATCGCGAGTCTTGTGCGTGTACGAAATTGCCGTTGCCCCCTCCCCCGTCGCGACATAATCATCCAAATTAATTTTTTCAACTTCTTCAGTCATACTTTTTTGCTCCCCAGAAAAAAGTCCTCTACTTGTAAAGATATCACTTTTTCGGCAAAAAAGAACAAAAAAGCCCCGCCGAAGCGAGGTTTAACAGAGATTCCGAATCGGAGTCCGGAATGACAGATCGAGGATGACTAATCAATCGTTAATCGTCGTTGCGGCCGCCGAGAAGCCCCGCGCGGTACGCCCAGTAGAGCAACTGCAAAATAGAAGAAATTGCAGCCGCGACATACGTAAGGCCTGCAGCAAAAAGCACACCCGAGACGGTATTGTATTCGCGACCTGCGGCTACAACTTCCATGCGGGCAAGAGCCTTCTTGGCACGGGCAGAAGCGTCAAATTCTACAGGCACGGTCACAAGCGTAAAGAGCGTTGCAAGTGCAAAGAGCACTACGCCAACAACCGCGAGAGAGTGTCCAAGAGCCTTGCCCATGCCCATCAGCATAATGCCGATAATCACAAGCCACGGTCCAAGATTAGAACCGATATTTGCGGCAGGCACAATGGCAGAACGCAACCACAGCGGGAAATAGCCTTCAGCATGCTGGATGGCGTGACCGACTTCGTGAGCGGCAACGCCTGCGGCACTCGCATTACGGCCAGAATAGACTTCGGGTGACAAGTTGAGCGTCTTGTTCAGCGGATTGTAGTGGTCCGAAAGGAAGCCCTGGTGCTTGAGGATTTTCACGTCGGTAATGCCCGCTTCCATAAGGATCGCCTTGGCAACATCAGCACCGGTGAGGCCGCTAGAAATCGTGACTTTTTGGCCAGCGGCAAAGCGCGTCTTGACCAACAGGGAAACGGCGCCCGAAAGCACGAGCGTCACCACGAGAATCATCATGTATAAAGGATCGAACATCATAGTTAGGTAATTGGTTTTAGGTTATAGGTTTTAGTTTGAAGTTACTAGTTAATAGTTACTCCGCCCTTCGGGCTAGTTACTAGAGTTTTTTAAGAAACATTCTAGTAACTTAGAACTATTAACTGTCGCGAAGCGACCCAGTAACTTAGAACTATTAACTAGCTTTTCATCATTACGTTTACACAAATGTAATTTACAAAAAGAATGACGAAAGCGTCTGTGACTTCGTCACTCTTTTCATGCTTGTTATCGCCAATTTTTACATATCACCAGTCTTAAAATGAGTCCGGTCACGGAAATGCGTGAGAATCATTCCAAGCACTAGGTAAATAACAGCCTGAAGAGCAAGCAAGTATAGCTTTGGCGCTACATCGTAAATGTCGCCACCCATCTGTTCAATCGAGAGCCACGCCGGCACAGCAAACGTACTCGGGAGGACATACGAAAGCCACACCATCCAGCCAGGCATCAAATAACTCGGCCAGCTGAAGTTCGCAAGGAAAAGAATCGGAATCGAAAGATTGAGAAACAACTGCATACTTGATTCACGATGCAAAAAGACCTGCGAGAGGCACATGCCAAAGTTGATAACCGACGCAAGGAATACGACTGCAAATACGGTCATCGGCAAAAGTTCTCCACGACGCGGGAAATCAAAAAGATTGTAAATAAAGCAATGATAGAACAAAATGAAGCAGCAATAATGCAAGAAATACGCAAGAGAACGCCCTAAGTAGCGATAAGGCATGCTCTCATTTTCTACAGCCGAGTAACGGTTGTTCTTGCGGAATCTGCGATGCCCACGGGCGCCACCCATAATGCAAATACCGATAATCAGGGACTGCTGCAAAATGATCACAAGTACGCTCGGAACAACGTAATTAGAATAGCTACCTGTATTATTAAACAACGTCTGGACCGATATCGGAATTGGGTCGCGCATGGCCATAGCCTTCGCCGAAGGCACGTGCTTGTTCAGCGCAATTGCCTTGACCTTGCTTACAGCACCAACTGTCAAAGCGCATGTTGAAAAAGCCGTTCCAATAGTTCCATGCAACATCACATAGGCGCCATGCGTAAAGATGTTTATGGTCGTCGGCTTCTTTTTCAACAAATCCTTTTCCATATTCTCGGGAATGACCATAAACCCGAAAACATCTTCACGAGCCATCGCTGTTTCAGCTTCAAGAATGTCATTATAGACAGCCTTAACTTCGACCTGCTGCGTTGCCGAGGCCATTCTTGTAAGTTCACGGGACTTTGCAGAATGATCCAAGTCCACAATGGCAACAGGCACACGGGAAACAGTCTGGTTCACATACGCGGTCGGGTAGTAGAAAGCATAAAGGATTCCCGCAACCACAAGCAACAGCACCGCAGCCGGATCCGTTACAAACAGCTTCCATTCCGTCAATGTCACTTTCAAAAGACGACTAATCATTTTTTCGCCTCCTGATACTGCTTACGGGCTTCCTGTAAAGCACGTTCAACGTCAATGGGAGTTTCTTCAACAATCACGGGCAACATAGAAGCATGTTCCAGTCGGTATTTCCAGCGATATGAAATCGTGAAGCATCCAAGAAGCGCCCAAAATATCGCCATCCCTCCCATAAGCTTAATTACTTCCCAGGATTCAGCCATGCCGACATCCCCAAGAAGCATCATGGACTGCACACGAAGCACATGCGTCAGCGGGAGCACAAACGCAAAGCAACGCACGGCAAACGGCATCGCCATCACGGGGAACGTCTGGCCGGCAAAAGCAAAGGCAGGGCCGCCGATCACGCCGGCAACACCTGTTGCAATACGCATCACGCCAGTCACACCCACAAATGTCATGCCGGCACCGACACAGCAAACCACCATCAAAAGCTGGGCTACAGAAACCAGGACAAATTCATTAAAGCCCATCGGCATAAGCATACGGTGCGTATAAGCATAGCAGCCCATGTATTCAAGCCAAAGTATTACAATCATCGGAATAAACAGGGCCGTCCCCAGAGTCACCCAGGATTCTTCCGCACTGTGATAAAGCTCTCTTACGCGGCGATCGCGAAGCGGGAAAGACCCCACATAAACGGCCACAAGCATCGCGGCCAGGTGAAACATTGCAGAAACTAGCCCAAGTGCCAAGAATCCCTGATAATTGCCTTCGATGTTCCCTACAGAATGAATTTCGGTCTTAATCGGATCTTCAAAAGATGCTGTATAAAGTTTTGCACCTACATCTGTAATGACCGCTCGAATTTCCTTTGTAGCAAACATGTTCGTAAGGTAGTTCTGGCCGCTAGAATAAACCGGAATCACAGGAGCTTCAAGGCGCAAAGCACGACGTTCAAGTTCGGTCGGGATTATGATAAAAGTCTGCAAATCGCCACGTATGACAGCATGTTCGCACTCATTCATGTCATGGCAATTCATTTTTATGTCAAGTACAGGGCTAGCTTCAAGCGCCCTTTCAAGACGATCCGCAAGTAAGCTTTTATCTTGCTTTAGCACACCTATCGGTACATGCTGTACAATTTCGGACGAGAACATCTCCAGCATAAAAACGGAGACGCCTACGGGGAGCACAGTAAGAATCATCCACAAAACAATTTTGTGGCCAAAGTAAACTTTCCCGATTGTCCTTAAAAGACCTTTCAGCACGACAACAAACCTCTATCCGAGTATTACTTGAACGCTTCGACTGGGAACAGGACGCTCATGCCCGGACGGAGATTAGGAACTTTTTCTACCGGGCGCATGCGAACTTCGAAAGTCTTAAGATCGAAGCCAGAGCTTTCCTTAGAGCTACGCCATGTCGCATAGTCGCCAACAGAAGCAATGTAGCTTACGATCATTTCAGCATCCCTGTCTAGTGCCGGGATATGAAGTTTGAACTTTTTACCTTTGTAGACATTCTTGAGATAATCTTCGCGAAGGTGGAACACTGCCCAGGAATCGCTCAAGTCCGTCACAGCGATGATCGGCATGCCAGAGCCAACGACTTCGCCTTCTTCGGCAAGCTTGAGAGAAACTTCACCCGTGATCGGCGTACGGATCTTGGTTTCTTCAAGGTAGGCATCGACTTCGGCGTTGGCACCCTTGGCCTGCATCACGAGAGCGTTTGCAGCAGCCTTGTCTTCGCTGCGGGCACCAGCAACGGCCTGGTTGTACTGAGCGCGAGCCGCATCAGCTGCGGACTGGGAAGCCTTCATCTGCGTTTCGGCTTCGTCGCGCTTTTGGAGCGGAAGTACGCCTTCGTTGTAAAGCTTCTGCACACGGTTGTAGGTGTTCTTGGCAAGCGTTGCGGCTTCCTGTGCGCGATCGGCCATAGCCTTAAGTGCAGCAATATCTTCACTACGAGCACCATTACGGGCTTTGCTTGCCTGGGCCTTTGCAGCCCCAAGAGCACCACGAGCCTGCATTTTCTTGGCTTCAATTTCAGGACTGCTGATCACGGCAATCAAGGAGTCCTTGTAGACTACATCGCCTTCGTGCACATACAAGCGTTCGATACGCCCAGGCACCTTTCCGGCCACAAGAACACGCCTTGCCTCCATCTGGCCCTGCAAGAACTGTTCTCGCGGCTGCGTTGCAAACTGTTGAAGCTGGGAGATGCCCATAATGACAAGCACTATCAAGGCAAGTACTACAACAACTTTTCCAATCATCTTTAATGCGTTCATTATTTATTCTCCGTTTCTAAATTCTGTTCAGCCGGTTGAGTTCCGGTCGAGACTTGACTGGATTCTGCACCCTGCTCAGGATGACGAGCAGCAGTTGCGGATTCCGCGGACTCGGTTGCTGAGCTTGTCGAAGCAGCGACAGGTTTTTCAACAACAAGCTGCTTGGACACAAGGACATTCCCTGCGGTGGAAACTTCGCCGGCGGCTTCAAGGAGTCCAAGCCAAGCTATAACGGCATCGTAATGAGCCTTGATGTCAGCGACCTGCAAGCGGGAAAGTGCGAGTTCAGCATCCACCACTTCTAGACCAGTCGCAAGACCTGCTTCGTACGCCTTGTTCTGGCTACGCAAAGCTTCAACTGCAAGCTCACGCGTTTTGACTAGGCTCGAAAGCCTTCCCTTTGCGTGTTCCAGTTCGCGCCAGCGCTTTTCAACAAGAAGCTTCAAGTTGTCAATAGTCTCTTCTTCGAGGCTGCCCAAGGAACGGTCCATAGCCTTTGCAGAGCTAACCTTTGCACGGGTGTCGCCACCCTTGAAAATATCCCACTGCAACTTGGCGCCAACCGCCCATTCCGGTTCGAGAAGCGTCAAATCCTTAGTATAAAGTTCTTTGTAGCCAAACAGAGCGATTGTCGGGAAATAATCGGCACGGGCAGCGCTAATGGCATTCTGGTTGCGCTTGCGCTCGATGCGTAATTGACGGAGTCCCGGATGATGTTCTATAGCCAGCTGCTTGAATTCTTCCATCGGTCGAACCCCTTCAGGCGCTTCGACAGGAGTCGTCGCCGTGAGGCTTGTATCCGTATGCAAGAGGCTTGCAAGAGCCATGCGGGCCAAGGACTGGTCACGGAGAGCATCTTCATAAGCGTTCTCGGCTTCGGCAAGGGCCACTTCGGCGCGGAGGCGCTCGGTCTTGCTGATCTGGCCACCTTCTTCAAGCTTCTTGGAGCGTTCGAGATGTTCTACAAGGTCTCTCTTGGTCGTTTCTCGCATCACAACAAGCTCTTCGCACAGGCGGAGCGTAAAGTACTTGGTCGCGACATCCATGAGGACCGTATTCTGCGCCATTTCGAATTCGGCCTTGCGCGCGTTCACATTTTCCTTGGCGGCATCGTAAGCGGAATAAATCTTGAGACCGGTAAAGATCGGCCACACAACAGTGAGACGGGCGTTAAAGAACCAGTCGTCCTGCACTTTCATGTTGAAATCGGAGTTCTTGATTTTATCCGAAGATTCCTTCTCTTTGCTCTCCGCCATCTGCACGGCAGCGTCATTAGCGTCCTTGCTGTTGACAACGCCTTTCCAGATTTCAGCGGCCTTGGCATCCACAGCGGCTTTTGCGGTTTTGTCATCCAGTCCCGCGCTCTTAGCCTGAGCCAAGGCTTCCTGGTAGGCTTTGGCATAGGCGCCGTTGTACGTTGCCAGATAAGCCTTCGAGTAGGCTGCGGCCCCCGCAATATCAGTTAGAGGCTGCTGGATGCGCCCAAGATCGATATTGATGGGATCGTCGATTTTAGTGATGCCTGCAGACAGACTCACCGTTGGAAGGAAACGGGCAAAAGCTTCGTCCTTGCCGCTTTCAGCAATATCCACTTTAGCCTTTTCTGCCTTAATTTTTGAATTATTAGCCATGGCCATGTCCAGCGCATCCTGCAAAGAAAGTGCTGTCGCATTAGCAGCCACGCAACCACTGAGAATAAAAGCAAAGTACCGTTTCATAACTACAATAATAATACAAAAAGACGTCAACAGCAGCAATTCCAAAACGGCGCAATCCACTCAAGTAATAAAAAAAGTTCCGACAAAATGTCGGAACTTTTGGCTTAAAATTCAAAAAAGGCCGTTTTCGGGACTTTTCAGTCTAGTTTATTTGCCCGGAGTCGGAGCTTTAACTTCCCAAGCGGTATAACCGTAGCCCATCGTGGTGAAGTCCTTGCGGTTGAGGCTCTTGCCCTTACCATCGGCAGCATACATGTTCGGCCAGCGGTCACTATAAAGTGTCGCATCGGAAAGTTCATAATACCACTGCTTTGTACCATCGGATTTCGTCACGTAAGAATACGGCTTCTTGACAGCGACCGTTTCACCGCGGTTCGAGAGCTTACCCGCATAGAAGCGAATAGGAACAGCAGCATCGATGGAATAACGATCGCGAAGCTGTGCTTCATAAGCCTTCAGGGAATCATCGAACAGGACCATCTTGCCACCGGCAGGAATGACATCGCCCGAAGCAAATTCCATATTGATGCCTTCAATCTTCCAGCCCTGCGGAGTATTATTGACGCTTTCAACCAAGGCAACGTCAGTAGCACCCTTGTTCACAAGTTCCAGGAATTCCAAGTCCTTGAGGTCCTGTTCATTTTCGTGATAATGGATTTCGCTGATGAAAATCGGGCCAGCCTTGAGTGCGGAGTTTGCAGCACCCGGCGTTTCAGTGGCCATAGCGCCCTGAGCAATAGAGCCAGCAACTTCAACAACACCGCTAGACTGCTTACCCGCAGAAATTAGCAAGCTCGATTCCTTACCCGTGCGGACACCGGCTGCGGCTTCGTACAGATAAATGTCATCGCCATTGTCGCTCAGGAAAAGACCTTCGCCAAACACGGTCGCACTCGCTTCGAGGAGCAAGTAACCATTAGCAGGAACAACCGTATTTGCACCACCGATTGTCCACTTCTTGCCTTTCAGCTTGGATTCAAGTTCCCAACCGGCAACATCGACAGGAGCAGAGCCAAAGTTGTAAAGTTCTATCCAGCCGTCCTTATTTTCTGTAGCATTAATGTCATACGGCTTGATTTCATTCAGGCGAACGGTCGAACCATCGATAACCTTGTCACCACCGACACACGGATTACCGTTTTCAACAGCGCTTGCGCCCCAGGAAGTCGGATCAGCTTCGTTGCCCGAGCCTTTATAGACAAGCGTACGGCCCTTGCCATCTGCAAGGCTTGGCCAAGGCGGATTACTACTAAAGGCAGCGCTCACGTCACCTTCGCCCCTAACCTTGACATCAACAACATCACCTTCGTTCACAAGTTTTGCAACGGCGTTGGTCTTGGGATCCTTATCCCACGGGCCAAACACGCGGCAGCCGGCAGGCAAGCTCGGATAAGTCTGCTTGAACAAAGCCACATCATTAGTGACGATAACATATTCGTCTATCTTCAAAGATTCAGCCGGGAAAGCGAACGAGACGGCACCATCCAAACGAACATTGCTCAACTGCATGTTGGTAAGATTCGGGCCGTTCTTGATGTAGACTTCAACCCACTCCAATGCAGAGCCACCTGGCGCATTGTACATGATTTCGGAAACGCCCATATAAGTGGCATTCGAATCCAGGATAGTATCCTCGGGATTCGAACTGGAAGACATCAGATTTGTTACAGACGACGAAGAAGCCGTTGTTACCGAAGAAGAATTCGGATTGACTTCGCCACTGCTATTCGGAACTACTTCCGCAGAGCTGCTCGATTCCGGATCATCCGGAATGACGGGATTCTTTTTTTCATCGGAGCAGGCAGAAAACATGCCGAGCATAGAAGCACAAGTGCCAACGGCAAGCCATTTTTTAGTATTCATGAGCGCCTTCCTTATTTAATTGTTTAAACCTATGTTAGAAATTTCCGGCGAGAGAAGTCCAGTACGGACTCTTGAATCGACGCGGATTTTCGTAAACCCTTTTCCATTCCGCAGCGGCATTTCCGAACTTGGAAAATGCTCCATGCTTTAAATTCAATGCACGAATGAGGTCGAACATCCAGTACGGCATCTGTGCGGCCGGGCACTTGAGTTCGAGCACAGCATCGGCACCCGGCTGGAAGAATCGCGGGAGTCCCGTGGAGTGCATGTAGTGCGGATCCACGGTATAGTCAAAGCCGTTCTCTTCGCGGAAGCGCATACCCGTGTCAATCGTCACGCGGGAATACTCTTCACGGAGCCCGAACCAGGCGCGGCGTTTGTACTGCGTGAGGAGTCGCGGATGGGCGTTATGGAGTTCCGTCTTGTACAAAAAGTCCTTGAGGTACATGCGGTCTTTTTCGCCCTTGCATGGCCATTCTTCGGGCTTCATGTGCCAGACTTCACCAGGGTTGATTCCCTTGATCGTCGCACGGCTCTTGTAGCAGATGTTGCGAATCTTGCGTTTGCACTCGAAGTGGAACGTACCATCTTGGGCCGGGTGTTCGCCATACGTGCGGATACGCATGTTGAAACGGTCCAGGAGCTGTTTCTTTTTCCAGCCAAGGAACGTCCACGTCGGAGAGTCCAGGTAAAGGTTCGTAATCCAGTAGAATCCACCCGGAGTAATCTTGGAATAGTAGTCTTCTTCGCAGTACGGCGCCAAGAACGCACCAATCCGGTCCGCCCATTCGACGGGGATATGGTACTTCAGTTCGAAGCGTTCAAGAAGACTAAATCCACGGGCTTCAGCCATAAACTACCTGATTCCTTCACGAAGATGGTTCGTTACGTCTTGACGGGCAAGTCCACCGGAGTAATCCAGCAAAGCCAAATATCGAACGAAGATATCGTATTCAAGTTTTGCAGCCTTCAAGTCGCTTTCGAGAGCGCTTTCGCGGGCGCGGAGGAGCAGGAGCGGGTCGGAACCAGCCTTGTGCGCAAACTGTTCCATAAAGCCACTGGCGTTCACTTGTTCGGCATAGTCCTTCAAGACCTTCCACTGGTCGATAAGCGTAAGGACTTCTTCGGTGAGGCGGGCGACCTTCTGGTTCACTTCGCGGACTTCGTCCAAGTACTTGCTTTCGGCATCAAGCTTTTCGACCTGTTCGCGGAGCGACGCATCCTTGTTGCTGTCGAAGAACGGCAAGCGGAATGCGAGATTCAAGAAGAACTTGTCTGAAGTCTTACGGTTGTCTTGGTCAGGAACAAGCTTGCGAATCATGGCATTCGGGTCTGCCACGCAATCACCACTCTTCTGGAAGAGTTCCCCTTGATATTTTTGGTATTCAGGCTTTAACACATCCGCGCAATTCAAGTCCTTGTACTTTTCCATCAAGGATTCAATCTGGAGCGAATAGCCAATACCGACATGAGAAATGTAGTTGCGGTCCTTGCTGGCGTCCTGTTGCGCCTTGGAAATATCGGAATCGCGCTTGCCCTTGGCGAGAGCCACGAGCGGGAAGTTTTCGTCAACAGTCACGCCATTCTTCAGGAATTCGGCAAGTTCTTCCATCGACGGGAGGAACGACGAATCCAAGGCAACGTTGTCATAATCCGGAGCCCAGCTCAACATCTTGAGTTCGGCATCGCGGAGCGCCGTGCTGTCCGAAAGCAGGTTTGCCTTAAGCGAGGCGCTTTTTTCGAGTGAAGTCATCAAGTCTTCGGCATTGAACGAAGCAGAACCAGACTTAAGGTGGAGAACCTCGATACGGTCCTGGGTAACCTGCAAAAGCTGCTTGTTGATTTCGTTAATCTTCTGGCGAAGCACATAGCGCACGCCGCGTTCGTAACGGTCGTAAAGGAGGATAGAACGTTCAACGGCAAAAGTAGCCTGCTGGTAATTCTTAACGGCCTCATAGTGTGCCTTGTCGGCAGCGCGTTCGCCAAAAGCTTGCGGAGTCACGCGAAGTTCAAAGTCGTGCTTGGCAAAGCTAAAGCCGTCCATCTGGTAGCGGAGTTCCACCTTGTCCCAAAGCTTGAGGTTGCGTTCTTTCGCTGTTGCCTCGGCACGTTTTTCAGCAGCCTCATACCTCGGATCTGCCTTAGCGGATTCGATAAGCATCTCCCAATTGAGGGGGAGTGCAAAAACAGCTGCGGAAAGCCCCAGTGTTATTAGCGTTACTTTTTTCATTTACTTCTTAGCCTTCTGTTGCTGCTTTTCCAAGTTGCGCTTGCTCGTTTCGGTGATGGTCACCATTTCGCCAAGCAAGAACTTATTTTCTTCCGGAATCTTGATGGTCACTTCGCGGCCATAGACCGGAATTTCCGGCATCTTCCACATGCGGGTCGGGAACGGCACGATGCGGCTCGAAAGACCAACCACTTCGCCAATCACAGCCTTGCCCTTACCGGTAAGGGAAGTCACCTTCACGGCTTCGCCGAGGTTCGTGTTTTCGTAAATCTGTTCGTTGATGTAGCCACGGATAAGCGTCGGGGACTTGTGGGCAAGCGTCACAATCGGGGCAAAGCTCGAGACCTTTTCGCCATCGCGCACGTTCACATCACCGACAACCCAGTTTTCCTTGGCAATCTGAGTGAGTTCCTTCTGCTGTTTGCGAAGTTCGGCGAGTTCCTTGCGGATGTTTGCAGCTTCGGTCT
>JAEEGJ010024467.1_pt1 | contig 12515 bp, 9 predicted proteins | sample 8958761 | NCBI WGS metagenome assembly JAEEGJ01 (sample SAMN16246546, study PRJNA631951) | gut metagenome | biome: gut microbiome; feature: rumen; material: RS-attached | host: Bos | place: Iran: Karaj | collected 2018-10 | reverse complement strand
CAGGCGAGATTGAGCTGAAGGTGAATGGTTTTACCTTATTAAATAAGAGTAAGACTCCTCCCTTCACCATCGAGGATGTGAGCGACGGTGGCGACGACCTTCGCATGAAATATCGTTATCTTGACATTCGCCGCAACCCCGTTCGGCAGAACCTCGAGCTGCGCCACCGCATGGCCATGCTGGTTCGCAACTACCTGAGCAACCTCGGTTTCCTTGAGATAGAGACTCCCATGCTCATCAAGTCGACTCCCGAGGGTGCCCGCGACTTCGTGGTGCCGAGCCGCATGAACCCAGGCGAGTTCTACGCCCTGCCGCAAAGTCCGCAGCAATACAAGCAATTGCTTATGGTGGCTGGCATGGACCGTTACTTCCAGATTGTGCGCTGTTTCCGTGACGAGGACCTCCGCGCCGACCGTCAGCCGGAGTTCACACAGATCGACTGTGAGATGAGCTTCGTGGAGCAAGAAGACGTACTGAACACCTTCGAAGGCCTGGCCAAACACCTCTTCAAGGAGATGAAAGGCCTCGAGTTCGACCAGTTCCCACGCATGACCTGGCACGATGCCATGAAATACTACGGTTCCGACAAGCCCGACATCCGTTTCGGGATGAAGTTCGTGGAACTCAACGACGTGGTGAAAGGCAAGGGCTTCGGTCTCTTCGACAACGCTGACCTCGTGGTGGGTATCTGCGCTGAGGGTTGCTCCGAATATACCCGCAAGCAACTCGACCAGCTCACCGAGTTCGTGAAGCGTCCCCAAGTGGGTGCTGGCGGCATGGTCTATGTCAAATACAACACCGATGGCACCTTCAAGTCTTCGGTAGACAAATTCTATACTTCTGATGATTTAAAGTCAATTGCCGACAAGTTTGGCGCCAAGCCAGGCGACTTGATGCTGATTCTTTGCGGCGAGGCCATGAAGACCCGTGTGCAATTGAACGCTTTGCGACTGGAGATGGGCAACCAGCTGGGTCTGCGCAACCCCGACGTGTATGCTCCTTTGTGGGTCATCGACTTCCCGTTGTTGGAATGGGACGAGGAGACGCAGCGCTATTACGCCATGCACCATCCTTTCACGGCACCCAAGCCCGAAGACGAAGCCTTGCTTGACGATCCGACGAAGTGGGGTGACATCCGCGCCAACGCCTACGACATCGTCATGAACGGCGTAGAGGTCGGCGGTGGTTCCATCCGTATCCACGACCGCACCTTGCAGAACAAGATGTTCCATACCCTCGGCTTCACCGACGAGAAAGCTCAGGAGCAGTTCGGCTTCCTGATGGGCGCTTTCGAGTATGGCGCTCCGCCCCATGCTGGTTTGGCCTTCGGTTTTGACCGTCTCTGCTCGTTGTTCGGTGGTGCCGACTCGATCCGCGACTTCATCGCATTCCCGAAGAACAACGCCGGTCGAGACGTGATGAGCGGCTCACCTGCTCCGATTGCCCAGGAGCAGCTGGATGAGTTGCAGATTGCGCTGAATTTGAAATAGGCAGATTCCAATAACCTCTTGAATATGAAACGCTTATTAGTCCTCACCGGTGGCGGCGATTGCCCAGGCTTGAATGCCGTTATTCGCGCCATCGTTAAGCGAGCCGCCCAAGAGAAAGACTGGGAAGTGCTCGGCAGTATACAAGCCTACAACGGCATCCTATGGGAACCCACCGAGGTGGTCAGGCTGACGCCAGAAACGGTGCGCGGCATCCACTTCCGCGGCGGCACCATCATCGAGACTACCAACAAGGGCGGCCCGTTCAACTGGCCCGTCAAGAACAACGACGGCACCTGGAGCACCGTGGATCGCTCTGACGAAATGCTCCGCAAGTTGCAATACATGGGCATCGACGCGGTCATCAGTATTGGCGGCGACGGTTCGCAACGCATCTCGCAGAAGCTCTACGAGAAAGGACTCAATATTATAGGTGTTCCCAAGACCATCGATAACGACCTCTCCATGACGGAATGCACCTTCGGTTTCCAGACCGCCGTGCAGATTGCCACCGAGGCCGTCGATAAGCTGGTCACCACAGCAGCTTCGCACAACCGTGTCTTCATCCTCGAGGTGATGGGCCGCGACGCCGGATGGATCGCCCTGCACTCGGCCATCGCCGGCGGCGCTGAAGTTTGCCTCCTACCTGAGTTCCCTTACGACATCAACGTGGTCAAGGAACGTCTTGAACGTCGTTTCAACCACGACCGAGGCTTTGCCGTCATCGTGGCCTCCGAAGGCGCCCGTCCGAAAGACGGACAGCAAATCTACGAGATCAGCACCGAGGTGGGCTACGAAAACAAGAAGTTGGGTGGTATCGGCCGGGCTTTAATTGACCAGCTGAAGGCAGCAGGATTCAAACACGACATGCGCGAGACCATCCTGGGTCACTTGCAAAGAGGTGGCGTGCCGATTGCCTACGACCGTGTGCTTTCATCAGAGTTCGGCGTGAAGGCCTTCGAGATGGTGCTCAACGGACAGTTCGGCCAGATGGTGGCCTACCACCACCCCAACCTCGTGGCCGTGCCGTTAGCCGAGGCCATCGCCAAACCCAACTTGGTCACCATCGACAGCGACCTGGTGAATACCGCCAAAGGTGTCGACATCTCCTTAGGCTTCTAACTTCTTACTTCTGTCTTCTGTCTTCTATGAAGAAATTCTATGTAGTGTGGAAAGGCCGTACTCCCGGTGTCTATGACAACTGGGAGGCCTGCAAAAAGGAAGTGGAAGGCTTCCAAGGTGCACTATATAAAGGTTTTCCCGATAAGGAAAGCGCTGAGGCGGCGTATGCTAAGGGCTTCGCTGGATTTGAGAAAACGGAGAACGGAAAGTGGAAAACGGAGAGTTCATTATTATCCGTTCTCCACTTTCCATTTTCCACTTTCATCGCTGTGGATGCTGCCTGCTCGGGTAATCCGGGCAAGATGGAGTATCAAGGAAAGTATGTGGTGCTGGGCACCGAATCCGAGCCGCCGCTGGTGACCGACCTGTTTAAAAGTCCCGTGTTCGAGAACGGCACCAACAACATCGGTGAATTTCTGGCCATCGTCCACGCCTTGGCTTGGCAGAAACAGAAACGGACACAATTACCGATCTACAGCGACTCCGTCAATGCCCAGAAGTGGGTGCGGGAGAAGAAGTGTAAAACCAAACTCCAGCAAAACGAAAAAAACGAATACCTCTTTGAATTGATTGCCCGCGCCGAAAAGTGGCTCCACGAAAACGATGCGTGGATACGTGAAAATGTCAACACCATCCCCGTTTTGAAATGGAAAACCGAAATCTGGGGGGAAATCCCTGCTGATTTTGGCAGGAAATAATTATCTTTGCGCTGTAATCCCTTGAAGGAAAATGCTAAAATACGACTCATATTACTTCCAATGTCCCAACTGCAAGGCGTGGCTCGAAGGCCGCAACCTGAAGTCGGAACTGGTGAACGAGGCCATTCTTTACTCCGACGGGAAGATTTTGTACGACAACTACATCACCACCCCGCAGAAGATGATCCAATGCCCCTCGTGCGGTCACAATTACTGGGTGGAGAAACCCGAGGAGCCCTTCATCACCACAGAAGTGCCACCGGTTATCCCGTACTCGTGGAACACCTGGAGGTTTTATGGTATCAACTTCAGCGACAACAAGGGAAAATTGGCCCTAATCACCCATTACAAGCTGTTTCTGGCCAAAAGCCATTACGACCCGAAGAAAGAGATTTATCTCCGGCGACTGCTGTGGTGGGCCTACAACGACTTACACCGCAACTTCCATTACGTCCGCCTGAAATACTTCCTCAACGGTTTCATGAGCTATGGCGTTTGGGCCAACTACCGAAGAATGTTGCTTGAAGGTGAACGGCTCTTCATCAAGAACCTCAAGGATTTCAACGAGAACCTCAACCGACTGCTTGCCTTGCTGGAGAAGCACCCCGAGGAGCGGTTCGACCTGGAGGTTCCTGAGATCTACCGTGAACTGCGGCAGTTCGACAAGTCAAAGGCCTTGTTGGAAAACAAAACAAGTAGGACCCACTTCACCAGCGAGATACTAAGACATTTGAAATGGAAAGACCCGAGGGTGTTTATGGTGACGGGGTAATGGAGAACGGAGAACGGAAAACGGATAGTTATGAAACAGGTGATGTTTAGATTATTATGGGTTGTGATGATTGCCATGGCGACAGCATGTGGCGGAAAAGCCAACAACTCAAAACAACAAGAACAGGAACCGTTGCTTGACACGGTTCAAAAGGAACAGCCCGTGGTGTTCGGGGAGATGGTGAACCGCGACAACTGTTTTATCGTGGTTGACAAGCCGGCACTGCAATTGAGTGTGTATGAAAACCAAGACGGCGACACGGTGCTGATTGCCCGTTATCCGGTTTGTGTGGGCAAGAACTACGGCCAAAAGGAGAAGTCGGGCGACATGAAGACCCCTGAGTGCACCTTCGAAAACCCGTTCAGCATCACTGAAATCAAGGACGCTTCGAGCTGGACACACGATTTTGGCGACGGACGTGGCGATATCCTGGCTTACGGCAACTGGTTCATGCGACTCAAGACTCCGGGACACAAAGGCATCGGCATCCACGGCAGCACCAACAACGAAAGTTCAGTCCCAGGCCGTGGCAGCGAAGGCTGCATCCGCCTGCTCAACGATGACCTCGACGAACTCAAGTCGAAGTATGCTTTCGTGGGCATGAAAGTAATCATCCTAAAAGACGAATAATGAGAAAAGCCTTACTGCTGCTGTCTCTGCTGGCCTTTGTCACCATGGGCTTCAGCCAGACAGCCATCCTTGTGACCAACGTCCCTTCCACGGTAGGTGTTTACGACAAATACGAAGTCTCCTTCCTTCTGGGGACATACGATAACCCATACGACCCTGAAGTGATTGATGTGTATGCCGACTTCATCTCTCCCAACGGTCGTAGTGTTCGCTCCATCGGCTTTTATTACGAAGATTACATTCTCACCAAAAAACAAGACTACGAAGTGTCGCAATACAGGCGTGAAGGTGACCATTGGAAGATTCGTTTCACACCTGATACGCCTGGACGCTGGACCTTTGTGATTCACGCCATCGACAAAGACGGTGAACGGATAAGCAAAGAGTTGTCGTTCAATTGTCAAAGCAAAGACGCCGAAGGTTTCATCCAGATCGCCAACAGTAAGTACCTGAAGCGCGAAGCCTTCGTGAACAGCCAGCGAAAAAGCCACTCCTTCTACCCTGTTGGCCCCAACGTGCCATGGTATGAAGCCGCTGACCACGACAAGTACCAGAAGCCTTATGGCATCTATGATTACAAGAAGTATTTCGAGTCGCTTTCGGGCAATGCCAACTATGTGCGTATATGGCTTAACCGCTACCAGTTTTTGTCGCTTTACGGTCCGGAACATGCTGGGACCGATGACGGCAAGACAAAGATGTATTTTGACAACACACTGAACCAAAAAGACGCAGCTGAACTCGACTATATCGTTGAAAACGCCAAAGAGCACAACATCGCTTTGATGATGTGTATCTTCAACTTCAGGGACTTCATTCATAAAAGCGGAACACCAACCGGAACCAATGGAAAGACAGCCAGACCCAGCGACTGGACCAACAATCCTTTCAATGTCATTTTGGGCTTGCCCTCACGCTACGATTTCTTCTCCGACCCACAGGCGATAAGAATCACCAAGAACATGATCCGTTACATCGTGGCTCGTTGGGGATATGCAACCAATGTGCTTTGTTGGGAACTATGGAATGAGCTTGCCAATATGTCAGAAGGAGAGGACATCTCCGGGGAAATCCAGGAAGACATGGTCAGATGGCATATCCAAATGGTGGATTACATCCATACCCTCGACCCCTATCGCCATCCCATCTCCACTTCGTTGGGCTCGGGCAACATTGATACCCTTAGAAAAATGTTTCATGACCTGGACATCGTCCAAGACCACAACTATCAGAACATCCAGAAAGCGAAGTCGAGCGAGCAGTTTTCCTATGTCCTTTACAAGGAAACAAAGAAAGCGAGACGCGACTATCCTGACAAGCCTTTTTTCATGGGTGAGTTTGCTTTCGGACAGGGAGGCACAAGGCCAAAATATGAGGACAAGGACCCTTGGGGTATCGACCTGCACAATTCCCTTTGGTCGTCAGCTTTTTCCGGCTCGATGGGCCCTGCTTCTTTCTGGTATTGGGAGGTGCTTGACAAAAAGAACTGGTACGGCCTTTTCCGTCCGGTGACGGTCTTCATGCATAGTCTTCCGGTGCTTTCGGATTCGTTCACTGCACAAACCACGGGCAGCGAGCGGGGCAGATCGTTGGTGTTCCCGAACAATCTGGAGACTTATTATTTGGTGAATGCCGACTACGACACCCTTGTAGGATGGTGTCAGGATACAGTGTTTAGCTACCAGTCGCTTCGTCATTTAACCGACCGCAAGGGAAATAACGGGCATTTTGTCGATGATGGGGTGTTCGATTCCAACGGATACGTCTATACACTGAACCCCGCCAAGCGTCCGGCACCGAGTTCCGACGACAACAGCATCGTATTGCCCATCAAAAACCAACCCCGAGGCACCGAGTACCTTGTCAGATGGTATGATGCCGAGACGGGACTGGAGTTGGTCGAGGAGGCCACGACAGTAACCGTCAGGAGGCCTTTGTTCAGGAGCAAACGCATCACCATCCAATTCCCCTCGTCCATCAGGGACGTGGAAGGAGGGCACATTAATAACACCTTTGGCGACGCTGTGTTTTTGGTCACCAAGAAGAGCCAGTGACTTCGTCCATGTTAATCAACGCCATCGTCGCCGATGCATAGTCGGGGGCATTGTTTTCAGTCTTCCGTGGGGAGAGTTTTAACCGTGTAAAGTTAGCGAAAACACCATCTTTCAACTGGTTCAGGGGCATGTTCAGTAACTCCGAGGCCTTCTCATAAACTTGTTGTATGGTCTTTTCAGAGACATCTGTCTCAAGAAAGAGATAATCCAAAGGTATGGATGATATGGTTTTTGTGATTTTCCTATTTTGATAAAATATGGCTTCCCCGACGGAGAGACAGATGTCACGACTAGTGAGTTGACGGATTTCGTCGGCGTTTCCATTGAAGCCATGAATGATCCAGGTTTGGCTTGGTTGGTGTTTTTTATGCAGTCTCAAAACATCCGAGGTGGCTTTTACACAATGGATGATCAAGGGTTTCCGGTATTGTTCGGAGAGGAGGATGTGTTGTTCAAAGACTTCCAGTTGACGGTCGTAGGTGTCATTATGGGCACGGTCGAGACCAGTTTCCCCGATGGCGACGATTTTGTTTTCTTTAAGAAGTGTTTCCAAAGGAGTCATGCTGGACAATTTCCATGGATGGACGCCATAGGTATATCCAAAACAGATGGATTGGTGCTGATGTGTATGGATATCAATAAAAGGAACTTCTTGGGTGATCATGAGGCAAAAATAACTAATTTTGCCGACAAATTAAACATCCATGCAGCGATTGAAGAGTTGGATATTGCCGATTGCCATTGTGTTGGGCATCTTTTTCCACGAATACATCGTGGTTTTGCAGCCGGCGTTGCCCTATTTCATCTTCTTGATGTTGTATTTCTCGTTCAACTCGTTGGATGTGAAAACGATGCGGTTCACCATGTTCGACTTTTGGCTTTTACTGTTCCAATTGGTGGTTTCCACGGGGATGTATTTCATCATCAGGCCTTTCGACGAGACCCTTGCCGAGGGAACTTTTGTGACGGTGTTGGCGCCAACGGCCGCGGCTGCCATTGCGGTTTCGCTCATCCTCGGGGCCAACATTGGCATGATGAGCACCTATCTGATATCCTGCAACTTGATGGTGGCTGTAGTGGCTCCTTTGTCGTTCACATTAATTGGTGCCAGTCCTGACATTTCCTTCTGGAGTTCGTTTTTAGCCATTTTGGGCAAAGTGTTTCCTCTGTTGATTGCACCATTTCTTTTAGCTGTGCTCACCCGTTGGCTTTTGCCGAAAGCCAATGAATACATCAATCGTCACAAGAGTCTCTCCTTTTATGTCTGGGCAGTATCGCTTACGGTAGTCATCTCGCGAGCCATCGGCTTGTTGATCAACGAGTTTCAGGAGCATCGAATCATGTTTTTGTGGATGGTTGTGATTTCGGTTTTCTTGTGTTTTCTACAGTTTTTCGTGGGGCATCTCATCGGGAAACGCTATGGTGACCGTGTGGCGGGCGGTCAGGCCTTGGGCCAGAAGAACACGGTGCTTGCCATTTGGATGGCCCAGAGTTATCTTATTCCCTTGTGCAGCATAGTGCCCACACTATATGTCATTTGGCAGAACCTGTACAACAGCTTCCAGATGATGCAGAAAGAGAAGCGTGATCGAAAACAATAAAAAAATAAAGAAGGGTGTCCCTAGAAGAGACACCCTTGCAGTTCCAGGCTTAATGGAACGTAACTGTGCGATGCGAATACACTTAGAGCCGTCAAAAATAAAAAGATTTCTTTAATATTGGCAACTTTTAAAAAAAATTTAGTACTTTTGCCGCCCATTTTAATTCACATACCATAACATGACAGAACAAGGAAGCACTGGTAAGCGTCCGCGCACCAGGAGAACTGTAGAACACAAGGAAGAGTTCTTACAGGGTAAGTCCTTCAGAATCTCCCGCCGTGACGGTGACGAGGAAGGACCACGTAAAGAGAGAAAGTTTGGCGATAAGCCGAGAGGTGAACGCCGCAAATTCAACGACAGGGAGGACGAGCGTCCTCGCCGTAAATTCCAAGACCGTGACGAGGAAAGACCTCGCCGCAGATTCAACGACAGAGATGAAGAGAGACCTCGCCGTCGTTCCTCTGATCGTAGAGAAGACCGAAAGGAAGAAGCCCCGAGAAGAGGTCGCAAAGGCTACGTCCGCGAAAAAGATCCGTTGTATGACCGTCCCGCCGCAAGTGGCGAGATCCGTCTGAACAAATATTTGGCCGACTCTGGCGTGTGCTCACGCCGTGAAGCCGATGAGCTCATCAAGGCTGGCTGCGTCACCGTGAACGGTGAGGTGGTCACTACCATGGGATACAAGGTGAAACCCACCGACAAGGTGGTGTACGGAGGCCAGACCCTCAACCGTGAGAAGCTCCGTTACATCCTGCTCAACAAGCCCAAAGGCTACATCACCACTGCCGACGACCCCGAGGGTCGCACAACCGTGATGGAGTTGGTTCGTGATGCCTGCACAGAGCGCATCTTCCCTGTGGGTCGTCTCGACAAAAACACCACGGGACTGCTGCTGCTCACCAACGACGGCGAGTTGGCCAAGCGCCTCACCCACCCCAGCAGCGAAGTCACGAAGCTCTATCACGTAGTCCTCGACAAGCCTCTCACCCGCAACGACATGCTCCGTATTGCCGACGGCGTGGAGCTCGACGACGGACTGATCACTCCTGACGAGATCGCCTACGATGCCGACGACGACAGCAAGAAGAGCGTGGGTATCAAGCTTCACTCCGGCCGCAACCGCATCGTGCGTCGTATCTTCGAACACTTCGGTTACGACATCCTGAAGCTCGACCGCGTGATGTTCGCCGGTCTCGACAAATACCGTCTGCCCCGTGGTGAATGGCGTTTCCTCACCGACGCTGAGGTGGCCGCACTCAAGAGACTCTGATGGACACAAGGCAATTCATAGAGGAGCATCTCAACGACGATGTTCATGAATTGGCTTTGAAACACAGCAATGCCAAGGTCGATATGGCCTTGGCATTGCGTCAAATAGAGGCACGGCAACTGCTTCGCAAGAAAGTGCCGTCGTGGAGCGCCAATCCCGAATTGCTGTTTCCCTCCCACCTCTCCATCGAGCAATGCTCCTCGGAAGCTTCCGCCAATTATAAAGCCTCATTAATGAAAGGAGAATCGTTTGCCGACCTTACCGGAGGGTTGGGCATCGATTGTTATTATATCTCGCAAAACTTCCAACACAGCGACTATGTAGAGCACAACCCAGAGCTTTGTGCTTTGGCACGGCATAACTACGAGGTCCTCGGGGCCAAGACTATGGTCGTCCATAACGACTCAGCCGAGGTCTTCCTCAACCAATGTGAACCATTGGACTGTCTTTTCATCGACCCGGCCCGTCGTGATGTCAACGGAAGAAAAGTGGTGAGCGTCAGCGACTGCACCCCTAATGTGGTTGAGCTTCAAGACCTGATGCTTCGAAAAGCGAAACGAGTGATGGTGAAGCTCTCCCCCATGCTCGACATCAGCCAAGCCCTTAAGGAACTGAGACATGTCAAGGAAATCCACGTGGTGGCTGTCAGCAATGAATGCAAGGAGCTGTTGTTCATTATGGAGCGGGCGTTTGATGACGAACCGACCTATACGTGCGTCAACCTTGAGACCCGACAGCCCGCCGTAACCTTCAGCATGGAAGAGGAGAGGGTTGCAATATTGCAACTCGCAAAAGAGCTTGGTCACTATCTCTACGAGCCCAACCCCGCTGTAATGAAAGGCGGCTGCTATAAGATGCTGAGCCAGCGCTATGCTTTGAAGAAACTTCACCGAAACAGCCATCTTTACACCTCTGATTCATTAATTCAAGATTTTCCTGGCCGTATTTTCGAAGTGGATGGATGGGCTATCTATGGCAAAAAGGCGAAGGATTTATTAAAGGATGTCGATAAGGCCAGCATCGCAGTACGCAACTTTCCAATGACTGTTGCGGAAATAAGGAAGAGCCTAAAGATTAATGACGGCGACCAGACCTATCTTTTCGCCACTACGCTATCCGATGAGCGAAAGGTCATCATCTTGACACATAAAGATTAATGTGCTTCCAGCCAGTTCTCGCCCGTATTAATCTCCACGATTACCGGGACTGAGAGCGGCAGGGCGTTTACCATTTTGTCGTTCACCAAGGTTTTTAAAATATCGAGTTCCTCGAGATGTGCATCGAAGACCAGTTCGTCGTGGACTTGCAGGATCATCTTTGACTTCAGATGGAGTCGTTCCAGCTCGCTTTGGATGCCGATCATGGCGATTTTTATCATATCGGCGGAGGAGCCTTGAATAGGCGCGTTGATGGCGTTGCGTTCGGCGAAGTTACGCACGGTGGCATTGGCGGCATTAATATCACGCAGGTAGCGTCGGCGCCCGAGGATGGTCTCGGCGTAACCCCGTTCTTTGGCGAGAGCGATGCTGCGGTTCATATACTCCTTGATGCCTGCGTATTCCTCGAAGTATTTCTTGATGATGTCGGAAGCTTCGCCGCGGGAGATTTCCATGCGTTCGGCAAGGCCGAAGGCCGACATGCCATAGATGATGCCGAAGTTGACCGCCTTGGCGCGGCTGCGTTGCTCCTTGGTGACTTGGTCGAGCGGCACGTGAAACACCTTGGCGGCTGTGGCGGCATGGATGTCGTGCCCCAGCTGAAAGTCGGCTATCATGGCCGGATCGCCGCTCAGATGAGCGATGATGCGCAATTCGATCTGCGAGTAATCGGCAGCCATGAGGGTATATTCGGGACTGCGTGGCACGAAGGCACGGCGTATCTCCCGCCCCTTATCGGTGCGCACGGGGATGTTTTGCAGGTTGGGGTTGTTCGAGCTGAGACGTCCTGTAGCGGTGACCGCCTGATTGAATGAAGTGTGGATCAAACCGTCTCTTGGGTTGATCAGTGCCGGCAATGCGTCCAAATAGGTGGATTTCAGCTTCGTGTAGGAACGGTACTCCAAAATCGCATTAATGATGGGATGTTTTCCAGCCAGCTTTTGCAGGACCTCTTCACCGGTGGCATACTGACCGGTTCGGGTCTTTTTGGCCTTGGCATCGAGTTGCATGCGTTCGAACAGCACCTCGCCTAGCTGTTTCGGTGATGCAATATTGAATCGCAGTCCAGCCATCTCGTAGATGCTTTCTTCCAGTTGATGTATATGGACGCCAAATTCCTCGCTAATGGCATGAAGGTTCTGGCTGTCGATCTTCACCCCGTTCTCCTCCATCACGCCAAGCACGTGGACGAGGGGCATCTCGATATCGCAGAACAGCCGCTCAAGGCCATTCTGTTTCAGCATAGGTTGGAACACTTGGAACAGCTCACGCACGATGTCATCGCCCTCGTCGGGGTTCCACAAGTTGCCCATGGAATTGAACTCCTTATGGAGATAGACCTCGGAGAGTATCTCCAGCGTATGGCGTTGTTCCGGTTCGATAAGATAATGGGCGATCATCACGTCAAAGAGGGGTCCCTGAGGGGTAATGCCTTTTTTTCGCAACCCTGCGAGGATGGGCTTCAGGTTATAACCCACTTTGATGATTTCCGGATTCTCAATCTCGGCACGATGCGATTCCCAGCGGAATTCATCCTGGGAAAGAACGAGGTAGTGGAAAGTGGAAAGTGGAGAGTGGAAAGTGGAAAGTTTTCCGTTTTCCGTTTTCCACTTTCCGTTTTCCACTCCCCATAGCTGTTCCGTCACAGGCGCATAGATCACCCCCAATACCGGCCGCTTGTTTTCGATCAAGGCGATATTCACGGTAAACTCTCCGTTGCGTTT
>JAEEGJ010024465.1_pt1 | contig 12515 bp, 9 predicted proteins | sample 8958761 | NCBI WGS metagenome assembly JAEEGJ01 (sample SAMN16246546, study PRJNA631951) | gut metagenome | biome: gut microbiome; feature: rumen; material: RS-attached | host: Bos | place: Iran: Karaj | collected 2018-10 | reverse complement strand
TCCTAGAATTATCCTACCAGTGCCAAAGTTCTCATAAGTCAGTTCTTTATTTAAATCTAAGAAATAAATTACCAAATAATCATCATAACCATCTGAATAGATAATAGATTCCCCTTTACGTTTTTTAAAACTAAATCCCCAGTATAAAGCTCTGTCGTAATTGTAGTATTCAACTAAATGATATTGAGTCAGTGCATTAACACTATTGTTTAACGTCTTTACAATTTGTCCCTCTTGGCTAACTATAACAACCGCAGCAAGAAACACCAAATTTCCCGATGTATTTGAATTGGTTGAATAACCTTTAGCAAATTCGAAAGCCAAAGAATTATTATACCACTCAAATGTGGCATATTTATTGTAACTATATTTACTTAAATAAAATTCTGGCTCATTCAGTAAAATAATTTGCTCGTTTTTATTAAAAAGAAAGTTTAAATTACTACGTCCCCTACAATTACCTTCTGAATCATAATAACCTATTTCAAATTGGAGAAATTTGCCAACCTTTGTGTCGTCATTAGTATAACCCACGTGTTGCTTTCTTAATTGATAATCTCCATAATCACCATATCCTTCATATACTTGATATGATTTCTCCACTTGTTTTTTATATTCAGTAATCTTATTAGTAATTCTATTATATATCCATAAATGGAAGACCTCTGTGTCTTTCTCAAAACCAGCAAATTCCAAACAATTTTCTGAAACCCAGCCACAGCGAATTATATCATCAAAGTTTTCTTCTTTGATGTTTGCTAACCTAAAGAACTTTTGTTCATCAGTTTCTTCTTCACCATCACTACCACATGCCACTAACGACATGCTCAATGACAAAAGCATAAGAATGCTCCAAAATGTAATTTTATTCATAAACTTTAGTTTTATTTATTTAATATATTCCTTTATTCAATCGCCTATAGGCAAATGTCGCACTCTGTACTGCCATATAGTAATAGTTATAAGTTTCGTGAAAACCTCGCTATTCTCGCGAACCGCGAGGTAACTAAATTTTAAACACAAGCGAACTGGCTTTTCAGCCAATTCTCCCCGCTCACGAGGTTGCGGGGTTGGGGGCTTCTGACTGGCCGCTGACGGGCGCTGGTCAGAAGTTATGATTGTTCGCGCCGTCCCATGCGCCGTCGCCCTCGATGGTGATGACGATGGTGACGCTGTATTTCTTGATGTTTGATTGGATCAAGGGATAGTAGCTGGTGTCCTTGGCGTCAGGGTTGACGTCGACGAAGGCATCGACCTTACGGCTGAAGCGGGTGATGCTGTCCGTGTCGACGGCATCGTCACCCAGACCGCACGACTCTACGTAGTAGTCGTACATCTCAGGGTAGCCTTCAAAGGCGGCATCTTTTTCGCAGGACACAAAAAAGGGTGCCATGCCCAGCAGGCACAGCACGAATAGCACGGGGAATGAACGGGAAAAAGAAGTGGAGCAGCGGGTTAAATTACAAAAATTACCCCCCCCCAATTAGCCGTAAGTAGCTGATTTTAAAGCACTTACGAAGCAAGTGCGCCAGCGGGCGTTCTCTGAGTCTTTGCATCTGGTCCATTAGCAGTAACAAATTTGCCCTGCAAAAATACTAATTTCCTGGAACTCTGCAAAGAAAAAAGCCACGAAATCGGTCGCAAAGGGGGTGTTTTTACCATGTTAGCGACCGTTTTCGTGCAATTACAACAAGTTTTTGCGTTAGAGCGTTAAGAGACTTTGCAAACTGCAAGACAGGCTAATGACATCCCCAGAAAGATGGCAATGATGGTGTAGGATGACAGTGGCTCTGGACGGTAATGGCCTCAGCTGCCCTGTTGGCAGTCAGGAAATAATAGATCCCGAAACGGTCAAACGTTTCGGGATTATTATTATCGGGATCACACGACTCCTGTCCCGGTGTGCGAATTCCTTTTCCAGCCTATACCTTATACTATTGCGGAATTGCCCTTACGCGTTCAGGTCTGACGGCACGGACATTCTATCTTCCGCTGGCTCAGTCTAAAAAGCACAATCGAGTACCTTGGTGAATGGGAGATGCTCTACAATCCAAATTTTAATTGTACCGAATTCGGTACATTTAGAAATATGGCTGGTAGCAATAACTTCGTTCGGGGCAACACGTAGGGGACTGGTACCTGTTTCATGAAGGCTGAGGGAAGAAGGCTGATGTCTGATGGTTGATGTAAGATGGCTGAGGGATGATGGCTGAAGGCTGAGGGGGAAATATTGGATACAGATTAATGGTACACTGTTCTTAAATTATACAATGCGAGTGGCTGGCTGGGAAGCAGGCCACTCTTTCTATGATGATCCGGAAAGATTATACAATTATTGGCGACTCTTGAAATAATAGTCTGATAATCGCCGAAAAAAATGGCGCGGCACCGAGGTTGGTGTCACGCTAATGTTTTTAGGAGTACCATATTGATGGTAAAGTTTTTCTCATACTCAACTCATCTTTCTGCTGGTTGATCGTCTTCTTCTTGTCATTAGATTCTGCTTTCATATTCATTGGTTAGTTGGTTTAAGTGTGATACAAATATCGGAATTTTTTTATATTATTGTTCTTATAATGACCAATTTTTAGGTTATATTAACATAATTATTCCGATTATTGTATTTCTATTCACAGAATATCCAAAAGATGTTGGATATCAGGTATATATGATTCCAGGACGTAGGGGACTGGTACCTGTTTCATGACTAAAACCACAAAAGTCGAAAAGTGGCTCACAATGGCAGTTGCAACATGAAACGGCAGCCACCTGTATATTGAGTATCAAGTGTGAGACTGCCACCCATGAGTTGGACAACACGACGACAAAGGAACAGACCAAGTCCCAGTCCCTCTGTAAACATATCAATCTTTGTGAATTTTTCAAATACAAAATCAACTTTGTCGGGAGGAATGCCAGGACCTGTATCTTCGATGATAAAGAGTAAGTTGTCATCGACTATTTCGACACGCATGGTAACACTGCCCTCTGTAGTGAAATGGAGGGCATTAAAGAGCAACTCGGTAAGAACGATAAGCAGGTGATGACGGTTTGTCTTGACAGAGAACTCATCAGGGACACGACAGTCTAGGAACATCTCTGCTGTATGGGCGATGAGACCACTAGTACTGTCAAAAGCCTCACGAGCCAGTTCACTGCAACTGACAATATCATCGGTACTGATGGACTGATGGCTTTCAATGAGCGATGCCGTAAGCAGTTTGCTCACCATGTAGTAGAAGGCGTTTGTATGTACGTACATCGTCTCGGCAATCTGCTTTTTATCATCTTCAGACATCGCCTCACTGTCATCGCTCAAAATTTGTGAAAATCCATGAACGATGTTGAGCGGTGTACGTATTTGATGCGACATATCCTGCATGAAATGCGTTTTCTGCTCACTGGCCTGGCGTGCCAATTGCGTAGCCTGTTCCAACTCTGCCGTACGTTGCTCTGTTTTTTGTTTTGTCAACTCAGCATCTTTGATATGTTGGGAGATACTCCGACGCATCTGACAGAAGCTATTCTGCAACTGGCCAATCAAATCAGTGCGCTGACTGAGTGGCAGCGGCTTTTCATAGTCTCCGTGACCTATCTGGCGTAGTTCGACCGCCAACAGTCCCAATGGCTGTATGAAGTGTTTCACGATGCGGTGGCAGCCTATTGCCAGCAATAGAAGTCCGATAACGAGCAATGGTAACAGAATGTAGTTCAATCTGTTATAGCCGCGAAGCAATTCATTGGAGGGACAAACGAGTGCTACGCTCCACTCTGTTCCTTCAAGCGGGCGATAGAGAACAATATGAGACTTACCGTCAAGCTTGACTTCCATGTGCCCAGTGCGTCCGTTGGTCATCTCGTATCCCAGTGCTACAATATCGGTATGATCTCTGGGATCGGTACCTGTGAAGATAGTCTGTTTGAGCAGTTTCGTAGTGTCAGGATGTACGAAATAGTGCCCATCGGATCCCAGCATCATAAAATAAGAATGCTCATAGGGATGCTCAGCGGTAATGGTCTTTGTAAGTTTCTTCAATGACAGGTCTGTAGAGATAACACCAATGAACTTTCCCTGCTGGTCGTTGATTGGGACGCAGTAGGATGCAATCATATCGGGACTCGACAGTGTTCCATCATTGTAATCGTCGAAGGGATCCACCCAGCATGCTGTCTTTTTCTGGCGTGGCACCTTATACCACACCTTATCATAATAGTTGTATTCAGCTTCACGGACGGTACTCACCGAGTCTTTTCCGGAATCAGAATTTTCCTCGAAGCGAACGGAATAGGCCGAGAAGCCGTATTTATCGCCAGGAAAGAAGTCGGGTTCCATCGTGATGGAGCAGCCATTAGTGTTAGGATGGTTAGCGACAATGCGGTGGGTGTACTTCAATAGGGAGTCCTTATCATGATAATGAAGGTTGACGAGCCAGAGGATATTGCGTGTGGCTGTCTCAACCTCTAACATATATCCCTTGACGCGAAGGGCCGTATTGTCAAGGACGTGGGACGCCTCGTCGATAGCCTCCCCACGAATAATACTACGCGACTGCCAGTAGAGGAATCCGAGCGACAGTGAAAACACCAATACTACGACGACCAGGATATTGAGACATAACATGGTGGAGAGCGATTGACGAATATTTTTTCTCATCTCTATCATAAGCTTTCCTCCTCTTTCCTGTCAGCGATGCTAAGCAAATTGCCCAGCAATTCGGTAGTTATCTCGGTATGCTTCTGTATCTTGTCGGCCATCTGTCTGCATTTCTTGGCATCCATATCGCTCACATGCTGTCGGAAGTCGCTGACGGTGGCATGAATGGTCTTCGCCGATTGTTCCATACGGTCGCTCATGTTCAGGATGACAGCATCCTTCATGCGGTCAGCCTCGCGGGCCTGTTCGTAAGCCAGTTTCAGGTCTTCATTACGCTGGCGGAGCACATCGGTCAAGTGAGTGATATCAGCGATATGCTTGCTGATACTCTGCTGCATCTGAAGGAACGTATTCTGCAGATAACCTATCTCGTCAGTGCGGTGACTCTCCTCTACAGGGACATCCAACTGACCTTCGGCCATGTCTTGGGCTTTATCGACCAGACGCTGCAAGGGCTTTAGCTGGAGATGACTGATGAAAAGACAGAACAAGGCAATTAGCAACAGTCCACTGAGACTGATAATGAGCGTCAGGCGCTGTAAGGAGTTATATGAACTGAAAATGTCGCTCTCGGGACAAACGATGGCCACGCTCCATCCGGCATTTTTGAAGGGATGGTAGAAGATGAAGTCTTGCTTGCCGTCCATGTGAATCTCACTATGTCCGACATGACCTGTCTTCATGGATATGGCAGCCAGATGTCCGTCGCTGTTAGGATTGTTGAAAGCCTCAGTGAAGAAGGCCTCATGCTCTTTAAGCGTACTGTCGGGGTGGATAATCAGGTGTCCATCGGTACCCATCACCAAAGCATGGGAGTTGGGGAAAGGTCGTAACGAGAGTACAAGATCGGCAAACCACTTCATTGAGATCTGTGCTGACAATACACCCACCAATTCACCCTCTTTGTTGTGGAGGGGCATGCCATAGGATGTAATGATAGAAGTCTCGCCATGCTCAACATCAACATAAGGGTCAATCCAAATGGGTTTCTCGTGATGCAGGGGTATGAAGTACCATTTCTCACGCGTATAAATATTCTTACCACCGTTTATTACTACGTCTATTTGTGTGGAATCGGTAGAGTTGCGGTGGGCATACACCTCATAATAGATGCCATATTGCGGATAAACACCAGGTTCGAATGCGATGACACAGCTCTGGATGTGAGGGTTCACTTTCAATAACTGCCTGCACAGACTATCCATGATTTCTGGTCTATTCAAACGTTTCTCTACCGTCCAGTGCAAACTGCGCGTTGCTGTCTCCACCTCGCTCAACGTGTTGTCAATGCGCAACTCGGTGGTGCGCAGCGTCTGACGGGCTTTCTCCATCGCCTCCTGATAGATGGACTGACGGGCATGATGGAACATGATAAAGAGGGCGGTGATGAAGAGTACAGATACGAAACCTACCACCCACAATACAATTTGTGTGGTCAAGGAATGTCGTGATTGTTTTTCTGTCAGTCTCTTCATCGAGTGCAAAGGTACAATTTAATTTTCAAATGCAAAAAATAAATCTTATTTTTTTGTTGCATTTCTTTTGACATCTCAAAACGGAACCATCAGGGATTGATACCTGTCTCACCGATAAACTCTTAAACCATTAAACTCTTTAAACTCTTAAACTATTAACCTGGACGTAGGGGACTGTACCTGTTTCAAGAAGGCTGAGGGAAGAAGGAAGAGGGATGATGGAAGAGGGATGATGGCTGATGTAAGATGGATGATGGAAGATGTGAGATGGAAGAGGGATGATGGCTGATGTAAGATGGATGATGGAAGATGTGAGATGGAAGAGGGAATAAGGCTGAGGTTGTGAAAGTGGCAGACGACGAATTGGAACCCGCTTTTGCATAATCGTTTTTGGCAACAAAATCTTAAAAAACATTAAAGTTTAGTAGGGTGTATCGACTTATGATACACCCTATTGTTATTTTTGCAATCAAAAATGCGAAAACAGGCTGCAATGCCTTGGCAACAATAACAAAATGTAAAACTATAAAACAAGGAGAAAAGTAATGCAAAGTAATTGTGAAATTCTGATGATGAATGAGGAGCTGGTGTGCGACACGCTGGTGCCTTATTACGACATGGGTATCAGCTGTGGCCTGCCCAACGAGATGGGGGACATCCCGCCAGAACTGATGGCGGTACCTGGTGTGCTGACAATGGGACTTAACGTGACGTTTGTGAGAGCTCAGGGTGACTCGATGATAGGTGTGAACATCCACGATGGCGACCTGCTGATGGTAGAGAGTACCAGCCGCTTCCGCAACCAGGACATCGTGGCCGTCAAGGTGAATGGTGAGGAATTGCTGAAGTCGTACTATATGGATGAGTGTGGGCGCCACTGGCTGGTGCCTTCCAACGATCGTTACGACTCGATATTGCTGACGGAGGAGATGGACGTGAAGTTTGTAGGCAGGATGGTGTGGAACATGCAAAGGGATGTTCACGAGTCAGTAAGCAACATCCGGCAGTCCATCGAACGCTACCTGAATAAGCATGGTGAGTCGTTGTCGAAGACGCAAAAGCTGCTGACGCGCGAAGATGTGGAGGGGGCCTTGCTGCGCATGGGGACACAGGTGAAAAAGGGGCGTCACTGGCTGGGTCCCTGTCGTGTGCTGATGGATCGTGGCTATATCCCTCTGAACCGCTACGACTTATTCTGTGATTTGGTAGGCAGTGTGCTGCCTGACCATGAACATCTGCCACATGAGGCAGAACTGCGGCGTATGGCAGTGGATTGTTTTTCGAAGCCGTTTGATACGTGGAAAGACGAGAAGGCTCCAGTGCACGGGCAGCACTATCTGGGTTATTACGATGCTGGTGCCGCCATGGTCAAGGAACTCCCATAAAACTCCCAGAAACTCCCACGATTTCTGCCAAAACTCCCACGATTGCCGAGTTTCGACTAAAACTCCCACAAAAACTCCCAGAAACTGCCATTGAGCGACGGATTACTTCCGCCGCTCTTTTTTTGTGCCTAATTTTGCCAATGGAAATGAGAAAACGAGTTTCCTCAGGCAACTGAAAAACAAGTTTTCCATTTGCAAATCTCCTAAACAGAGATTTAACCATCGGCGATACTCGGCAGCACCTTGGCATACTAAAAACAAGCTTTTGTCTGCTCTCGGTTTGCACGAGCATTGCACCGTCGAAAGACAAAGCGATCTCAAACTTATTGTTACAGCAATCCCACCGGAAGGCCGGTGGAGAAACGGTTAATGGTTAAAGGTTATTTAATTCAAACTAACAAAAACAATGGAAACTAAAATTTTAAAAGTGGTACGCAAGGGCGAGGCCTTCAGCGTACAGTCGGCTAAGGCCGAAACAGGTACTATCCAGAAGTGTAACATCGTATTGCGTGAACTGGGTGGTAAGTTCGAAAACGAATATGTGTGCGCCATGCTGGGCAATCTGGCAGGGTGCAGGTTCTGCGAGGGCGACCTCGTTGTCGCAACATTGCGATTCTCTACTCATGAATATCAAGGACAGACGTTTCAGGAAATCTTAGCAACGGATATCGTAAAGATTAATGCTTAATTCATAATTCATAATGCATAATTAACCTATGAAAACAATTAGTATTTTTAAAGAACAAACAATGACATCAATTGAGATTGCAGAGCTCACAGGTAAGAACCACTTTGACGTGCTTAGGGCCATTCGCAAAATGGAGCCGGCATGGGAGAAAATCACTGAATGCAAATTTGCTGTCAGTGAATACAAGGACTCAACAGGACGCACATTGCCCTGTTACCTGCTGACGAAAACCGAGTGTCTTTACATCGCCACTAAGTTTAACGACGAGGCGCGTGCACGATTGGTATTGCGATGGCAGCAGCTGGAGGAGGACCGTCGCGAGGCTTTGGAGTGGGAACGCTGGAAGGCCCGCTGGAGTCAGATTGAGCGTCCGCAGGGTCAGCGACTGCTGGGTGTGAGCGACGAGGAGATTCTGGACGAGGCGGACGACATCATCGGCGATGAGCTGGACGAGCTGAATAGCGCCAGCGACGACTGCTACTCACCGACGGAGATTGGTAAACCGTTCGGACTGGAGGGGCGCGACCTGAACTCGTTCCTCTGCGACAAGGGCGTCATCCATTGGTCGAAGGGCCAGTGGCGACTCACGCCGAAGTATCTGCATCAGGGATTGACAGAAGACCGCAGCTTCATCTATCACGGTCGCAACGGTCACCGTCGGACGCAGTCACGACTGGTGTGGACGGAGAAAGGCCGCGACTTTGTGCTGGGACTGATAGGATAAGTGAAGAGTGAAGGTCGCGATTAAGTGAGAACAGAGCTAAGCTTGCTTAAGCTATGTCGAACGTGAGCGAGCTCGATGTGAAACATCAAAAGTGAAGAGTGAAAAGTGAAGAGTGAAAAGTGAAGAGTGAAAAGTGAAGAATTAAAAAATTAGAAAACCTGAGTTGAAGTGAGGAGGATGTTCTCGAGTAAATGGCCAAAGAATCTGATCTTCTTCTCAGCTGCTGAGTGAGGCTCGTGAACTGACGGACTACCTGAAGAACACGAAGACGATTGAGGAAATCATGGACGAGATTTAACTAACACAAAAACGATTATCAATAACTAAGTATGTTTTGTTATCAAAAGAGTTTTGTAAACCCTACGTTGCCTGTGGACGAAGCGCAGTTCTATGCGCTCGTCAGGGCGACACAGTGGAATGAGGCGATTGACAAATACCGGGAAACACACGATGCAGCCCTGAAGCGAAAACTGCCTGCATTTATCTTCCAGGCGACGTTCGACGAAACGGAGTCGAAGGCAGGAAAGGTCGGGCGATGGCGCAAGCAGGCTGCCACACGGCTGACAGGACTGGTAGTGATGGACGTGGATCACGTGGAAAGTGAAGAGTTAAGAGTGAAGAGTGAAGAATTTGCTGCCGCCGATTTTAAGCAGCGTGCTGCAGAACTCGGGATTCTGCTTATCTACATCACGCCTAGTGGACAGGGGTTGAAGATCGTGTTCAAGGCTCGTGCGGAATGGGGCAACCTGATTGACAACCAGCACCAGATGGCGAAGCTGTTGGGTGTGGAGGTGGACGAGAGTTGCAAGGATGCCAGCCGCATGAGTTTCATTTGCAAAGAGAGTGATATTTTATTTATTGACAAAGAACTGTTTACGTATGAGAACAAGGAGTATGGTGAGAAATACGACGAACAATATCGTGGTGGAAATTCGAAAGGCACGGACTATTCTCTCACCTCTAACCCCTCACCACTCACCTCTAACAACAACGAAAATTTAAGTTATCATGGAATTGAATACAAAAGAATCTGTGAAGCGTGGCAGACCGCGCAAGGTGGAGCGCCTGCCACTGGAGACCGCCATCGAACCATGCTGCAGCTGGCTCTCGACCTCAGGTATATCTGCGACAATCAGCCGGAAGTGGTCGACAGGGTGCTTAGACTGTGCGGATTTGTACAGGACGTCATCCGGGAGCGGGGCGACAAGGAAGTCACGGACATTGCTCATACGGCTTGTGAGCGAAAGCTGTACAAAGACATCCCGAAAAGGATGCAAGGGGTCCTTGAAAGTGTGGGTATTCATGCAGGCGAGCCCCAACCAGCTGCAAGAGCTGTGGGTGGCACTGAAATCCCTTACGAGCAGTTCGCTGAAAGGCTGGAGCCTCTCCTTAGCACCCCTTATGCCGAAGCCTGTAGCGGAGTGAGCCGTGAGAACTGGCTGGGGGCGGTATATGCCGCAGGGGCGATGTACTGCACGCTGCTGACGAGGACGTGGTATATGCACTATACGGGTGAGCCACAACGGATGAATCCGCAGGTGCTCATTATAGGTCACCCTGCCAGCGGTAAGTCGTTTGCCAAACAGCTGGACGACCAGATCATGTGCTCGATGAGGGCACAGGACAATGAGGTCAGGGCGCAGGAGACCCGCTACAAGCAGGAGCAGAAGAAACGTGGAACCTCGTCGAAGGCGCAGAAGCAGGATGCCCTGGTGGAGCCTGACGGCATGATACGCTACCTGCCTACGAAGACGTCGAACAACATCTTCTTCCGACGACTGAAAAGGGCGAAGGAACTGGTGAATGGCGAGCAGATGCCTCTGCACCTGTATATGTTCGACTCGGAGCTGGACTCGTCTATTAGTGCCCAGAGTGGTGGCGCCTGGATAGGTAAGCACGACCTGGAGTTGAAGGCATTCCATAACGAGCTGTCGGGTGTGGATTATGCGAACAACGATTCGATCAATGACATCCTGCCCGTGTATTGGAACTCAGTGACGACAGGCACTACGGTGAGTCTGCACAAGAAGTTCACGCTGCGGAACATCAACGACGGACTATGCTCGCGTGTCGCCATCTTCCAGATGGATCGTGCGAACTTCACGATGGTGCGTAAGAAGGTGGTGGACTGGAAGGCCAACGAGGCCCTGAAACAATGGGGCTTTAAGTTCGAAAGGCTGACGGGGGAGCTGCCGCTGGAGCGACTGACAGACCATGTGTACAGCCTCTGTGAGCTGAGTGCTCAGGAGGCAGAGGCTGCCAACGACCTGGTGCTGGACTATCTGAGAAAGCGTGCGGTGTTCTATGCCACGTGGTTTACCGTACCCCGCATCCTGGCTCGCCAGTACGATGCGTTCAAGAAGACGGGAAAGCTGGAGATTACGGACGACGACCTGAAGTTTTCCACGCTGATGTACGACTCAGTCATTTGGTTTCAGGACCACTTCTTCGGGCAGATGCTGCAGGACTCGTGGGACAATGCGGAGCGTGAATATGTGCCAAGGCGTAAGAACTCGAAGAATGCCGATGCCTATCGTGACCTGCCGGAAACATTTGGTGTGAAAGATGTCATGGCGGTACTGAGAATAGAAGACAATCCTGCTCGTAAGCAGTGTCAGCGTTGGTTAGTGCATGGCTTCGTAGAGCGACTGAAACAAGGTAAGTATAAGAAGATTTTTAAGGAGATTGTGGTGTGAAAAAGTGAAGAGTGAAAAGTGAAGAGTGAAAAGTGAAGAATTAAATTAAGAATTAAGCATTAAGCATTATGAAAATAGCAAGAGGATTGCGGAACAATAATCCGCTGAACATTATCAAAAGTCCACGAATTGAGTGGCAGGGTGAGATAAAACCAAGTACAGACCGGAACTTCGCCCAGTTTGAAACGATGGGTTACGGCTGTAGGGCAGCACTGAAGCTGCTGAGGACGTACTACCACAAACACCGCTGCGTGACGCTGAGTATGATTATCCGCCGATGGGCGCCGGAGTCGGAGAACAACGTGAGGGCGTATATCCAAACGGTGAGTCAGTTGACAGGCATTGGTCCGCAAACATTGCTACCTCCGATGAAGGAGGAGACGAAGACGGTATGGTGTGACATCGTGCTGGCCATGGCGAGTGTGGAGTGTGGGCTGAATGCCCTGGGGCGTGAGCAGTTGGCACCATCGATAGAAGTTGGGTGGCAACTTCTAAGGGAAAAGGGAAGAGTGAAAAGTGAATAATCTGGCTTCGCCAGTGAAAGAGGTGAGAGGTAAGAGGTGAGAGGTAGGAGGTAAGAGGTAGGAGGTAAGAGGTAGGAGGTAAGAGGTAAGAGGTGAGAGGGAAGAGGTGAGAGGGAAGAGTAGGAGGGGAAGAAAAAAAGGAGAGGTAAACTTGCGTTTACCTCTCCCTTTGGGTGCCCGGATAATCTGATTGCAAAGATACGAAAAATGTTGTAAATGCGTATAACTTCCCAAAACTTTTTGTATCTTTGCAGCCGATTTATACAGAGATTAAGCCTAATAAGATGGCAGAAGAAAGTAATAACGAGTTTCACAATGTGGTGCCGCTGCAGATACGTTTCAACGACGTTGACAAGTTCGGGCACGTGA
>JAEEGJ010024464.1_pt1 | contig 12516 bp, 5 predicted proteins | sample 8958761 | NCBI WGS metagenome assembly JAEEGJ01 (sample SAMN16246546, study PRJNA631951) | gut metagenome | biome: gut microbiome; feature: rumen; material: RS-attached | host: Bos | place: Iran: Karaj | collected 2018-10 | reverse complement strand
GTTTGGTTCAATCGACATCCTCGTCAACAATGCCGGCATCACCAAGGATGGTCTGATGCTACGCATGACAGAGCAGCAGTGGGACGCAGTAATTGCCGTCAACCTGAAGTCGGCCTTTAACTTCATTCACGCTTGTGTACCTGTGATGATGCGTCAGCGTGGTGGCTCTATCATCAATATGGCTTCTGTGGTAGGTGTGCATGGTAACGCTGGTCAGGCCAACTATGCCGCATCAAAGGCTGGTCTGATTGCGCTGGCTAAGAGTATCGGTCAGGAAATGGGTCCTAAGGGTATTCGTGCAAACGCCATTGCTCCAGGATTCATTGATACTGCCATGACCCAGGCATTGCCAGAAGACATCCGCAAGGAGTGGATCAACAAGATTCCTCTGCGCCGTGGCGGTCAGGTGGAAGATATCGCCAATGTAGCAACCTTCCTCGCCTCAGACTTGTCAAGCTACGTGAGCGGTCAGGTGATTCAGGTTGATGGTGGTATGAATATGTAATCAATATGGAGGTCGTTTACGAGGACAACCATATCATTATAGTCAACAAGCAGAGCGGGGAGATCGTACAGGGCGACAAGACTGGCGATCGCCCCCTTTCTGATATCGTAAAAGACTATATCAAAGAGAAGTACCAGAAGCCCGGAGCAGTCTTTCTGGGCGTGGTGCATCGCTTGGACCGTCCTGTATCAGGACTGGTGGTCTTTGCCCGTACCTCAAAGGCACTCACCCGCCTGAACAAGATGTTTGCCGAGGGTGAAGTGCATAAGACCTACTGGGCTATCGTGAAAAACACGCCCCATGAGCCCGAAGGTACCCTGACCCACTGGCTTGTACGCAACGAGAAGCAGAACAAGTCGTATGCCTATACATCGGAGAAGCCGAATGCCAAGAAAGCGATACTGAAATATCACGTCATCGGCCATTCTGACAACTACAGTCTGCTGGAAGTACAGCTGATGACAGGTCGCCATCATCAGATTCGCTGCCAGCTGTCAGCAATGGGTTGCCCCATCAAAGGTGACCTGAAATATGGCGCACCCCGCAGCAATCCCGATGGCAGCATCTCCTTGCTGTCACGAAGAGTGGAGTTTATTCATCCCGTATCAAAAGAACGGGTCACCGTAGAGGCTCCCCTCCCCGATGACCCATTATGGCAGGCTTTCGCCTGATTATCACTTAACAGATTCTTATTTCTGTTCTGCTGTATAGAACCATGCCTTAGGTACACTCACGCGCTCAGACATCCATTTCAGCTCTGGCTCAACAGCAATAATCATTGGAGCAGCTCCCTTCTTCGGGAAGGTGATTGTAAACACCTCGCCAGACTCCTTCTGATTTACCACTATTGATATGTTGTTGCTCGAAGGACTCCAACCACTGACAGAGAATTCGTCCAGCACGGCATTATAATCAATATCGCCTTGAGTGTTATACATCTTCGCAGCATCGAGCTTAGAGCTTTTGGTCCATTCCGTGTCACCAATTTTCAGTTTCAGATCGAGTGTACCACCAAGGGCACGGATTATTGCCCTCTGACTTGCGGCCACAGTACCCGTTTCCTCATCTTTTACAACAACACCATTCTCCATCGTTATCTTATGACCGACCGTGATGTTCTCAATGACATCTACTACAACATCGTTAAAGTCAAAGTCGTTGGTAGAACCAAGGTCTTCAATCATATAGCGCTTAGTTGTGTTAGTTGACACCTCATAACTGTCTTCTGTAACTATCACTTCCTCTGGCACATCGGGGTTACCGACAACTGCCAGCACAACATCGTTGAAATCCTTATCGCTCTTCTCACCTTCCTCACCGCCAACAGGTATATCCTCAATACCTATATACTTAATGATAGCATCCTTCTGCAGTTCAATACCATTACTGGAAAGGTCAAGTTGAACATCACTGGGCACATCCACATAAATAGCCTGTCCATTCATAGTACCAACACTCGATCTGGGTTTGCCATAGCTCTTCTGCTCATCAAGGTAAACCTGAACTGGCGTACCGACTGGTGCCTGAATCTTCACCCCTTTCAAATTAAGGATCTCGTTCGAGTTATTAGCCTTCATGCCATTAACGTAAGGCGTTCTCCACTCATCCCAAGTCTTGTCATAGAGTTGTACGATCTCATCACCAACCCTTATCTTCAGCTTGTGAAGCCAGCGTCCCTGCGTTGTAACAGGGAAGATATAGAAGGAGCTTGAGGGCGTTACCAGTACGGCTGGCTGACCTTTATGTTCCTTCCGTTCAGGCAAAACCTGCTGGATGGCATCAAAAATGGGTTTGTTCTTCTGGATGGTCTTGCCATCGGTAATGCCGAAATCCAATCCATCAATCAACTCTGCAGTGATACTTCCAGTTCCACGAGTTCCCAATCGGGCACCTTTCGTAAAATCCCATGTCTGATTGGGAAATGTTCCATACGTCTTAGTAAAGTTGTCTGCATAACTCTGCTTTACATTACTCTCACGCGCCGTTGAATCATAGAGATTCTCAGATTTGCCGCACGATACCAATAACATCGCTACGGCTACAAAGTATAATACCTGTTTCATAATAACATTGCTTATAACAATAAATTGTTGGCAAAATTAGTATTTTTTCACCAAAGAAACAAATTTTCCTTCTCTTTTTTGTTAATTTAACGACATATATCAAGCCGTCAATATTATTTTTCCTAAAAAGCTTTGCCTTTCATCAGAAATGATGTAATTTTGCACACAATTACAAATTAGAATGGTATATAGAATTGCCGATAATATAACCTCTCCATTGGGCATGACCAGCGCACAGAATTATCAGGCCGTAAAGGCAGGACATTCTGCGCTAAAGCATTATTCGAATCTATGGGACATACCCGATCCATTTACAGCGGCTTTGTTCAGCACATCACAGCATCAAACGATGTATCAGGCTGGCATGACTCGTTTCGAGGCTTTAGTTGTCCATTCAGTAACTCAAGCACTCGAAAGTACCCAGCTTGACATCACCTCGTCTCGTGTGGTGTTTATCTTAAGTACCACCAAAGCCAATATAGAGCTGTTAGAGCATCCTGATACCCCTTTAGAAAAGCTATACCCAGGTGAAAGTGCGCAGCGTATTGCCCAATATTTAGGCATAACTACCGAACCGATTGTCGTGTGCAACGCTTGTGTGTCTGGTCTTTCAGCACTCATTCTGGCAGAGCGTCTCTTATCACAGAAGATTTACGACTACGCCATTGTCTGCGGCGCAGATGTTCTCTCCCGCTTTGTCATCTCTGGTTTCCAATCGTTTAAGTCGATGGATGAACAGCCCTGTCGCCCTTACGACATCGAGCGATTGGGCATGAATCTGGGAGAAGCAGCGGCAACTATGATTCTTGCTGGCGAGGAGACGAAGCATCAAGAAGGCTGGAGCGTTCTGCAAGGTACGATTCGCAATGACGCCCATCATATCAGCACCCCATTCAACAAAGGTGAGGGAGCCTATCGCGCATTGACACCCCTACTCCAGCAGACAGACAAGGAAGAGCTGGCTCTGGTAAATGCTCACGGCACCGCAACGATGTTTATGGATCAGATGGAGGCAGTAGCCCTTCACAGGACTGCGCTCGACGATATTCCCGTCAACAGCTATAAGGGCTACTTCGGGCATACGTTAGGTGCGGCTGGTGTGTTGGAGACGATCCTCACGATATATGCGCTCGACGATCATACCATTCTTGGCACTCGGGGATTTCAGGAGTTGGGGGTTTCTGTTCCCATTCAAGTATCAGCAGAATCAAGAAGTACCGATAAGCGGACTTTCATCAAGCTGATTTCGGGTTTTGGAGGTAGTAACGCAGCCTTGTTGATGTCTGCTGAACCACAGGTCAGAAAGCGTCAGACCGAAGTGCGCCAAACACGACAGACGCATCGGGTAGTCATAACCCCTGACGGCGTGACGATTGACGGGAAGCCTCAACCCATTACGGCTACAGGCAAAGCACTGCTCACGGCACTCTATCATACCTATGTAAAGGACTATCCTAAATTCTACAAGATGGACGGGCTGAGCAAACTCGGTTTTCTGGCCTCAGAGCTATTAATGGCATGTGAAGCAGACACACAGCCAACAGAAAGCGAGCAAAGGGCTGTGATACTTTTCAATCACTCCTCTTCAATTGCTACCGACCAACGCTATCAGACCTCCATACAACCTGAGGATTACTACCCCAGTCCGTCGCTGTTTGTATATACCCTGCCGAACATTGTCACTGGTGAGATTGCCATTCGGCATCACCTCCACGGTGAGACATCCTTCTATATTCTGGCTTCGCGCGATGAGCAAGTCATGACTCAAATCCAACAGGCTGCCCTTTGTGATACAGCAACCAAGAGCATGATAACAGGTTGGATTGACTATGAAGATGAGGCACATTTCCGCGCCGATATGTATCTTTTAGAAACCACGATCCCATGAGCTTATGAAGAGAATCGTCAAGTGGATCGGGATTGCGGTGCTCTCACCCTTTTTGCTATGTTTATTACTTGCCGTACTGATATATCTGCCTCCTGTTCAGAACTGGGCTGTGAAGAAAGTGGCTGCCGTTGCCTCCGAGAAAACAGGTATGGAGATCACTGTAGGTCATGTCAGTCTGGCCTTCCCACTTGACTTACAACTTGACGATTTTAAAGCCATCAAGCAAAACGACTCTCTGCCTCAGGTACGTGACACGATTGCAGATGTTCACCGCCTCATCGCAGATGTCAGACTCTTTCCTTTGTTCCGCAGCAAAGTTGTTATCGACGAACTTTCACTCCATCAGACCCGTATCAACACCAACGGCTTTATCAGTGATTTGCGCATCAAGGGTGATTTGCAGGAGCTATGGCTCTCTTCTAAGGGTATAGACCTCGACAAAGAGACGGTTGAAGTGAACGGCGCACGATTGCAGGAGGCACACTTGGATATCGCCCTCAGTGATACAGCAGAAGCTGACACCACACCTTCTACTTTGAAATGGCGCATCAACGCAGATAGTCTTACCATCAGCAAGACTGGCTTCAAACTCCATCTGCCAGGCGACACACTGAACGTGAACGGTTACTTAGAGAAGTTTGTTGCCCGCCAAGCCAACATCGACATTGGTAACAATATCTATAAGGTAGGAAGTCTTGACTGGAATAACGGCACCCTGGCATACAACAACAGATTCGAGCCTGAGACAGATGGATTCGATCAGCATCATATCGCGATCAGCAATATCAGTCTCGGCATCGACCGTATCATATGTACACCCGACAGTACCTCGTTTTTCGTGCGAAAGACTTTCTTAAAGGAAAAGAGCGGCATTGAGGTGAATGAGTTCACAGGCGGCATCACCCTCGACTCGGCATATAACCACATCAGACTACCTCTGACCACCCTAAAAACCACTGACTCCAACATCATGGCGGAAGCCGACTTAGACCTTTCCGCTTTCGATGATCAGAATCCGGGACAGATGAAGGTGCGCCTCTTTGCACAGTTAGGCAAACAAGACATTGAGAAATACGTGGGAAAACTGCCCCAGAAGTTTATGGAGCATTTCCCCAACCATCCCGTCAACATACGTGCCTCCATCAATGGCAACACGAAACAGCTGGATGTGACAGGCATCGATATCCACCTAGCCACAGCAGTTCATGCATCGCTGAAAGGAAAAGCTGAGAATGTGACAGACCTCAGTCGCATGAAAGCTGACATTGAGGTGACAGGTAAGACACAGGAACTGAACTTCCTGGTAGCACTGATGGATCCCAAGATGAGCGGCACCTATCATATTCCCAATGGCATGGAGATTAACGGCTGGCTGAGAGCCAATGGTACCCGCTACACAACTGACTTGACACTGCGCGAAGGCAACGGCTCCATGCAACTGAAAGGCAGCACACTCATCCCCCTCAATGCCAAGGGCGCACTCGTACCTGGATTGATGACCTATGATTCCGAAGTAGGCATCAACGAACTGAACATCCATCATTTTCTGCCGAAAGACTCGATCTATACCCTCTCTGCCGACATCAAGGCCAAAGGACATGGCACTGACTTCTTCTCGAAACAGAGTCGTTTGGAAGCTGAAGCCAATGTGCGCCTGCTGAAATACGGCTATATGAACCTCGACAACCTGACAGCCTCAGCCTTGCTGTCTGATGGACACGCACAAGCCAGCCTGACAGGTCATAACGAGATCTTCGACGGTAATCTAGGAGTGGACATGCTGCTCAGCACCAAGAAGATTGAGGGCACAGTCAATGCTGATCTCAAGAAGGCCGACCTCTACCAGATGCGCCTGTTGGACAAAGAACTGACAATAAGCACGAACGGCAGTCTGACCATCAACTCGGACATGAAACGGACGCACTATGTCAGTGGGCGCCTTAACGGGTTGTATGTCAAGAATGGGAAGAAAACGTATAATTCTGGTGATGTGGGCATCCTGTTGAAGTTATTTACCGACACCACCGTTGTGAGGGCACAAAGTGGTGACTTCATCTTGAAGTTCGATGCCAAGGGCGGTTATGAACAGGTGCTCAAACAGGCGAAAGTATTATCCGACTCCGTCATGGTTCAGTTCAATAAGAGAATCATCAACCAACCCGCTATCAAAGGTCTGCTCCCTGTACTCAAACTGCATCTGGAGAGCAAACGTGAGAATCCCGTAGCCCATTTCCTCAATGCCATAGGTATCGACTTCAAGGAGATGAATCTCGATCTCGCCACCTCACCAGAGACAGGAATCAACGGACAAAGTCATATCTATTCGCTGAACTACGACAGTACCCGCGTTGACACGATCCGCCTGACGCTCAAGCAGAAGGACGAACGCCTCTCTTATCAACTCCAGGTGCGTAACAATCGCAGAAACCCGCAGTTCATATTCAACTGCCTCATCGATGGACATTTCCACGAACATGGAGCCATCACTGGCGTGCGTTTCTACGACAAGGACGACAAGCTGGGTCTCCGCATTGGTGCCACCGCGGAGATGGAGGCAGAGGGCCTGCGCCTCAAACTATTACCCCAGCGTCCCACCATCGGCTATGAGGATTTCAACCTCAACGAGGATAACTACATCTTCCTGGCACGTAATAAAAGCATTCAGGCAAATATCAACCTCATCAACGACGAGGGGGCGGGTGTAAAAATCTATACGGAGAATCAGGACGCCACGATGCGTCAGGACCTCACCGTGTCTGTAAACCGCCTCGACCTGAAGAAGATTACCTCGGTGATTCCATACCTGCCCCGTTTGACGGGCTCACTCAATGGTGACTACCATATCCAGCAGGATCAGGAAGGACGCTTCTCTGTTGCCTCTGACATGGCTATACAACAATTTACCTATGAAGGATCCCCCATCGGAAACATCAGTACCGAATTAGTGTATATGATGAAAGAGGATAATGCCCATGCCGTAGAAGCACGCCTGATGCGTGACAACGAGGAGTTTGGACTACTAAACGGAACCTATCGTGATGAAGGCGAGGGCCTACTTGATGCCACATTCAAAATGACACGAACCCCACTCTCTATCATTAATGGTTTCATCCCCGACCAGATTGTAGGTCTCGAAGGCTATGGTGACGGCATGCTCGACATTCATGGCAGTCTGGTTCACCCTGATGTCAATGGTGAGGTATATGTTGACTCGGCCTATCTGATCAGCGTTCCTTATAGCGTACGGATGCGTTTTGACAATGACCCCATCCGTATTGTCGGTTCTCATCTGTTGCTTGAGAACTTCGGACTCTATGCCTATAATGACGAGCCCCTGAACATGATGGGTGACATCGACTTCTCTGACACGGAGCATATCAAGATCGACCTGCGAATGCGTGCCAGAAACCTGTTGCTCATCAATGCGAAGGGGGAGCCAGGGGCTGTCGCCTGGGGTAAGGCTTATGTGAACTTAGCCACACGCATACAGGGACCGTTGGATCAGATGCGTATGCGAGGCAGGGTGGATCTGTTGGGTTCCACGGATATGACCTATATGCTGCTCGACTCACCGCTGTCTGCCGACAACCGCCTGAATGAGCTTGTGAAGTTTACTGATTTCGCAGACTCTACACAAACCGTCATTGTCAGACCTACCCCTCATGGAATCGAGGCAAACCTCACAGTCAATATCTCCCAGGGGGCCCGCATTGTCTGCTATCTGAATACGGATCAGTCTAACTATGTCGATCTGATTGGTGGTGGCGAACTTCGCATGAAATACGACTCAGAAGGTATCGACCTGAAGGGACGCTATACTCTGAGCAGTGGTGAGATGAAATATGCCCTGCAGGTCATCCCGCTGAAGACCTTCACTGTAAAAGATGGTAGTTACGTGGAGTTCACGGGGGATCCTTATAACCCGAAACTGAACATCACAGCTACGGAAGAGGTCAAAGCCTCTGTCAGCAATGATAATGGTCAGGGCAGAAGTGTGCTTTTTAACTGCGGAGTGGCTATCACGAAGACCTTGAAGGACATGGGACTGTCGTTCATCATCGAAGCTCCTGAAGACAACGCTGTCAAGGGCGAACTGACCACGATGACCGACGAGCAGCGCAGCAAACTGGCAGTGGGTATGCTCACCACAGGCATGTACCTCTCTGATGGTAATGCCAACAACTTCACCATGAACTCCGCCCTCAGCTCATTCCTACAGAGTGAGATCAACAATATCGCGGGTTCAGCCCTGAAGACACTCGATCTGAGCGTAGGTATCGACAACACCACCGATGCCACCGGCTCGATGCACACAGACTATTCGTTTAAGTTTGCCAAGCGCTTCTTTGACAACCGCCTGAAGGTGCAGATAGGCGGAAAAGTGTCTTCCGGCAGCTCGGATATCTATGGCTATAAACAGTCGTTCTTTGACAATGTCTCAATGGAATATCGCCTGAACCAAGATGCCACCCAGTATATCAAGCTCTTCTATAAGCAAAACTCTTACGACTGGCTCGATGGATATACGAATGAGTTTGGTGCCGGTTTCATCTGGAGGCGTAAGTTCAGTAACTTCTGGGATATCCTCAAGCCCTGGAAGAAAGAGCCGGAACCTATCAGAAGGCCGTTGAACAGACCTGCGACATTGCACCGAGACAGTATAAAAACAGATACGATTCAAATTAAGAAATGACAGGAAAGATAATACGACATAGCATCATTCTGACCATTATACCCTTACTCACAGCTTGTTCTATGACAAAAGGGATTCCTGAAGACGACCAACTCTTCACGGGACTGAAGGCTATCAATTGGACTGACGCGCCAAAAGACAACGACGGCCCTTTTAACGAACATCTTAAAACAACAAAAGATGAAGTAGAGGCTGCCCTCGCCACAAAACCTAACGGTTCACTCTTTGGCAGCAGTTATCACACAGTACCTTGGTCCTGGCATTTGTGGGTCTATAACAGATTCTCAGGGAAAAAATCCAAGTTTGCCAAATGGATGACAAAGAGTTTCGGTCGGGCTCCTGTCCTGATGAGTAAGGTGAACCCCACTCTACGAGCTTCTGTGGCTCGCTCTGTCTTGCAGAACAATGGGTACTTCCGTGGCAACGTCACTTATGAGATTTTTCCCCAGAAGAATCCCAGGAAATGCAAGATTGGTTATACCGTTGTCCTCGATTCGCTTTATACCGTTGACTCGCTGCAGTATAAGAACTTCACTAACGAGATGCAGGCACTCATCGACTCCACTAGCGAGGATCGGATCATCCACTCCAACGATCCCTTCAGTCTCAATGCCTTGGAGTCAGAGCGTAACCGCGTGAGCCTGCTTTTCCGCAACAACGGTTACTATTATTACAACACCAACTATGCCTCTTACCTGGCCGACACCTTCGCGGTAGAGAACAAGGCCGACCTCAGGCTCCAGCTGGCAGACGGCCTACCCCCAGAGGCTCTGCACAAATGGTATATCGGCAATATCGATGTGGTGTTCCGCAGGTCGTTTGCCGACAAACTCACCGACTCTATCAAGCGCCGCCATCTGACCATCCATTACAGTGGTAAGAAGTCCCCTATCCGCCCCAGTGTGGTTCTGAAGGATATGCGCCTCCGTCCCCGTCAGGCATACAGCTACGAAAAACTGCAAGAGTCGGCTTCACTCATCAACTCCAATGGAGTTTTCAGCAGCACGGATTTCCGCTTTACGCCCCGACCTGGTACAGACACCCTGGACCTCCGTCTGAATTGCACATTTGACAAACCTTATGACTTCTATGTCGAGTGTAATGCCATCGGACGCACCAATGGGCGCTATGGTCCTATGCTGAAGGTAGGTCTCACGAAGCGCAACACCTTCCGCGCAGCCGAGAAGCTCGACATCAACCTGCATGGCTCCTATGATTTCTCCATTAGCGACAAGTCGCGTGAGAGTAACTATCAGATTGGTGCCGATGTATCCCTGGAGTTTCCCCGCCTGCTCATCCCCTTCTATGATCCCTACCGCATCAGGCGTGATGAGAATGGGCGCCGCATCCGCCGCAGACGCTACTATGCCACCCCAACCACCCTGGCGAAGATCTCTGCTGATATCATCAGCCGACCAGATTATTACAGGATGACCGTCGTCTCAGGTGAATGGACCTACAGTTGGCAGAAGACAGCGACCAGCCGGCATGAGTTCTCACCCCTGACCATCAAATATCAGTTCAAAAACACAGTAACCGCAAAGTACGACTCACTGGTGACAGAGAACCCTTACCTCAATAGGACGATGGGCGACTATTTCATCCCTAAGATGCGTTATACCTATATCTACAACAGTCCCTCCACACAGCGCCATCCCATCCGTTGGGAGACCACTGTTTCGGAGTCTGGCAACCTTCTGTCGCTGGCAGGTGTTATCTGTGGCAAGGACTGGAATGGCAGAGACAAGCGCCTCTTCGACAACCCCTATGCCCAGTTTCTCAAGTTGGAGACCGACTTCACGAAGACCTGGTCTATGGGCGAAGAGTCCAAACTCGTAGGTCATATCAACGCAGGGGTAGTCTGGTCTTTCGGTAATAGCGAAGAGGCTCCATACAGTGAGGAGTTCTACGTGGGTGGTGCCAACACCATCCGTGCCTTTGCCGTGCGTGACATCGGTCCTGGTGCTTTCTCTGACCGAGGTATTTCTGGTAAACAATGGAAACAGATGTTCTACCTGATGCGTAATGGTGACCTGAAGTTCGTCGCCAATCTGGAATACCGCATGCCGCTCTTTGGTGACATGAAGGGGGCTGTATTCCTTGATGCAGGTAACGTGTGGCGCCTGAAGAAGCCGGATGATTATGATAGCACAGCCCCCTTCCTTAAAGATTGGCTCGATGATATGTTTTTCAAGCCCTCCCGTTTCCTCAACGATATTGCCTTAGGCACCGGTATCGGCCTGCGTTACGACCTGGGCTTCCTGGTAGTGCGCCTCGACTGGGGTATTGCCGTCCACCAGCCGTGCAACAATGGCATCTCAAGGTATTTCTTCAATGTAGAGCGCTTTCGCGATCTCCACACCCTCCATTTTGCCATCGGTTATCCGTTCTAATGTTAAGGTGCGTTAATACACACCTTTATCCATTTATTTTTAGTAATTTTGCAGGCACATCTTTTAACTCAAATATTAAAACAATATGAAACCAACGCTTTTTCTGCTTGCAGCAGGTATGGGTAGCCGCTATGGCGGTTTGAAACAGCTCGATGGTCTGGGCCCCAATGGTGAGACCATCATGGACTACAGTATCTACGATGCCATCCAAGCCGGATTCGGCAAAATTGTATGGGTGATCCGTAAAGATTTCGAAGAGCAGTTCCGCACACAGATTCTTTCAAAGTATGAGGGTAAGGTGAAGTGCGAACTCTGCTTCCAGGCGCTCGACGCATTACCTGAGGGATTCACCGTTCCAGAGGGTCGTCAGAAGCCCTGGGGCACCAACCACGCCGTACTTATGGGTAAGGATGTCATCAAGGAGCCGTTCTGCGTCATCAACTGCGATGACTTCTACAATCGCGATGCTTTTATGGTGATTGGAAAATATCTGGCCAACCTCCCCGAAGGTGCCAAGAACCAGTATGCTATGGTAGGTTTCCGTGTAGGCAACACGCTTTCTGAAAATGGTACCGTGGCTCGTGGCATTTGCTCAAAGGACGAGAAAGCTCATCTTACTACTGTAGTGGAGAGAACAGAGATTGTTCGTTGTGCTGCCGATGGTTCAAATGCCGGTGCTGCCTCAGAGCCTATCCGTTATAAGGATGAAGACGGGAAATGGGTTGAAGTGGCTGATAACACGCCTGTATCAATGAATATGTGGGGCTTTACACCCGATTACTTCGAATATAGCGAGGCATACTTCAAAGAGTTCCTTAGCAATCCCAAGAACATCGAGAACCTTAAGGCAGAGTTCTTCATCCCAATGATGGTTAACAAGCTTATCAATGATGGTACAGCCACCGTTGAGGTACTCGATACCACATCGAAATGGTTTGGTGTAACCTACGCTGCAGATCGCGACTCTACCGTAG
>JAEEGJ010024459.1_pt1 | contig 12519 bp, 10 predicted proteins | sample 8958761 | NCBI WGS metagenome assembly JAEEGJ01 (sample SAMN16246546, study PRJNA631951) | gut metagenome | biome: gut microbiome; feature: rumen; material: RS-attached | host: Bos | place: Iran: Karaj | collected 2018-10 | reverse complement strand
ACCAGGTCCCGCTTGCAAACTTCAAGGGCAAGGTGATGCTCATCGTGAACACCGCGACCGGTTGCGGCTTTACCCCGCACTACAAGCCCATCGAACAGATGTACTCCGATTTTCACGACAAGGGCTTTGAAGTCATCGACATTCCCTGCAACCAGTTCAAGGGACAGACCCCCGGCACCGACGACGAAATTCACGAATTCTGCACGCTCCATTACGGCACCGAATTCCCGCAAATGAAAAAGTCCGACGTGAACGGCCCCAACGAACTCCCGCTTTACACCTACCTGAAATCGCAGAAGGGTTTCGAAGGTTTCGGCTTTGGCGCGAAGGCCGCCGCCATGGCGCTCTTGCTCAAGACCATCGACAAAGACTACAAGAAAAACCCTGACATCAAGTGGAACTTCACCAAGTTCGTGGTCGACCGCGAAGGCAACGTAGTCGCACGCTTTGAACCCACCGCCGACATGGACGCCGTGCGCGCCTGTGTAGAGAAACTGCTCTAGGAGCCCCCATGAACTGCCCCCAGCTAAAACTCGAAAACCAGCTGTGCTTTCCGCTGTATGCCACGTCCAAGGAGATCACGCGCCGTTACGCCCCGTACCTGGAGCCGCTTGACCTCACGTACACGCAGTATATAGTGATGCTCGTGCTGTGGGAAGAAAAGAAGTGCAACGTCTCGGAACTCGGCAAAAAGCTGTTCCTCGATTCCGGCACGCTCACCCCGCTTTTGAAAAAGCTCGAAGCCAAGGGCTACATCCAGCGCACCCGCGAACAGAGCGACGAACGCTGCCTTTCCGTAAGCCTCACCGCCGAAGGCGAATCGCTCAAGCGCCAAGCCGCAGGCGTCCCCAAGTCCATGGCCAACTGCGTCAACCTCTCCGACACCGAAGCAAAGACCTTGTACACCCTGCTGTATAAAGTGCTGGAAGGGTTCAAGGAAGGGTGAGTTGTTTCTCTAATTCTCCACCAGTTTGGTGGAGTTTTTCATTTTCTAATTCCGCAATAGGTTGTTGACGGATTATTTTCCATAATCTATATTGCATCTTGTAGTTCAGAAAATCCTCGCGACAGTCGACATAGACCATTTGGTCCGTACGTGCATTCGCGGCGGGGCCCATCAACCTTCTTGTTGATGCTGTTGGATAGCTGGCAGGAACATGACCTGCTCGGGTGCGTTCGCTAAAGCGAATGCTAGGTAATGCCGGGGAAAGCCCCCGCCAACAGAATCGCAAGATCATCCCAATTAAATAAAAACGCAATAGCTCAAAGTACGCCGTATTTGCCGGCGTATTTGTTGTGTTGCTTCATAATAGGAATTGTGAAAAATGACTAAGAGTATAAAGGCGTTGTCTTCGCAAGCGGAGAACCAGATTTTTGATAGAAAAAGTTTTTTGATAGACCCGAAAAGCTTGGCGACAACGATAGTTGCTTTCGCCAATGCCGATGGAGGTGATATTGTCCTTGGAATAGAAGATGATGGGCGAATTGTCGGTGTCGACAATAATCCCAAACATTTGAATGAATTGCTGCGAGCCCCTCTTGATTATTGTGTTCCGTCGATAAATGTAGAGGTGGAATATGTCGCTTGTAAGGATTATTCTGGGAATAAAAACCGTTTGCTTGTGATGCATGTCCCTCAGAGTCCAGATTTGCATGCAAATCAAGCCGATGAATGCTTCTATCGTGTGGGTGATAAGTCTAAGAAACTGAATTTCGAACAAAGAATGCAACTCTATTATGCTAAAGGGAAACGGTATTACGAAGATAGTGCGGTACCGGAAGCCACTATAGCTGATATTGACTTGAATCTTGTTTCAAAATATTGCAAGAAGATTCATTACACGAAGAAACCGGAAGAATTTTTAAGAACGAATAAGGACTTTCTTCGTATTGTTCGTGGTGAAGAAAAGATTTCAGTAGCTGCGATTTTGTTGTTTGGTAAAAATACGCAACAGTTTTTCCCGCGTGCAAGGATTCGGGTTGTTCGTTTTTATGGTGATGAGGAACGGTTTGGACGAGAAATGAATGTTATCAAGGATGTCGAGTTTGGCGGAAATCTTCTTGATATGACGAAGAAAACCCTAGACTTTATCGCAACCCAGATAAAGGAGTATTCTTTTCTTGGTGAAGGGGCGAAATTTGTAACGATTCCCCAATATCCTGAATTTTGTTGGACGGAACTGGTTGTGAATGCGGTTGTTCATCGTGATTATAGCATTTTGGGGACTGACATTATTGTCAAAATTTTTGACAATCACTTGGTTGTGGAAAGTCCTGGAATTTTGCCCGGTATGGTAAGACTTAACAATATTCGCAGAATTCACTTTTCTAGAAACCCTAAAATCGCGCAGTATATGCACGAATACGATCTTGTCAAGGAATTTGGCGAAGGCGTTGATCGATTGTTTCGAGAAATGGAATCCGCCGGGAATCCTGCTCCTGAATATAAGTTGTACGACTTTATGCTGAAAGTTAAGCTTTCTTCTGCGTACCGGGAAACCTTTAGTGAAGAGGTAAATAATGGTATAAAAGATGGTGGTCAGAGGGGTAGTCAGACAAGAGGTCAAAGAGGTAGTCAGACAGATTATCGGAGTGATGGGCAGATTGGCGAAATAGCTGGTCTGAGCGTTAATCAGGGGGGTAGTCAGACAGGTGGTCAGAAAGGTAGTCAGACAACGGATAATGACACAGATAGAATGATATTAGATGCAATTATTGCAGATCCCGCAGTTACGCGATTAAAATTATCTGAATTAACGGGTGTATCTCCAGCAGCAGTGCAGAAACATATCAATAAACTGAAAAAACTAAAGATTATTGCCCGTCGAGGCGGTGATTTTGGTGGCCATTGGAAAATCTTACGGAAGGAATGATTATGCACGACACCGCACTCCTCGCGTGGGTAAAAAGCGAAAAAGTCTTCTTGAAAATCCAGCCGGGCACGGGCGACAACCTCCTCCGCGAAGACATCCGGGCGGGCTACGTCGATTATTACCTGTGGTCCACCTTCCGGCCCGAATGCATAGACATAGACGGCGAGCTCGACATGGACTGCCTGGACAGCGGAATGTTCCTCTTCAAAGAGAGCCCCGGCGCAAAGGCGGCCCTGCAGTCGTGCTACAAGGAGGCCCTCGGCAAGGAATATGACGAATCCGATGTTGTCGTACTATTGGAAGAATAGAAAATGGTTTACGGCTATATCCGTGTAAGTACAGACAAGCAGACTGTTGAAAACCAACGCTTTGAAATAGAGCGTTTTGCTCAAAAACAGCAGTTGCAAATTGACGGCTGGATCGAAGAAACAATCAGCGGTACTAAAAATTACACGAAACGACAACTGGGTCGCCTTCTGAAAAGGATTCAGAAGGGAGATCTTATTATTTGTGCGGAACTTTCAAGGCTTGGCAGAAGCCTTTTCATGATTATGGAAATCCTGAACATTTGCATGAATAAGGAATGTCGTGTTTGGACAATCAAGGATGGTTATCGTCTTGGCGATGATATTCAGAGCAAGGTTCTTGCATTTGCTTTTGGCTTGTCCGCGGAAATAGAACGCAACCTGATCAGTCAACGAACTAAAGAAGCGCTAGCACGGAAAAAGTCCGAGGGTGTGGTTCTTGGTCGTCCTAAGGGCAGTCTTGTTCCCAATTCGAATTGCGAAAAGAAGCGCGAATGGATTCGTGAAATGATTTCGCTTGGCGTGCCCAAAACGGATATTGCCAAAAATCTACATGTGGCGCGCGGAACGCTTTATAGATTTCTTTCTAACGCAGCGACGACTTCTACGTCGGCGGGTAGCCAGTTGACAGAATGTAACTCGGACATGTTTAACCATTTGGCCGCTTCATGTTCTAATAGAGTCAATTCTCCGCCAACGACAAAGCAATAGAAACAGTGCATTGTCAAATGGAAAGTGGGATAGTCATAATCAACCGTGCAGAGGAAATCGCCGACAGAAACATCGATGGCAAGTTCTTCTTTCAGTTCGCGAGCTAGAGCTTGCTGCGGCGTTTCGCCGGGCTCCATTTTGCCACCAGGGAATTCCCAACCGTCTTTGAACTCGCCATAACCGCGTTGAGTCGCGAAAATCTTGTCGCCGTCTTTGATGATGCCTGCTACAACTTCGATGTGCTTCATGTTATCCTACTAAATAATCGTAAATGTCCTGACGGACGGGTGTCTCTAAAGAATATTTAATCTTTACAGCAGTTTTGTCCGTGTCGGGCATGATAAATTCGTTTGCTTCTCCCGTTGCGTGCAATCTGCCGAGATAGTAAAACTCTTTAGACATTTTATCGTCTTTGTTTTTTCTAACGAATAAATCCAATTTAATATCGCGTTGATCAGCATTTAATGCTGATTGAACATCGCTAGAAGACAAGGTTCTTCCAGATTTTGATACCCAGAACATGGTTTGTTCGTCAATAAAAGTATCTTCGTAACGTTGTGTAACTTTAACGTCTTCGTCTTTGTCGTAATTGACAAAAATTGGGAATGTTCTAGTCTTTTGATCGTATTTATATCCGCCAATATTTAATGGAACTTCGCCTTTTTCCCAGTCTAATAAGCGACAAACGTCATCATAAGTGTACTTTGCGTAAAGATTGAACGATGTGTCTTTGTATCTAGTTCCAAAGTATTTTTCATTGCGGAAAAGACCAAAATCAACAACCTCGGTGATTTGCTTGCGGAATTCGTTTTTGTTTAACAAATTGGTAAAAAGAGGTGATGCCGTAAAAGTGTCATCTGTTTTTTCTACAAAAATGACATTTGAGAAAGTCCCTTTGGCGGCTCCTGTTGCAAAAGCCCCTCTTAAAAGATTAAAGACATTTTGCTTGGTGTTAGAATTAAAAGAAACGCCTTTTTCGGTCAAAACGGATTCGACTTTTTTCCACAAGTCATTTGATTTGTTGTCCTCAAGAATCGCTTTCAGTATCAATAACTCATGTAAGCGTTTTCCGTTAGCGAACTTGGTCGATACGTATTCCAAGTATTTTTCTTCTATGGGGCTGAATTTTACCGAGTATTCATCTTTTTCGACTTTTGTTAAGAACTTGTGATACGAACCCAAAGATGCGTTTTCAAAAATACGCATCGCGTCGATTTCGCCATATTCCTCGTAGTCCATTAAACTTGGAATTCTGCCTAATTTATATTTCAAGTTTTTGTAACATTCTTTGATCAGCTTCATTTCGCTGAAATTGGCGGAATCGATAGATTCGTAAATTCGCTTGCGGGCGATTTCATCAAAGTGGATGGTGGAGGCGCCTTCTAGAGCTTTTACTCCTTGACGGACATAACGCCGGATATTGTCCTTGTTGTATGTTCTATCGCCGGAAAGTGCAATAGGAATCATGTAGTTGTTGCTGTAGTTTCCGATAAAGTCAAGAATCATCACGAATTCTTTATCTTCTGCTTTACGTAATCCACGTCCTAACTGCTGCACAAAAATAATGGGCGATTCCGTCGGACGGAGCATCAAGATTTGGTTCACTTGCGGGATGTCGATACCTTCGTTGAAGATATCCACTGTGAAAATATAATCGAGACCGTTATCGCGATTATTGTCTTCTAATTGTTTAACGGCTTGCTCTCGTGCATCTTGTGAATCGGCTCCTGACAAGGCAATCGTTTTATAGCCGCGTTCATTAAACTTCTTTGAAAATTCCTTAGATTCGTCAAGCGTGCTGCAGAAAGCAAGACCTTTCACACGATTTCCGCTGTGACCAAAATATTCTGCCTTTTCAATGATGTAGTTGACGCGTTCGTTGCAGACTAGTCTTGCAAAGTCTCTTTTTTCTTTTTCTTCACCATCAACAAAGATGTCCGTGATGCCGTAATAATGGAACGGACAAAGAAGATTGAGCCGCATGGCTTCTTGCAAGCGAATTTCGTGCGCGATATTATGATCAAAGGCTGCGTAAACGTCGAATTTATCGCTTCGGTCGGGCGATGCCGTCATGCCAATCCATAAATCGGGATTGAAATACGCCATCATCTTTTGATAACTCTCGGCGCCTACACGATGCGCTTCGTCAACTACGATAAGCTGGAATTCGTCCTTTGCAAAATCATTAAAATGGGTCGCCATGGTTTGCATGGTCGCAAATACGAAATCACGGTCCGTTTCTTGCGAAGTGCCAGAGTATAGACCGAATGTTTTCGTGTCGCCAAATACATTCTTGAATGAATCAATGGCTTTGCGCAAGATTTGTTCTCGATGAACAAGGAAAAGAGCTCGCTTCGGATTGACTTCTCTCATTGCGAAAGCGGCTGCATAAGTTTTTCCCGTTCCGGTTGCAGAAATTAACAGCGCTTTGTGTTCGCCCATGGCTCGAATTTCATTCAGCTTTTGAATGAATTCCAATTGCATGGAATTTGGCTCGAGTAAAATCTGCTCAAGCGAAACGTTTTTTGATTCGTGAATAGCGGCGTCTTTTTCTAAGGCTATTTTTTGACGCTGAAGTTCCCGACGAATTCGCTTTTGCTCGAAGTAAATTTGAGCATATTCTTCAAGGATTATATCAGAAATGGAGAATGCGTTTGGGCTATTCCATAATTCGTTGAAGTCATTGATAACGTTCTTACATATAGCTTCATCTTCTTCAGCAGAATAGCAAGTATTCCATTCTTTATTAATGGCGAGGGCGTTCCCTGTAAGGTTTGAACTGCCTATAGTGACGCTTACGACTTTATCCTTGAAAAAGAGATAACCCTTGGTGTGGAATCCGCGTATATTTTTGTCGCAACGAAGAATTTTTAATTCAATATTTGAATATTTCGAAAGAGCCCTGAGCGCCGAGGGTTCGGTAAATGTTAGATAATCCGTTGTGAGGATTTTCCCGGGAACGTTTCTTTTTTCGAGCTCCAATAAGGTTTGCTTTAATGGGGCGAGACCGCTACGAGAAATAAATGCAACGCTGATAATGAATTTGTTGCATTTAGAAAGTTCATTATCAAGAAACGCCTGCATGGTGTTTCCAGGAGCGTTTGAAATAAATAGCGGATTTTGCGCAGAAGTATCCATGTAATTGTGTCGAAATTAAACGTTCCTTTCTTTGAACATAAAGATACATAAAAATCTTGTCAATCAAGTGACACCTTTTCCCCCATAAAAAGAAAAATCGGACACATAAGACCGATTTTCTGCATTTCGCCTTCTTTTTAGACGGTCCCGATTAAACGAACGTTTAAATGGGACAGACTAAGCCTGCAAAGATTGTATCGCAACATCTTTGTGAACCGATTGAAAAATACTGTGCCGATAATGCTCAACGCAATTTTTGTAGTGACTCCGCTCAAACAAAAACGAGTGATATCCGTGTAATTGAACTTTTTGCCGGTGTCGGCGGTTTTCGTATTGGGCTTGAACATGCATCTAATCGTTATAAGACTGTTTGGAATAGCCAATGGGAACCTTCTACTAAAACGCAAGATGCGTCTGCAATCTACCAGAAAAGATTTGGCGTAGAAGGTCACTCCAATGTTGATATTTCAACTGTCCCTGTTGAAGATATTAAGCCGGGAAATCTCCTTGTGGGTGGATTCCCGTGCCAGGACTACTCTGTTGCTTCCACGCTGAAGCGCTCCGGTGGCATTGAAGGCAAGAAGGGCGTTCTTTGGTGGCAAATCCATCGTATTCTTCGTGATAGCAAGAATCCGCCGAAGTATTTGTTCCTTGAAAATGTTGATCGTCTTTTAAAATCACCCGTGAAACAACGTGGCCGTGATTTCGCGATTATTTTGGCTTCGCTTTCCGATTTGGGTTATTCTGTAGAGTGGCGCGTTGTTAATGCTGCTGATTACGGCATGCCTCAGCGCCGTCGTAGAACGTACATTGTGGCGTATAAAGACGGAACGAAGCTTGCTAAGGCAAGCCAAAAGGCCGATGCGGAAGAATGGATTTTGAAAGATGGCATTATTGCTCAAGCTCTCAAGTGCAAGCGTTCTGAAAAGAAAAAGCAGAAGAATGAATTTGAAATAGAAGGCGATCTTGTTCAGGTTACCAATGAGTTCAATAAAGGCAAGAAGAATACGCCTTTCTTTTCTGCTGGATTCATGCAGAATAGAAAAGTATGCACATTTGATGTCGATGCAGATTACAAGGGCAAGAAGCTGACTCTTGGCGAATTGCTGGTTGACGAAAAGGATGTCCCCGAAGAATTCTTTATTGATGGAAAGGAATTGCCGAAGTGGGAATATCTGAAGGGTGGAAAGTCTGAAAAGAGAAAGACGGCAGAAGGCTTTGAATACAATTACAGCGAAGGCCCGATGGCGTTCCCAGATTTTCTTGATAAACCCTCACGTACGATTATTACTGGAGAAGGTGGCAAAGGACCTTCTCGCTTTAAGCATGTCATTAAAACGAAATCTGGGCGTTATCGTAGGCTAGTTCCTATTGAACTTGAACGCTTGAATATGTTTCCCGATAACCATACTGAAGGCGCTAGCAATTTGCGTCGTGCCTTCTTGATGGGTAATGCTCTTGTCACCGGTATCGTGGAAAATATCGGACGAGTGCTAGAAAGATGGATTTGATATGAGTAAATCTGCTTTGACATATGATAAGAGCTCTAAGGAGTCTATTCTTGAGTATGCAAGGCGACTGCTAGGTAAGTCTTTAAAAGGCTTACATAAACATTCTGAATTGCCTCAATCGGGAAAAGGCGGCTTAGGAACTGCCGTTGAGAAATACCATTTTGGCTACGAACCGAATTCAAAATCGGAACCAGATTTTAAAGAAGCAGGCGTTGAATTAAAGTGTACGCCGCTAAAACGTGTTTCTGATGGAAGCATGCTTTCTAAAGAAAGACTTGTACTCAATGTGATTGATTACATTGAGGAAGCGTCGAAAACTTTTGCTACGAGCAGTTTTTGGACAAAGAATAGTCTTCTGCTTTTAATGTTTTACTTGCATGAAGAAAAGAAAATTCCGGTTGAATTAGTTTTTAAAATCGTTCGTTTATGGAATTTCCCAGAAACTGATTTAAAGATTATTCGTGATGATTGGACTATAATCCATAATAAGATTATTGCAGGAAAAGCACACGAACTATCTGAAGGTGATACGCTTTATCTTGCTGCTTGTACAAAGGGGTCAAAAGCCGGTGCTGAAATGCGACAACAGCCTAACTCAAGTACGCAGGCGCCACAACGCGCTTACTCAATCAAATCTAAATATGTCAATACGATAATTTTAGATTCGCTTGTGCATCCTGAGATGTGTAGCGGGCTCTTTGTAAGCGATGCTAAAAAGAAAAAAATTTTAAAGGCGCAAGAAGACGCTGAATGCGTTGTACGAAGTGTTGCTGATTACAATAAAGACGAAACATTTGAACAGTTGATTGAAAGGAAATTTTCGAAATTTTACGGCAAGACGATCGCTGAAATAGAAGTAATTCTCGGTGTGGTGTTCGGCCAAAGTAAATCAATGGCGTATAATGTATGCCGAGCGATACTCGGCGTAAAAGCCAAGAAAATTGCTGAATTTGAAAAGGCGGAAATTACTCCGAAGACAATTCGTCTTGAAGCGAATGGTAAGCTAAAAGAGGCGATGTCGTTCCCGAACGTTAATTACAAAGAGATTGTCAAGGAATCTTATTGGGAAGAATCGGCGCTTTATCGGATGTTTACGCAAAGATTCTTGTTCATTGTTTTTAGAAAGCCCGTAGTCAAAGACGATAAACAAGTCCGATTAGAAAAGGTGATGTTCTGGACGATGCCTTATAAGGATTTGGAACAGGGAGAGGTTCTTTGGACTAATACTCGTGAGAAAGTCAAGGCTGACGACTACGAACATTTCATTAAATCCTCTGAAAATCCTGTTTGCCATATTCGTCCGAAAGCGCAGAACGCCGCCGATACCACTGAAAATGCGCAAGGCCGCCAAGTCAAGAAAATGTGCTATTGGCTGAATAGAGAGTATGTTTTAAACCAAATAAAAAAGGAAATCTAATATGGAATTTCTAAAAATACCTAAGTTGTTCGCATCAACATTTTATGCTATCCCAGATTATCAACGTGATTATGAGTGGACAAATACACAAAATTTGACATTGCTGGATGATGTCTTATCTCTTTCAGATGCGAATGAAGGAAATCATTTTTTTGGAGCGATTGTGACTATTCCGTATGAAAATGATAATGGAATGAATAAGTCGATAAAGTTTGAAGAATATGATATAGTTGATGAAAAAAATATAAAGCATGTCGTTGATGGACAACAACGATTGACATCGTTTTCCGTACTGGCTAAGGCTATTAATGACCTTATTGAGGAGACGTTTTCTGATGATAAGTCATTTGTTACAAAACAGTCTAGAAAACTTGAAAAAATATATTTCAGTACAGAATTCAAAGGCGATAATCCTGCTCCCTGCTTAATTCTTAATGGCAATACAGGAGATTGCTATAATTCAGCAATATTGAATGTAACATCAAAGAAATATAAAAAGAATTGTAAAGGCGCTAAAAGAATATTGGCGGCGTATGCATTGTTTAAAGAGGAAATTTCTTCAAAATGTGAAGAACTACAAGATGATGCGTCTAAGAAGAAATTTTATAGTGATTTAGTAGAAATTCTTCTAAATAAAGTAATTATAGTCGAAATAACGTGTGATGCGTCTGCAGATGCTTTTCAGGTATTTGATTCTTTGAATGGAAAAGGTCTAGATTTGACGGCTGCTGATAGAATAAAAAATATAATGATGAGCTGGGTGCCAGATAATAATAAACGTATCGAAATTTGGGATGATTTTGTTGAAAAAGTTGGAGACGAATATTTGGCGAGTTTCTTTGTAAGTGATTTCTTTTATAAAAAAGGACGTAGAATTTCTAAGAATAAATTGCCTGATGAGTTTAAGGTCGAATACAAGCAAAATGCAATAAATAATTTTGATGATTTTACGCAAAAATTATATGAGAATGGTGAAATGTATGGTCAATTAAGATCGTCATCTACATCGAATAAACTGTTGAATGTTGCGTTACAAGATTTAAAAAGCCTAAAAATGGAGCAAATCTATGTTATGCTTTATGGCGCAGCAATACATTATGGAATATCAATTATTACTAAAAGTGAGTTTGTGAATTTTGTTAAAGAATTAACCAAATTGGTCGTTCGCATGCAAGTCTGTGAACGAAATATGAATCGTTTAGATAGTTATTTTTCCCGTTGGATAACATCGATGAAAACGCAAAATTCGTTAAGTGAGGTAACGCTAGAAATAAGGAAAGAAATTAAACAGATTGTTACGGATGAAAAATTCCAACAGGCATTTTCTGAATTTGCACCGAATGATAATAAAATAAGTGAATACTATTTGATACAATTAGAAGAATATAAAAGACAAACTGAAAAAAAAGGACAGGAATCCAGTAAATAAAACGGGGCTTTCTGTTGAACATGTTATTCCCAAAACTTGTTCTTTTTCAACGTGGTATGGAACAGATGTTCCTGCTGAAGTTGCTGACAATTTGAAAACGGATATAGTTGAGAAATTAGGAAATAAGGTTTTGTTGTATGGAGATGACAATTCATCAGCAGGAAATAATACCTATGAGAAGAAATTGAATGTATATCGTGCAGGAAAAAAAGATCAGTCCCAGGGAAGTCCGTGTGATACATTTGTTCTTGTAAAACAATTAGTAGATGAATTTCCTGATAAATTTACGCATGAAGAAATTGATCAAAGAGCTAAAGAATTGGCGAGAATTGCTGTAAAAATATGGTAAATACATCATATGAGCGTTTTATAATTACAAAGCGCTTGTATTCTTTTTTTTGATATTCTAATCCTGCGCAACTAAGAATGCGCAGGGTTTATTGTATAAAGAAAACCACCAGCTAGGCGGGTCATTTTTTTCTTTTAACATTTTTCTTCGTATATAACATTTCAGAATGTTAAAAGCAAATAAAAATGTTAAGACCCGCTAGAATTTAGGCGGTTTTACGCCTGATTTGCGTTAGGGATAGTAACCCCCTTTGGGGCGGAGACTTGCGTTAGCAAGGCTCCGTGAGCGGAGCGAGTATAGCCCGACCCGGCGCGTCGCCGGGGAACGCCCAGAACATTCATCGTGCGATCAGGCCGAGTGCCAAAAAGCAGAGGAACAGCGGCAAAATGAATATCCACACGCCCTGAAAGTAGCCTTTCAGGTCGGCGTCGCTCATGGTGGAATGGTCTATCAGCGAGATTACCAGGTACCAGAGGCCAATGTAGGCCCCAAGGGTATGCCCGCCTGCCCAGATGGTGCGCAACAAGACAATGCCGAGCGCAATGCCCACGATGGTGGGGGCCACGGCTGTCAGGGTGTGCTGTACGGCCCGCAAGAACCATGGCCCGCGAGCGCTGTAGCTGATGTGTCCGAGCCTTCCGTCGCTGTTTTCGAACATGCGGAATTCGTGGACCTTGGCGCCGGTAATCACCGCGAAGCAGAGGTGCGCCGTCTCGTGCATGAACGTGCCGGGGAAGGTAACAAAGTTCACGAAAAAGTAGGCGAAGTCGTGGTTCAGCGTTTTCA
>JAEEGJ010024458.1_pt1 | contig 12520 bp, 9 predicted proteins | sample 8958761 | NCBI WGS metagenome assembly JAEEGJ01 (sample SAMN16246546, study PRJNA631951) | gut metagenome | biome: gut microbiome; feature: rumen; material: RS-attached | host: Bos | place: Iran: Karaj | collected 2018-10 | reverse complement strand
GGGATAACGACGTTTTTGACATCTACGGTTGCACCGATGACCTTAACGGTACCCGTACCGTCTGTTGACTTATTCACCTTGCTGTACAAGATATCACCAACGTTGGAATAAGTAATGAATTCGATATTTGCGCTGCTGTCGAAAGGACTGTTTTCAAATGAGTTGAGGAGATTCTCGCTGATCTTGACGCTCTTCAGATTCGGGCATGTAAAGAAAGCAGCATGCTGGATCTCAGTAACTCTCGACGGGATGCTGATACTCTTAAGTCCTTTGCAGCCTGCAAAAGCAAACCATCCGATCGTCTCCAACGAGTCAGGAAGTTTGACTTCGGTAAGACTTTCATTGTTTCCAAACGCGCCGTCGCCGATAGAAGTTATGCCTTCAGGAATGGATACGCTTACAACATTCTTAAAACCAGCGAATGCAGTTGTACTGATCGTTGTTACACCGCTTTGGATAATGATCTTCTTTATCTCTTCATTACCAACACCCCAGGGGTTATTAGACTGATTTCTGTAATCTTCCATAGGACCCGTACCAGAGATAATCAGAGTTCCTTTGTCATCGAGAGTCCAGGTCAGATTCTCACCGCAGGTGCCATTTTGAACGATTGTATTTTTAGCTTTCTTCTTATCAACTGATGCATCTAAAGAAGGAGTCTCAGTTTGTTCAGTTTCCTTCTCTTCTTTCTCAGGCTCAGTTTCAGCCGGCTGCGAAGGCTCTGCCTCCTTGGATTCTTCAGTTTCCTTTGGATCTTTAGTAGTCTCGGAAGGTTCTTCAGTCTCCTTATTCTGTACTGACGGTTCAGTTCCGGTGTTTTCAGGAACTGATTCAGACGTTTCAGCCGGAGCTTCAGTTTCGTCAGCAACAGAAGTTACCGGTGTCATGATAAAAGACATGCACATAGCAACTGACAGCAAGACTGATGTGATCTTAAGATGTTTCATAAATGACCTTCTTTACTTAACCTTGATCTTAAACGTGACCGTCTTGGTCATGCTCTTATAGTAAGGGTTACCGGAAACTTTAACTCTGACCTTGATCTTGTATGTCCCCTTCTTAAGTTTCTTTTTGACTGTTACAGCGCCGGTATCGGGATTGATCTTGAAATACTTCTTGTACTTGGATTTTTTAACGCTGACAAGAGTATATGTTAAAACACCCTCTGGATTGCTGACATTCAAAACCTTTGAACGAGATACCGTTTGAGCCTTCTTTTTGAGTTTCTTATACTTTACCTTGGCTGTCTTGGTTTTTAATTTCAGCGTGTTGACTTTTTTATTGCAAGGTGAGTACGTGCCGTCACTGAAATATATGCCGCAATAAGACAGAGCAACGTTGTAATAAGTCTTATTTATTTTCAAATAATCTTCGTGCGTACCGCCGTAATGAATGTCATTGAGTTCATAGCTTCCGTCAATAAGTGATATTCCGTAGTCAGTCACGCTCTTAGGGATGTACAAATATGTAAGGCTTTTACAATTCGCTAATGCGAAGCTTTCGATCACGGTTACACCCTCAGGAATTTCCAGAGAAGTGAGACTTTTGCATGCGTAAAAAGTGGCATTCTCTAATGTTGTAAGCCCTTTAGGCAGCTTTATAGACTTAAGGGCGATGCAGTTTTGAAAGGCGTATCTTCCGAGTTTTTTCAGGCCATCAGGAAGCTTTACGCTGGTGAGTTTCGTACAATTGTAGAAGCAGTCTTCTCCAATCGATTCAACTGTATCGGCGATCACAATGCTCGTAAGGTTAGTGTGATCCTGAAAAAGCTCTTTAGGCAGCGAAGTTATACCATTTTCGATCACAGCTGTTTTGACGGAGTCTTTCAAATACTTCCAGGAAGAAAGCATATGGTTTTCATCCGGCATTTCCCCCGTACCGGAAACAGTCAGTTTTCCTGAATTATCAAGGGTCCAGGATATATTGTCACCATACTTACCGGAAGCGGCATAAGCCGAATAATGTCTCTCGGCATTTAAAAGATAGTCGTTCGAATCCCCGATCTTGATCTTTTTCCAATCTGATTCCGTTCCGCCATATTCAACATCCTTTAACGCAGAGCATTCTGAAAACGCTCCTTCTTTTATGACGGTAACGCTCTTGGGGATCGTAACGCTCTTCAGATAAGTACAGCCGGCAAAAGCCTTATTGATGGTAGTAACTCCGTTAAGGAATGTAACTTTGATCAGATCACAGCCGTCGAACAAAGATTCAGGAACAGTCTTAACGCTGCCCGGGATCGTGACATATCTTAACCATGTTTGAGCAAAAGCTCTTTTTCCGATCGAAGTTACACTGTTGGGAATTGCCAGATCATTAAGAATACTATTCTCAAATGCACCCTCACCTATAGTAGTCAGTGTTCCGGGAAGTTCCGCAGAACTCAGATGCCTCTGATTCTTAAAAGCGTATTTACCTATCTTTTTCGCTTTGGCAGGCAATCTGACAGAATAAAAATTGGCATCACAAAAAGCATAGTCGCCTATAGAAGTTACATCATTAGAAAAACTAATGTAATGCAGTTCTTCCCTATACACGTACCAAGGCGTCTTGTCGGCAGATGCGTAATTATACATGTCGCCGGAACCTTCAATAGTTAAAGAACCGCCCCATTCGCTGACACTATAACTCCAAGTCAGATTTTTACCGCACTTTCCGGATACAGGATCTTCATCGTTTTTGGGGGACTGGGACGCAGAATCAGACTTCGGCTCTTCAGGTGCAGGTGTCTCTTTTTCGGGTTCCTGTTCATCTGAAGGGGCCGGTTCTGCCTCTTTGGATTCTTCAGGAACAGTCTCTTCTGAAGACTCCGTTTCCTTAGAAGTCTCAGGAACAGACTCTTCTGTCGGCTCTGATTCTTCTGATTCAGAAGGCTCTGTCGCCTTCTCGGTTTCCTTAGTGGTTTCTTCAGTCTCTTCCGTCTCCTTTGTCTCAGTTGCCTCAGTGGCCTCTGTAGTCTCCTCAGGAGCTTCCGTCTCGTCAGCAACAGACGTTACCGGTGTCATGATAAAAGACATACACATGGCGACTGACAGCAAAATAGATGTGATCTTGAGATGTTTCATAATCTGTCCTCCCTTATAAAGATCTATCCCTTTTATTTCTTAACCTTTACCTTCCTACCGCAGTTCTTCTTCGTGAAATACTTCCTGTACTTCCTAACCTTGGACTTCTTGACCTTTACTGTCTTGACCTTAGATCCTTTAAGAGCCTTCTTTACGCCCTTCTTCTTAAGCTTGGTCGTCTTCTTGATATTCAAGGTCTTGAGCTTGCTGTCTTTATTGAAAGCATAAGATCCAATCTTCGCCAATACCTTTGATGAGATCGTAAAAGACGACAGTTTCGGGCAGCGCGCAAAGGCGTTGGCACCGATAGTCTTTACCCCGGCACCGCCGGACACTTTCTTAAGACCTGTACATCCGTAGAACGCATTATCGCCTATAACAGTAACATTTGCTCCGATGGTAATATTCTGTATGTATTTGATTCCTCTGAAAGCATTGGGAGCAATGGCAGTTACCTTATATCTTACTCCGTCAAACATAACGGTTGCAGGTATAACCGTTGTACCAAAGACCGAATATAACGCGGGATCGTCAGGAAGAACAGTACCTGAGAGACCGACACACTTAACAGTTCCTTTTCCGTCAGAAGCATTATTGGTGATCTCATATTCCCAGGGGAAGTTCGTAAGCGTATATCCGATTGGATGTGTAACACATCCGCTGAAGCAGAACACCAGCGTAATGTCTTTATCTTCAATCTTAATAGTGTTTTCTTCATGGAAGTCACTGCTGCCTTCATACTTGAAGCCGATATAGAAGTAACCGGGATCAGGAGTAACCGTTATAGTGATCTTATCGCCTGTATAACCGGCATATTGGGAAAGCTTTACCGTACCGTTGTCAATATTCTTCTTAACGGTAATGGTATGCAGTTCCTTCTGATAATTGATGGTTAGATTTTCAAAAGGATTGACATTGTTAACAAAGACTATCTTTTTCCAGTCTGCCTCACTGCCTGCGTAATTAACAGTTGTGATGTTTTTGCTGTCAACGAAGGATTTGTTGATCTCTTTTACTGATTTTGGAAGATTAACAGTCTTGATACCGGTACAGCCTTTGAAATTAATACTGATAGAACTGACGCCTTCCAGGAACGTTACTGAGGTAATACCGGTACAGCCGTCAAAAGCATCTGGACGAGTTCTGCTTTCAGAAGAACCCGGGATCGTGATGCTCTTAAGGCCTGTACAACCCGAAAACGCTCCATTGTTAATGAGGTCAATATTTGAAGGCAGCCGGATCTCCGTAAGGCCTATACAGTCCTGAAAAGCCCAACCGTCGATGGTAATGACACTGTCAGGAATAGAAACACTGGTCAGATTTCTTAAGCCACTGAATAAACTAGCTCCTATAAACGTAACTCCGTCTTTTACTACAACTTTCGTTACTTTGTCCTTAAAGTCATAAAACGGAGTATCAAAATAACTTAACATTCCTCCGGTACCGGATATCGTTAATGTTCCGTTCGTATCATCAAAACTATAAGTAACATTGCCACCGAGAGAGCCGGACAGGACTGCGTTTGTCCTCTTGCGAGATGCTTTCTGTCCTTCTGTCACATCCTCTGAAGGTGTTGATCCTTCAGGTTCTGTTTCAACAGGTTCAGAAGACTCACTTTCAGAAGGAACAGTCTCCTCAGTATTTTCCGTCTCTTTAGATGTCTCAGGAACGGTCTCTTCAGAAGGTTCAGAATCTTGCGGCTCTGTTTCCTTCTCTTTTTCATCAGGCTTTTCTGTTTCCTTAGCCGATTCAATTTCTTTGCTAGTCTCAGGCGCCTCAGCGGCCTCTGTAGTCTCCTCAGGTGCTTCCGTCTCGTCAGCAAAAGCAGTTACCGGTGTCATGATAAAAGACATACACATGGCGACTGACAGCAAAATAGATGTGATCTTGAGATGTTTCATAATAGACCTCCCAAATAAAACGAAACTATCCCCTTGTGAATGCTCACACAGTTCAATTATGATAGGTCTGGTTTAAAAAGTCAAAATATATTAATAAAGAAAAAGGACTGTCTCAATTGTTGAAACAGTCCTTTGGTAAAAACTTAAGTCTTTAAGTTTCAGCCGATCAGGTCTTTCAGATCAGTGAACTCATAGCCTAATGCGTCTGCTACGTTCTTATTTGTTATCTTTCCGCCATAGCAGTTGACGCCCGTTGCGATGGCCTGGTTCTCACATGCAGCTTCAAGACCCTTTCCTGCGATCTCAAGACCGTACTTTAATGTAGCGTTTGTCAGAGCAATCGTGGAGGTTCTCGGAACAGCACCGGGCATGTTGCCTACGCAGTAATGAACAACTCCGTCTTCGATAAAGACAGGATCATCATGAGTGGTGACGCGGGAAGATTCACCGCAGCCTCCCTGGTCTATCGCAACGTCAACGAAAACGGCACCGTTCTTCATCTCGGGAAGATACTTCTTCTTGAAGAGCTTAGGAGTAGAACCGCCCGGGATCAGTACAGAACCGATTACGAGATCGGCATCCTTAACTACTCTCTCGATATTGGAATCCGTGCTTACAAGAGTCTGGATGTGAGCTCCGAACATGTTATCAAGTTCTTCAAGTCTCTTGAGGTTTATATCAAGGATGGTAACGTTAGCGCCCATACCAACGGCGATCTTGCATGCGTTCATGCCTACCGTGCCGCCGCCCAAGATAACGACATTAGCCTTAGGAGTACCGGGTACGCCCGCAAGGAGTATTCCCTCACCGCCGAACTTCTTCTCTAAGTACTTGGCGCCTTCCTGGATCGAAAGACGTCCTGCGATCTGGCTCATGGGCGCAAGGCAAGGAAGTGATCTGTCCTTCTCCTGCATGGTCTCATAAGCTACTGCCTTGACCTTGCCTGCCAAAAGAGCGTCTGTCTGTGCCTTGTCAGCTGCCAGGTGAAGATATGTATAAAGGATCAGACCGTCATGGAAAAGCGGATATTCGCCTTCAAGCGGCTCTTTGACCTTGACCATCATCTCAACGAGGTTCCATACATCAGTCGCATTATCCATGAGGTTGGCGCCGGCATCGACATACTCGTTATCAGTAAAGCCCGAACCTACTCCTGCCCCCTTTTCGATGTACACATGATGTCCCGCGGCCACATAAGCCTTAACGTTATCAGGTGTGAGTCCTACACGAAATTCGTTGTTCTTGATCTCCTTTACACATCCGATCTTCATACCGCTGATCCTTTCTCGTTTGTATTTATTTAAATGCGATGCATTTACTTCTTAACCTTTACTTTCCTGCCGCAGTTCTTCTTCGTAAAGTAACGCTTATACTTCCTCACCTTTGATTTCTTGACCTTTACGGTCTTGACCTTGGAACTCTTGAGGGACTTCTTTACTCCCTTCTTGGATAGTTTGGTCGTTTTCTTGATGCTGATGGTCTTGAGCTTACTGTCCTTGGCGAAAGCGTATGTCCCTATCTTGGACAGTACTTTTGATGAGATCGTAAAAGACGAGAGCTTGGGGGATCTGGCGAATGCATTGGATCCGATCGTCTTTAACCTTGCTCCGCCAGATACTTTCGTAAGGTTAGTGCATCCGAAGAATGCGTTATTGCCGATGACTGTTACGTTTGATCCTATGTTGACGGTCTTAACATACTTATTCTGTCTGAAAGCATTTGAACCGATGGCCGTAACTTTATATACAACTCCTTCAAGCACAACGGTTGAAGGAATATTGGCTACTGCAAATGCCTTCGCAAGAACGGACTCATCCGTGCCTGCAACATAAATAAAGCCCTGGCATTCGACCGTTCCGGTTCCGTTCATAGCATTATTCGTTACCTTATAGACCATGGCATCGTTGCCGATCACTATATCACCGACGTTAGTCTGTTTGATCGTCTCGAAAATAGGCGTGACAACAACATCTTCATTGATCATGGTGAAGCTGGTCCCGCCCCACAGCGAACCATTTACTTTAAAACCGTATAAATAGTATCCTTCATCAGGATTTGCAATTACTTTGATAGTTTCGCCTTCGACTGCAGAGTACTTTGATAATGTTATTTTGCCATCCAGAGTATTACTTACTGATAAGTTATGGTAAACAGCATTGTAACGTATGACTGCATTCTTGAAAGGATTTGTTCCGCTGCCGAAATCGATCTTGCTCCAGTCTTCGGCAGTCCCACTGTAATTGATCTCTTTGATACCAGTGCACCCGTTAAAAGCATCCTTAATTGACGTGACGGACTTCGGGATCGAGACATATTTTATATTCTTGCAACCGTTAAAACTATTAGTGCCGATACTTGTTATACCGTCATTGACAATCACATCCGTTATGTCTTCACTGAATTCTGCCCACGGAGAGCTGCTAGAGTAATTGGTCATATCTCCGGATCCGGATATTTTTAGAGTACCGATTGCATGAAAATTCCAAGATGCATTTAAACCACAATTGCCACCGGCAACCGCAATTTTCGCCGAAGGTCTCCTGGAGGCAGTCTCAGGCTCAGACGGTTCTGCCTCAGCTTCCTTCTCAGAAGGTTCAGATGACTTGGAGGGTTCTGTCTCTTCAGAAGGATCGGTATCCTTTGAAGTTTCAGGAACGGACTCTTCAGCAGGTGCCGTCTCCGTCTCTTCGGAAGGCTCAGTTTCCTTCTCGGTTTCCTTAGCCTTCTCTGTCTCTTTGGTTGCTTCAGTCTCCTTTGTTTCAGTAGCCTCAGTAGCTCCCGTTGTCTGTTCAGGAACTTCTGTCTCGTCAGCCGTTACCATTACAGGTGTCATGACAAATGACATGCAGATGGCGGCTGACAACAAAAATGATGTGATCTTTAAATGCTTCATAAGTCTGACCTCCCGTAAAAGTAAATCTATCCCAAACGAATAAACATACGATTTTATTATGAAAGGTCTGGACTAAAATGTCAAAATATATTAATTAAGAAATTGTCAAAAACACTTCTGATCATGCAGCTGCTTGCAGTCGGTTATCTTGCCACACTTATAGCAGACTTCGTTGGTGCACCTGTCGGAGGCAAAGAACTCCGTGATATTAGCCAATGTAGTATCAGCTATGTTGGATAAAGCTTCATTTGTCAGGAAGGCCTGGTGCGAAGTAACTATGACGTTAGGCATTGATATAAGCCTTGCCAGGACATCGTCGTTTACAATGTGGTTGGAATAGTCATGGAAGAATATGTTGGATTCCTCCTCATATACGTCAAGGCATGCTGCACCGATCTTACGGTACTTGATACCCTCTACGAGAGCCTCTGTATCGATCAGAGCGCCTCTGGATGTGTTTATGATGACAACTCCCTTCTTCATCTGAGCGATAGTCTCAGAATTGATCAGATGGCGGTTCTCGTCAGTCAGAGGACAATGCAGTGATATGATGTCCGCCCTGCCCCACAGTTCTTCAAGTGTGACATACTCGATACCGGAATCCTTAGCCGGAAACTTGTCGTAAGCAATGACGTTCATACCGAAACCGCGGCAGATATCTATAAAGATACGTCCGATCTTACCTGTACCTATTACACCTACAGTCTTGCCGTGCAGATCAAAACCCGTCAGGCCTTCAAGCCTGAAATTGAAATCCTTGGTCCTGATATATGCCTTATGGATACGGCGTATTGAAGTCAGAAGCAATGCCATAGCATGCTCGGCAACGGCATAGGGAGAATATGCAGGCACACGTACCACATGCACCTTGCCGTACGCATACTGGACATCTACGTTGTTATACCCGGCACAGCGCAGGGCAATAAGACGGATCCCCATCTCATAGAGCTTGTCTATAACGAAGGAATTGATGTCATCGTTTACGAAAACACATACAACATCACAGCCTTCAGCAAGCTTATAGGTATCAGGAGTAAGCCTGGTCTCCAGGAACCTGATATCAAACTTCCCTTCACTGTTCGCAGCCTCAAAAGACTGTCGGTCATATTCTTTAGCGTCAAAGAATGTGATTATGAGTTTATCCATAGTTTTTTAATCATCAAACAGTTTTCTTGCATCAATTACAGGAAGTAAAATGGGTTGCAAAAAAGCACTCGCTGTTACAGTAGCTAATATAGTTCTAATTTGAGGAAATAGTATTTGGCAAGTTTGAATTTTAATGAAGTCATCAACTTTATCTTTTTCCAATTTGCTTATATCAAAAACCCCAGTCAAACTAACAACAATATCTAGTGGGAAAGGATGCTCCTCAGAATCTTTAATTTCCAAAACGTAAGTAACAGCGACTTTTGTATCATCAATCGTATCGATTTTCCTATGAACTTTTGGATCAACTGTAAACGTTGAACCAGTAGTTTTATGTCTTACCAAACTTATTTCATTAGTTACTAACGTATAATTTACCAAAGCATCCATTTAACACACCTCACCAAATCTATCAGAATAAGCTGAATCACTTGATACTTTTTTAACCATATAATCCGTTGAAGGAACCGGAGAATAACTAAATGTTTCAATTAGCGCACTAACAGAATCAACATAATTCTCCAATGCCATTTCAATTACTGAATTAAGAGTTTCAGATTGTTTAAATGCAATAGTAGCCAGTGATCTATGAAGTTCAGGCGTTACTCTAACATTAAATACTCCTTTATATTCCTTCTCAGGAGTTTTACCGACTTCTTTACAAAGAGTCAAATAATTATCTACAGCGCTATGAAACTCTTCTTCAATCTTTGTAGCATCAGAACTCTCAAAAAGAATAAGATCATCAATTCCTTCAATCTTTCCAAATAAAGATAAGCTATCATAATCAAATTCAATTCTTGTATGATAACCTTTATATTCAAAATAGGTCATGTTTTTACTCATTCTATCTCACCACACTCTCTTAAAAATTCTAATAATTGCTTAATATATACAGTCTTAACAATATTTCCAGGATGTGGCTTATGAAACATAAACACCCTATTATCACTTTTCCTAATAAAACTCACAGCAGAACCAGATGTTTTCCCTTTCGAATATTCTTCAAACCCAAGATGTTCAAGCAAAGCCTTCATTTCATCATAAGTGAAGTCTTTAGGAATAGTCTTAAGTCGTTGCAATGCTTTTTCAAATTTACTCACTCATTCTCCGCGGTTGTAACTATTGGTTAGTTACATTATTGTAGCACACCAAAAGAATTCTGCAAACCACAGATAAAAAGACTCTAAATATAAGGTTACGTCTTAACCTTGACCTTCCTGCCGCAGTTCTTCTTCGTAAAGTACTTCTTGTACTTCTTCACCTTGGACTTCTTAACCTTGACGGTCTTAACTTTAGATCCCTTACCGATTTTGATGGCGCAAGAATTAGCGACGAGCTGGCGCTAAAGAATCGCCGTATTCACTAAGTGTTTGAATCAGCCACTTGACATAGTTTTAGCTATTTGTACATATCATACGAAGCAATTAGACAATTATATGTAAATAAACATACGAGTCATTGACATTCCCACCCCGATTGTTATCATATTTCATGTACTCAAACAGAATACAAATGTATTTTGTTATCAATAGTAACAACGAGGCAAACATGAAAAAACTATCTTCTTCCCTTCTGGCCTCCACTATTTCAGCCAGAAGAAACGCACAGAGCATATCTCAGGCTAAGCTTGCAGAGCTGACAGGGATCAATAGAGCCCTTATCTCAAGGATCGAGTCTCAGACATTCACACCTTCTGTTGATCAGCTTCAGGCTTTGGCTGAAGTCCTTAACTTCAACATTTCTGATGTGATCACAGATAACACAGCAGACAGCAGTGAGAAAAAGAGTTCAAAGCAGAACAAATCTTATAAGATCGCAGTAGCCGGCACCGGCTATGTAGGTCTCTCCCTTGCGGTTCTCTTATCCCAGCACAACAAGGTTACTGCAGTTGATATCATCCAGGAAAAGGTTGATAAGCTCAATAACGGCATCTCCCCAATTCAGGATGATTACATCGAGCTTTACCTGAAAGAAGCCTCGGAGGGCAAGCGTTCACTTGACCTTACTGCTACCACAGACGGCAACAGCGCATATAAGTCTGCTGATTTCATCGTTATCGCAGCTCCTACCAACTACGATCCGCAGAAGAACTTCTTTGACTGCTCTGCCGTAGAAGGAGTCATAAAGCAGATCAAGGAAGCCACCAAGTCAAAGAAGACAAAGCCTACTATCGTAATCAAATCAACCATCCCTGTCGGCTACACAAGCCACATCAGAGAGAAGTTGGGCATGGATAACATCATCTTCTCACCTGAGTTCTTAAGAGAATCTAAGGCTCTCTACGATAACCTCTACCCCAGCCGTATTATCGTTGGAAGCGATAAAGATAACAGAGATAATGCAATAATATTTGCAAAGCTTCTCCAGCAGGGCGCTCTAAAAGAAGATATCGAAACATTATTTATGGGCAGCACTGAAGCTGAGGCTACAAAGCTCTTTGTTAATACCTATCTAGCACTTAGAGTCTCATACTTTAACGAACTTGATACATATGCTGAGATCAAGGGACTCAACACAGCAGACATAATCAAAGGCGTATGCCTCGATCCGAGAGTCGGAGATTACTACAACAACCCCTCATTCGGTTACGGCGGCTACTGCCTCCCTAAGGATACCAAACAGCTCCTTGCAAACTATCAGGACGTTCCTGAAAATCTTATACAGGCCATTGTTGAGAGTAATAGAACGAGAAAGGATTTCATCGCTGACAGAGTACTTGAAAAGGCCGGCGCATACAGTTATTCAAACAACAAATACGATAAATCCAAGGAAAAAGAGATCGTTGTAGGCGTTTACCGACTCACCATGAAGTCCAATTCAGATAACTTCCGTCAGAGTTCTATCCAGGGAGTTATGAAGCGCATTAAGGCAAAAGGAATTACGGTTGTAATTTACGAGCCGACTTATAAAGAAGAAGATTTCTTTAATTCCCGTGTTATTCGCGACTTTGAAGAATTCAAAAAAATCAGCGATGTAATTCTTGCAAACCGTCTTTCAGATGATTTAAAAGATGTAAAGGACAAGGTTTATACCCGCGATTTATATTCAAGGGATTAATTTTATGACTTATCTGATTAATCCGAATTTTTTATGCCGCTCATTAACTGGTATCGAACGCTTTGCTTTTGAAACCTGTAAAAGACTTGATAGTCTTCTCACTCCCCAGGATGATGTAAGAATCATAATTCCTTCAAATGCAAAAACAATTCCGGAATATCAGAATATCAAAATAATAAAAACTGATAAGGCTCTTACAAGCTTTCCCCGCTGGGATTTGTTTGAGTTTGGAAGCTGGTGCCGTCGATTAAAGGCAACCGGTATTAATTTTTCAAACACAGCCCCTCTTGGCCGTCGCTGTGGACTTGCCTTTATTCACGATATTTATGCTAAGGTCTATCCACAGGACTTTAATTCAAAAAAAGAAAAACTTATAAAGCTTTATAGCTGCTTTAATTATCATAATATTACCAGAAACGCAAAACAGGTTCTGACTGTTTCTGACTTTTCAAAAA
>JAEEGJ010024457.1_pt1 | contig 12520 bp, 8 predicted proteins | sample 8958761 | NCBI WGS metagenome assembly JAEEGJ01 (sample SAMN16246546, study PRJNA631951) | gut metagenome | biome: gut microbiome; feature: rumen; material: RS-attached | host: Bos | place: Iran: Karaj | collected 2018-10 | reverse complement strand
AGTTCCATAATTCCGTTTATTGTTTGTATATTTGTATCTGTGGCATACAAAGATACGCATTTTCCCGACAGGAACGACGTTCCGATGCAAGAAAAGCGTAAATTTGATTAAATCCATTATCAATCAGTAAATAAAACTATTTTGTTATAGGTGATAACAAAAAAGTTAACCCCTAAAAAAGGGAAAAAACAGCCCCGCAAGCGCAAAAAAACGCGCAGATGGCGCAAATGGAAGGTCAGCCCGTGGCTCGTTGCCGGGGGTCTGCTGCTGGTTGCCGCAGGGGTCGTCTTTCCCTACTACAGCGAAGGCCGGTTCGCATCGACGGGCGCCCGGCTCCCGGACGGTGCGCGGCACTTCTGCGTGGACCTCTCCCACCACAACGACCGCATCGTCTGGGACTCCCTGATGGTCGTCGTGGACCGGAACGGACGTACCACCAAGGACCTCCTCCGCGCCAAGAGCGTCCACCCCGTATCGACCGTCATCCTCAAGGCGACCGAAGGCGAGCGGATGGTGGACAAGCGCTTCAAGGAGTATTGGGCCGAAGCGGGGAAACGGGCGTTCACCCGGGGCGCCTACCATTTCTTCCGCTCCTCCAAGGATCCGCAGAAGCAGGCCGCCCACTACATCGCCACCGTCCAGCTCCGCCACAAGGACCTTCCGCCCGTCCTGGACATCGAGACGATGCACCCGGGCTGCTCCAAGGAGGAGCTGAACCGGAAAGCGCTCGCCTGGCTGCAGGCCGTGGAAAAGCATTATGGGCGGAAACCCATCGTGTACACCTCCGATTCGTTCGCCCGCGACATCCTCTCCCCCGCCATCACCGCGCATTACCCGATGTGGATCGCCCGCTATAACAAGAAAGAGCCCCGCTTTGCCGGCTGGACCATGTGGCAGTTCACCGAAGCGGCCGTCGTATACGGTGCCAACGGGGGCTATGTCGATCTCTCCGTCATCAAACAACAACCCTGATATGAAACGAATCCTCCTCCTCGCCGCCCTTACCGCCCTCTCCGGAGCGCTCTGGGCCCAGAAGAAACCCCTCGACCACGACGTCTACGACAGTTGGCAGGCCGTCAGCGGAACCGTCCTCTCCCCTTCCGGGAAAGTCGTTTCCTACGCCGTGAATCCCCAGGAAGGCGACGGCACGCTCTATTTCCGCATCGCCGGAAAGAAAGGCGCCGCCCGCGTCATCGAAGTCCCCCGCGGCTACCAGGCGCGGATCCTGGACAATGACGCCTACGCCCTCTGTCTCATCAAACCCGAGTTCCAGAAGACACGGCGCGCCAAGATCAAGAAACTGACGGGCGACAAATTGCCGCAGGACTCCCTGGCCGTCATCGATCTCCAGCGCGGAGACATCCGCAAGTTCCCGAACGTCAAGTCGTTCCAGCTGGGACTCCATGCCACCGGCCAATTCGCCTTCTCCACCATCGACACCGCTTTCGTGAAGAAGAAGGACAAGGACCAGGGAACGACGGTCGCGGTCTACCATTTTGCCGACGGGAGCCTGGACACCCTGCGCCGCATCGACAAGTTCGCCTTCTCGAAGGACGGCCGCACGCTCGGACTGATCCAGAAGACGGACAAGAAGCACTCGGTCGTCGGTTTCTATGCCGACGGCAAGGCGCGGATGTTCACGGACACCGCCACCTTCCACGCGGTGCCCGTCTTCAACGAGGAAGGCACGGAAGCCCTCTACCTGCAGGCGAAGGACACGGCGTCCACCGGCAGCAAGCACGCCGCCCTGTGGCTGTATGACATCGTCCGGGACGAGGCGCGGGAGCTCGTGGCCGCCGACCAGCGCCGCAACATGCCCGAAAACTGGGGCCTCACGGAAAACAGCACCTATCGCTTCAGCAAGAAGAACGGGTCCATCTATGCGGGCATCCAGGAATACGTCCCGGTCAAGGACACCAACCTCGTCTCCTTCGAGACGGCGGGCCTGGACATCTGGACGTGGGATGCCGACGAGATCCCTCCGCGGATGAAGGCGAACCTGACCCGCGACAAGCAGCGCACTTTCCCCTGCCTGTATCAGGACGAAGGCCTCATCCCCTTCAACACCAACAAGGCGGACCGGCTCATCTTCACCGACAACTACGATGCGGATGTAATCCTTGAAGTAAGCCCTGTCAACACCGTTGAAAGCCAATGGAATACGCAGGGGGAATCCGTTCTCACGCTCATTTTCCCCGGCTCCGGCCGGCGGCAGGAAATCGCCCGGGGCGCCTATGAATCTGTGCAGCTCTCCCCCAAGGGAAAATACGCCATCTGGTGGGATTACAACGAGCGCGCGTGGTTCGTCTATGACGTGGCGGCGGAGCAGGTCCGGAACCTGACCGGCGGCATCGACACGGTCTTCTGGGACGAGAAGGACGACCACCCGATGATGCCCGAGTCCTACGGGCTCGCCTTCTGGGCGACGGAGGACGCGGAGGTCGTCTTGTACGACCGGTACGACCTCTGGCGGGTCCGGCTTTCCGACGGGTTCGCCTCCCGCATCACCCGCGGCCGGGAGCAGAAACGGACCTACCGCTACCTGAGAACCAAGGACGCGGAGGACGATCCCGGCGTCGGGACCCGGGAGCAGGTGTTCCTGAGCGTATTCGACGAGACGACCAAGGAGAACGGGCTGGCCTCCCTCCTTTTTGCGGACAAGGCCGATTCCTTCAAGCTGCTGGCCTTCGGCGGGTATACCTGGGACGGGTTCAAGAAAGCGAAGAACGCGCCGGTGTTCGCCTACCAGAAGGGCAATCTCCAGGAGCAGATGGACCTGTACGTGACGGACTTCGGCAAGTCGACGGAGAAACTCACCGCCATCAACCCGCAGCAGAAGGACTACAACTGGGGAACCGTCGAGCTCTACCATTGGACGGCGTTTGACGGCCGCCCGCTGGACGGCCTGCTGTACAAGCCGGAGGACTTCGATCCCGCCAAGAAGTACCCCGTGATGATCTATTTCTACGAGACCTACTCCGAGAACCTGTACAAGAACATCATCGTGCAGCCCAGCTGGTCCACGGTGAACCTGATCTTCTATGCGTCCAGGGGTTACATCGTGTTCGTCCCGGACATCGTCTATACGCCCGGCATGCCGGGCCAGTCGGCCTACAACTGTATCGTGAGCGGCGCCGAGTCGCTGACGAAGTTCCCGTGGGTGGACAAGGACAACATGGCCATCCAGGGCCAGAGCTGGGGCGGCTACCAGGTCGCCTGGCTCATCACCCGGACGAACATGTTCAAGGCGGCGGGCGCCGGGGCGCCGGTTTCCAACATGACATCGGCCTACGGCGGCATCCGCTGGGAATCCGGCATGAGCCGCCAGTTCCAGTACGAGCAGACGCAGTCCCGCATCGGCCGGGACCTTTGGAACGGGCTGGAACTCTATCTGGAGAACTCCGCCCTCTTCCGGCTCCCGAACGTGCAGACGCCGGTGCTGATCATGCACAACGACAACGACGGCGCTGTTCCGTGGTACCAGGGCATCGAGATGTTCATGGGCCTGCGCCGGCTCGGCAAGCCCGCCTGGCTGCTGGAATACAACAACGAGGCGCACAACCTCAAGGAGCGCCGCAACCGCAAGGACCTGACGATCAGGCTCCAGCAGTTTTTCGACCACTACCTGAAAGGCGCCCCCGAACCCGCCTGGATGCGCGACGGCGTCCCGACGATCAAGAAGGACTACTACTTCGGGTACGAGGAAGCAGAATAACATAGAAGGGTGGCCGCATGGGTCACCCTTCTTCGTATTAGTGAAAGGAATTGTGACAGAAACAATTATTCCTTATATTTGCAACGACCACCCATTAACACGCATCTACCATGAAACGGATTCTCTTCCTGTCTCTTGCTATTCTGTTGCCGCTCATTTCCGGCTGCGGCGGTGATGAACCCGATCCGACTCCGTCATACACCGTCCGGGTCAGTCCCGGCGCGCTGGCTTTCCCGGCAGAAGGCGGCACGGAAACAGTCACGATAACCACAGACGCTCCTTCCGTCAAGGCCACCTGCGGTGAGAGCTGGCTCCAGTTGTCGGTCCAGGACAAGGTCCTCACCGTCACCGCAGGTGCCAACACCGGCAAGGAAAGCCGCAGCGGCAAGATTACGGTCACCGCCGAGGGGGCCGTCTCCGAGGTTTCGGTCATCCAGAGCGGGAAGACCTCCCGGCCGGCGGACGACCCGTATCCGTCGGCCTCCTACGCGCTGGCGGACAAAGCCATCTTCGTCAAGGAGGGCTACTCGAAGGGCATCACCGCGGCGGACCCCGCCGGCCGGACCTTCACCGTGTCCACCTCGTCCGTGGGCACGCAGAAGCCCGAAGTCGGCCAGAAGCTCATCATGAACACGCCCACGTCGTTCTACCCGGACGGCCTCCTCGCGGAGGTCACCTCCGTGACCGAGAGCGGCGGCAGCTACACCGTCCACTACAAGGACATCAAGCTGGAAGAGGCCTTCACGGAGCTTCGCATCGACGAAACCAGCCTGGATCTTGGCAGCAGCCTGCTGAAGGTCCTGGATCCGGAGGGGAAGGAGATTTCCTTCACCCGCACCCGGGCCGCGGACGAGCATTCCTTCCACATCGGCATTCCGGAGGCCAGCTGGCCCGTCGACGTGGTGGAAGGCCTGGAGTTCTCGCCCAAGATGGACGCGGTGGTGACCCTGACCCTGCAGGCCATCATCGCCGACGCGGAGCTCTATACCTTCAATGTCAATGTGAAAACGGACCTGAAGATAGGCGGTACGCTTGCAATCGGCGCTGAAGGGAAGGCCGTGGACGAGCGCAAGCCGCTCTTCTCGATGGTCTTCTCCGCCATCCCCGTCGGCCCGGTGCTCGTCACGCCGTTCGTCGAGCTGGCGGCCGTGTACTACGTCTCCGGCAAGGTGAGCGTGGAGGCGACCGCCGTCTACCATACGGTCCAGACCCACGGCGTCCACTACGACATCAATACCGGCTGGAGCGCCAACGACTTCTCCGAAAGGAACAACAACGGTGAATGGGAGGAGCTGAGCATCGCCCCCAAGCTGGAAGGCAGCATCGCCTACGGCCTGGGCCTCGGCCCCTATGTGGGCATCTACGGCAAGGTGGTGGCCGTAGGCGTCTCCTTCGACGTCCTGCAGAAGGAAACGGTGAGCGAAGCCTTCAACTTCCTCGGCGCCGACGTCTCCCAGTACGCGGACATGTCCTTCGTCCAGCACCTGCAACGAATCGACTACACGAACGCCATCGTGGCCGCCGCGAGCTTCAACGTGGAGCTCGTGGGCATGGACGCGGCCTCGTTCGAATCGCCCGAGTTCACCATCTGCAAGGACGAGTACAAGATCCTGCCGTCGGTGGACCTAGAAACCTTCTCCTTCGAGCGGACGGACGAGGGGATGCAGCTCAGCATCGACGCGAAGAACCCCCACCTCGTGGGAGGCCTGATGTACGCCCTCCTGCGGGAGAACGGTAACAGTCCTGAATCCAGCGCCGTCCGGGTGGATTTCAAGGGCGGCGGACCCACGCTGGACGACCTCAACCACGGGGCCGAAACCGTGAACCTGACCGCGCTCCTGCCCCTCGACGAGGAGGATCCCGACATGCTGTACGCCGACATCATGTACCTGACCGAATACTCCCGGACCCCGGTCGTGCTGGCCTCCATCGAACAGGCCTATGATGACAAGGATGTCCGGGCGGCCCTGATCAGCATCCTGCGCGACCTGTACAAGAGCCACGCGGGAGACTGGGAAGGCTGCAACTGGTTCGACGGCGACATAGACCTGACGGCCATGAAGAATATCCGGGTGTCGCGCCGCAACGACCAGACCTTCTTCAAGATCAACCTGCCGGAGGCCTGGTCCGTGGGCAGCGCCGTGGCTGTGGGTGACCACTCCAAGGATGTGTCGGGCTTCGGCGGTTGGGAGATCATCTTCGAAGATGGGGCGACGGATGCGATGACCACCCTGTCCGTCCTGGATTCCCACTTCCTGGGCTACTACATCGCCCGGCCGCACGACAAGATTTCGGACCTGACGATCAACAGCCCCCTGTGGACCCGGTTCGAGGACGTCACGTCCCGCGGCGCGGGATTCGAGCGCCTGGACCTGAGCCGCACCCCGCTCGAGAAGCTCGAGTTATCCACGGGCGGCATCTCCGTCTCCAAGCGGCTGGTCCTGAAGGAGTGCAAGAGCCTCAAGAAGCTGTCCTTCGACGTGTTCTTCCCGGAGACGTTCGACGTCACCGGCTGCACGGCCCTGGAGGAGGTTCATTTCGACACGACGATGCTGCCCGACAACTACTTCCTCAGCAAGGACAGCGGCACGCCCACGGCGAACCTCGTCATCGAGAACAGCACGCTGAAAACGCTCGACGTACCGGTCAACTACAAGGAGATCTGGGTCAACAACTGCACGTTCGAGAAGGTGCAGGTGAGCGGGAATTCCTCCGTGGATTACATCAGCCTGCGGGGTTCCAAGGGCCAGGCCGTGGAGGTGAAGGACTGCGCCAAGCTGTCCGCCCTCGGGTGCCCGAATACCGACATCACCGAGTTCACCGTTGAGAACCTGCCGGCGGCCGTCCGCATCGACGTGGAGAACAACGAGCATCTGCTGAGCCTGGTTCCGGACGTGTTCGACGAGATCAAGGACCGGGGCGGCTCCGTGGCCTATGACATCCGCTACTCCTACACCGACGACGGTTCCGGCACCATCGAGTACGTGGACAACGGCTACGGATTCTGGTACGAAGGCGAGCCCGATTGCGGCTACCACGGCAAGGAACCGCCGCAGGACGACGACGAGGGCTACGTGACGCATCCCGGCGAGAGCGCTGCCCGCGCGGCCTTCCGCAAGTGCCTGCAGGACCTGTACCGCTGCCGCAAGGGCGAGTGGGACGGCTGCAACTGGCTGGACGGCACCAAGGCGCTGAACGAGCTCACGAACGTGAGCGCCGCCGACAGCCAGAGTAACAACGAATCCTTCTCCGTCACCATCCCCGTCGAGTGGCAGTTCGGCGCCGACGTTCTCGTGAAAAAGCACAACAAGCAGCCCACCTCGCAGTATCCCGGCGGCGAAGAGGGCCACTACGAGGACTGGCGGATCTACATCCGCGGCGAGCGGCAGTACAATTCGTTCACCATCTCGGATCCCCGGTGTTACCTGATTTCCGCCCAGGGCGAGGCCAAGACCTTCGCCGTGCACAGCAACAGCTTCTTCTTCCAGGCGCGCGGAAGCGAGCCGTGGAAATACCGCTCCAACGAGATTCCTTCCAAGATCGAGACATTGGACCTGCGCGGCTGTGGCGGCTATGAACTGACTTACGAACTGGACTACGAGCATGTGCCCAAGGTCATCAAACTCCGCCGTCACGACGGGAAGGACACCAACGCCGACGCGCGGGTGACCATCAAGTTCACCGACCCCGAGCCCAAGCCCATGCCCTCGATCACCATCGAGGGAAACGCCTATCTGATCACCGTCACCAACGCGACAGTGCCCTACGGAAGCCTCCCGATCAAGGTGGACCACCTGCAGGGAGTGGGCCTGTTCGGCTGCACGGGCGACATGATCTACGCCCCGGAGAACGTCGACTACCTGGCCGTGGGCGCCCAGTCCGGCAACATGGTCAACAGCCAGCTGCTGGCCAGCGGCATCGCCGACATCCGGGAAGTCAAGGTCCAGGACAACAAGACCATCCTGGGCGTGGACCTGAACGTCCGGGAGACGGTGACGGTCGATTCCTGCCCGCTCATCGAGAATGTGTACGGCGAGGCCGGGTACACCTACACCGTCAGGTCCTGCCCGAAGGCCGACAGTTTCAATCCGGCAGGCCGCGAGGTGAGGATCCAGGACTGCCCTGCACTGACGAACCTCTATTATCCGGACACTTACGGCCCGATCATTAATCTGACGGTGGATTCCTGCCCGAACCTCAAGGAAGTCCGCTTCGAGCGGAACAAGGAGATCGAGAGCATCCAGATGACCGGCGTGCCCGCCCTGGAGTATGTGAACCTCACCAAGTGCACAGCCCTGACCATGGTCGTCCCGTCCTTCTTCGAGGAGATGTGGAGCCGGGGCAAGTACGTCGAATACGAGCAGCGCTACGACTACCGGTACAACAACACCGGCCCCTACACGAATGCGGACGGTGAGAAGTTCGACTACACGGACAAGGGCTACGGCTTCTATTTCAGCGACGAACCCGGCCGGGGCTATCACAAGCGATAGATTTCCGGCCGGAGGCTGATAGATAACCTTCCGGGAAGCGTATCTGAGCTAGATCATCTTCTTCAGAAGACACTGGATCAGGTTGCCGTTTTCGTCGCGGAGGTGCATGCCGTTGCCGCGGCAGTATTTCCAGAAGCGGCAGGCGGCGCAGTCGTCCTTGTACATCCAGGAGCGGTCGCGGTAGGGCTGGAAGCGGGTGTTCCAGACTTCCATGAAGTCGTCCTCGTAGATGTTGCCCTGGTGGTAGTCCGCGCGGATGCTGGCGCAGGCCGAGATGGAGCCGTCGGCGAGGACGGAGCCCACGTTGACGCCGGCCTGGCACATGTAGAAATGGTCGCGGACATCGCCTTCGTAATTGCCCAGGAAGCCTTCGCAGGCGAATTCCGCCTTGATGCGCCCCTCTTTCCGGGTGGCCTTGATGAATTCCATCAGGCCGCGGAGTTCCTCGCCCGAGAGTTGCAACTCAGGGTCCTGCGCGGCGCGACCGACCGGGAATACGGTGAAAAGACGCCATTCCTTGAGGCCCAGGCCGATGAGGTATTCTTTCAGTTCATTCAGATGCGGGTAGTTCCGCCGGTTCACGCAGGTGACGACGTCGAAGGCGATGGCGCCGGAGTCGATGACCATCTTGATGGCGGCCGAGGCGCGACGGAAGGAGCCGGGGACGCCCCGCATCCAGTCGTGGTCCGCCTCCAGGCCGTCCAGGCTGATGGTCATCGCGCGGAGGCCGCTCTGCAACAGGCGCTGATAGCGCTCCGGCGTCAGGCCCCAGCCGTTCGTGACCATGCCCCAGGGGAACTCTTTCTCGTACATCATCCGGCCGCAGGCTTCCAGGTCCGGGCGCATCAGCGGCTCGCCGCCGGTGACGTTGATCATCACCTGGTGCGGGTCCGTCGCGGCGCGCACGCTGTCCAGGACCTTGGCGAAATCTTCCATGGGCATGTCCTTGACCGAGGCCGTCTGCTTGCAGTCGCTGCCGCAGTGGCGGCAGTGGTGGTTGCAGCGGAGGGTACACTCCCAAAAAAGCTGCCGGAGCGGATGTGACGCAATCACATCATCCTGCAGCTTCTTCGTGATATCCAGCGCGATACGGCGCCTGAGCGAAAGTCTTTCTTTCATTATTCTTCCTCTTCCAGGACGGCATCGGCCTGGATGGTGTATCCACCGGAATACCAATGCTTGTCGCCCTTTTTCGTCTGCTCGACGGTCAATTCGGAACGGTTCAGAACCTTGGTCTTGAACGAACCGTGCGCGTCGCCGTCCACGTCCTCGAACTTGACGGCGGATCTCTCCACTCCATCCGGCCAGTCGTGCTTCAGCCGTTCTTTCACAAAATGGCCCTGGGCATCCGAATAGAGGGTGTCGCTCTCCCATTTCTGTTGCTCTTCCGGAGCGTCAGGATATGGCGTGAATACGACGCGGATCCCTTCGATTCCCTTGCCCTTCGCATCCTTCACGTCGCCGACCAGTTTGAAGTCGGCACTGGGCACGCCATACTCACAGCGGATGATTCCAATTCGTTCGCACCCACTGAATCCCAGCAGGGTCAATAGGCTGCCCAGCAGCCATTTCCACCCTTTTCCAAGCGCAGTTTTCATCGCTATTCCTTTTTCGTCGATTCCTTGTTCTCCAGGTCGATCTTCTTGTACTGGCCCGGAGGGACGCCGTACATCAGCTTGGCCGGCGGCATGTCGCCGGGAAAGGGCAACGGGCGGAGGCGCGTCCCCGTATCCGGAGCCGGAAGCGGTACCACCCGGATACTGTCCAGGTCCCGGGACGCCGTCCGCCGCGGCCGGAGCCGAGGGCTGCAGGACGAGAAGCCCAGCAGGCCCAGGAGCCCGATTGCAAACAGCCATCTGATACGGTCTTTTTTCATATCTCTGCTCTTTAAATCCCTATCTTGCAAAAATCTTGCACAAAAAAGAAAAAAGATTCCTTCGCTTCGCTCGGAATGACAGTCAACGGTCTTTCAGCGCCGCGATCATCGCTTCCGCGACGGCGTCAGAAGCGCCGGTTCCGCCCAGCTTTTCCCGGACTTCGGAGTAATCGGCGGCCATCCGGGCGCGGTAGTTCCCGTCCTCCAGCAGGCGCTGGACTTCCACGACGAGGTTCTCCCCCGTCAGGTAATTCTGCAGCAGTTCCTTGAAGGCGGGACGGTCGATGACGAGGTTCGCGAGACTGATGTACTTGATCTTGAGGATGATCCGGCCCACCAAATAGGTCAGCCAGGCAATCTTGTACCCCACGACCTGGGGCGTGCCGATGAGGGCGGCCTCCAGCGAGGCCGTGCCGGAATTGATGACGGCCGCCCGCGCGTGGCGGAGGACGCCGTAGGTGTCGCCGGAGACCAGATGGACATAGTCCGGAATTGCGCCGTAATCCGCCGGGGTACGCCCCGGAGCCGCGGCGATGACGAACTGATAATCGGCGTATTGAGGCATTTTGTGCAGCCGGGCGGCGAAATCCGTGAGCACCGGCATCATCGTCTTGATCTCTCCGCTGCGGGAACCGGCCAGGAGGGCGACAAACGGCTTGTCCGGAAGCCCGTGCCGGGTCAGGAAAGCCTCCCGCGGCTCCTGCAGGGCCGGCGAGCGGTCCACCGCATCGATCAGCGGGTTGCCCTTGTAGATGAAATCAATTCCTTTCCGCCGGAAATAGTCGATCTCGAAGGGAAAGACGATGAAGAGCCGGTCCACATAGGCCTTCAACTTCTTGATCCGGCCTTCGCGGGAGGCCCACACCTTCGGGGCGATGTACCAGAAGACCTTGAAACCGGCCTGGTGGGCGAACTCGGCGATCCGGAAATTGAATCCGGGATAGTCGATGAGAACCACCACATCGGGCTTCCATGCCAGGATGTCCTCCTCGCAGGAGCGGACCCGCTTAAGTAGTTTCCGCGCCTGGACGAACACCTCCCAGATGCCCATCACGGCGCCTTCCCGATAGTCGCGCACGAGGCCGCTCCCCTGCTGGTTCTCCTGGAAGACCGCGTCCATCAGCCCGCCGCCCCAGAAGCGGATGTCCGCCCCGGGGTCGCGCGCGTACAGGCCGCGCATCAGGTTGGAACCGTGCAGGTCGCCGGAAGCCTCGCCGGCTATCAGGTAGTATTTCATAATTCAGAACCCTGAAGATTCCTCAGCCGCTTGAGTTCCTCGAAGTCGGTCCGGTCGATGGTGTTGGGAACGATGGTGATCCAGTTGGACTCGTTGAGGACGTGGTCCGCTTCCATATCGCCGTCCTCGTCGTCGACGAAGTCGCCGATCATCATATAGGCCGTCTCCCCTTCCTCCAGCGGCGGCAGGTTCTCCTGCAGATGGAAGCCGGTGGCCTCGTAGGCCTGCAGGCGCTCCACGTCCCATTCCTGGAACTCACGGACCCAGTGGCCCTTGCCCTGGCGGGCGAAGCAAATGCCTTCGACGCGGTCCACGGGGACGTCGGGGAAATTGATGTTGTACAGGAGGCCGTACTTTTCTTCCGGCCAGTTGGCCAGCAGGAAACGGAGAATGCGTGGCAGATACGTCTCCACGAGGGTGAAGTCCGCATCCGGCCGGAAATTGCACAGGGACACGCCGACGGCCTTGCAGCCGTTCAGGGCGCCTTCCTCGGTCGCGCCGATGGTGGCGGAATAGTTCGCGGCCGTCGATGCGTTCGAGCCGTGGTTGATGCCGCAGATCACGAGATCCGGGTTCCGGCGCTCGTAGAAATATTCCAGGCCGAACTTCACGCAGGAAGCCGGCGTCGCGTCCAAATAATGCCAATTTCCGGGGCCTTCTTCCGGCAGCGCCTTGTGCGCCAGCCGCTTCATGCCCAGGGAGACAGCCATCGACATCGCGCTCTGGTGGTATTTCGGGGCGACCACGGTCACCTCGCCGAATTCCGCCATGATGCGGGCCAGGGCGTGAATTCCGCCCGCCTTGTAGCCGTCGTCGTTGCTGATCAGGATCCGCATAAAACTTTTCTTAAAAAATTTATTAATTTCTCTCTGCAAAGATACGGAATTATCCCATTTTTTTCGTAAATTTGCATCGCCTTCGGAGAAATAAGCCGAAGCGCTTGATTGGAAAACATTTAACTTTTATCCAAGTTCAACATGAATAGAATTGCTATCAACGGTTTTGGCCGTATCGGTCGTCTGGCGTTCCGTCAGATGTTCGAGGCTGATGGTTACGAAGTGGTCGCCATCAATGATCTCACCAGCCCCAAAATGCTTGCTCACCTTCTGAAGTACGACACCGCCCAGGGTGGCTTCGCCGGCAAGTTCGGTGAAGGAAAGCACACGGTGGATTACAAGGACGCCGTCCTCGCTGAAGAC
>JAEEGJ010024452.1_pt1 | contig 12522 bp, 10 predicted proteins | sample 8958761 | NCBI WGS metagenome assembly JAEEGJ01 (sample SAMN16246546, study PRJNA631951) | gut metagenome | biome: gut microbiome; feature: rumen; material: RS-attached | host: Bos | place: Iran: Karaj | collected 2018-10 | reverse complement strand
GGGACCACGGCTTCAAGACACACATTTACAGCCGCGTGTTCCTGACCGATACCACCGAGTATCTGGTACCGATGGGCGACCAGCTTCTGAAGATCCAGACGCCGCACCGCATTGCCTTCGGCAAAGGCGAAGAATGTTATGTGGACTTTACCCACGTTATGTGGTATCCGGAAGAAGATGAAAGCGCTGAAGCGGAACGCGCAAAACGGCAGTTAGTGTAAGTCACGATACATGCATGTAATATAAAATTCATCAGCTAAAAACTTTTCCCCCAATTACAACTTGTAATTGGGGGAATTATTTCGCAATAATATTAAGTTTTGAAATTGCAATACTGTAATGCGGCAGTTACCGTACAGAAATACTACAGTTCATTACAGCTTATTTGTTTTTATAACCGTGGGAAGCGTCATATTCTTTATTGGCTTCCAGTGCTGCTTCCTGGGTCGCTCTGTCTTTCGCTACCGCTTCTTTCCAGCTTTCATCAGCCGGAGCCGGTTTTGTGGCAGGCGCTTTCACTTTTTCAGCCGGGGCGCCGTTCGTATAGCCGTGGGCCTTATCGTAATCTTTGTTTTCCTTTACCGCCTCAGCCTGGGTTGCTTTGTCCTGTTCCCATGCGGCGTTCTTGTCAGCAGCCGCCTGTTCCGCTTTCTTTTCCGCAATTTCTTCTTTAATCACTGCGGCCGCTTCATTCTTATAACCGTGTGCTGCGTCATAATCCTTGTTTTCCTGTAATGCCGCAGCCTGGGTCGCTTTATCCTGTTCCGGAGTTGTCGTTACCGTTTGCGCGAAAGCCGTGGAAGCAAAAAGGCAGGCTAAAACGCCCGCAGCCATCATGGATTTTTTAAATACATGTTTCATAAAACACACCCCTTTCAGATTTTTAACCCTGAGAACACTACATGAACTCTTTATTAAATTATATCACAAGTTAGCATAAACGTAACGATTATTTTAGGTAATACTTGTTATTGAAACAAAAAAATAACCACGCAAGCCTGAACCTGCGTGGTTACTGATTTTTAATTGGTGGCCCCGGAGGGATTCGAACCCCCGACCTTTTGGTTCGTAGCCAAACGCTCTATCCAGCTGAGCTACGGAGTCACAGTAAGCTGTTTTTCAACAGCAAAGCTATTATAACTAAAATGACCGGGATTGTCAACTGTTTTTAAAAGAAATTTCAGGATTTTTTTAGCGTATCCGTACCGGCGTAAAATCCTGCGTGTCGCAGGAGGCCAGCTTATATCGGCAGTCGTCCCGCTCCCCTTCAAATATTGCAGCTGCGCCCTCCGCTCCGTGGATGTGCCCGAACACACAGGTCTTCACTCCGTATTCGTCAATGATCTGTTTGAAAACGGAATCCTCTTCCGCCGAATAAAACGGGGGATAATGCAGCGCCAGGATAATGTCTTCGAATCCTTCCTTTTTGGCTGCGTCCAGCGAAGCTTTGATGCGCAATTCTTCATGGCGCAGAATACTGTCGTCTGTTTCCGGATCGTATCCTTCACAGGCAGGCGTCAGCCAGCCCCGGGAACCGCAGATGGCAAGTTTTGCGCCTTCTGTTTCCACGGGATAAAAATTGTTCTGCAAAAAGAAGAACGCGCCCCCTGTAGCCTGTTTCATCTTGGCAAGACTTGTCCACCAGTAATCGTGGTTGCCCCGCAGCATAACCTTGTTACCGGGAAATTCCGCAATATATTGCAGGTCATCCTGCACCGCGTCCGGCAGTTTCATTGCCCAGGAAATATCCCCGCAAAGAACGACGATGTCTTCAGGCGCGACGGTCTGTTTCCAGTTTTCTGTAATGCGCTGCCGGTGATCCTGCCAGTGTTCCCCGAAGACGGTCATGGGTTTGGCTTCGGGAACTCCGGAAAAATGCAGGTCTCCGATGGCATAAATGTGCACGTCTTTCTCCTCCGTCAACTGATTCAGCACGACTAAAACAACTTTCGATAGAAGCCTGTACTGTTATACCGAGTTTATTTTATCACAAATCCCTTTGAAACAAAAACTCTTTGCAAAGAACCGGTATTACCTGTGCCTCTGCCTTCATCACCCCGGTACATACTTTCTTCACATTTTTGCCCGACTTTCGTTACAAATTCTCTTTGCGTTTTCCTTATAATAAAACCGGTCCGGCAGAGATGCTTGTCCGGTCCCTCTCGATAAAACAAGGCCGTATGCGCACAGGCGCACGGAAAACGGCGGTAACCTGCAGCATCTTTGCATTGAGTTTTTCAACCCACAGCCGTTTTTCCGCAAGTTGTATAGAGTCAGGAGGAACAACAATGGACGCACAGACCAGATTGGAAATTCAGAATTTGACGGAACAGCAGCAGCAATATGTAATACAGACGCTGCCCGCAAAAGAAAAATCCCTTTCGTCCGCTTATATTTTCTGGGTACTGTTCGGGGCGCACTATTTTTATTTACACAAGCCGTTCAAAAACATCTTTTTGTGGCTGCTGTGTTGTATTTACATCGGCGTCATCTGGTGGGTTTTTGATCTTTTCCGCATGAAAAGCCTGGTTGCCGACTGCAACCGGGAAATCGCCAAACAGGTGATCCACGATGCGATACTGCTGTACCCGAAACCTCAGAAAGTACACGGCGAAACCATCGACGCGGAATTTGAAGAAAGCAAAAAAGAAGAAAAGGCGTAAAAATCGCAGCAGAACCACCCTGTAACAGTAAACCGGCATCAGCCTGTCGAACTGATGCCGGTTTTCTTTTGCGAATTTGATGTTACATTTCAGTGCTGTCGAATAGCAGCGTGACCGGTCCGTCGTTCACGGAATACACCTGCATGTCAGCGGCGAACTCCCCGTGTTCCACGGCAAAACCTCTGGCACGGCAGGTCTCCATGAATCTCTCATACAGTGGAACCGCCAGTTCCGGTTTGGCCGCATGGGAAAATCCGGGGCGGCGTTTTTTCAGATCGGCATAAAGGGTGAACTGGGAAATCACTAAAAGGGAACCGCCCACCTGGTCCAGGCTCAGGTTCATCTTTCCGTTCTCATCTTCAAAAACCCGGCAGTTACAGATTTTTTCCGCCATTTTATCCGCTATGGCTTCCGTGTCTTCCGGCCCGATCCCCAACAGGATCAGGAAACCCTGTCCGATTTTCCCTGTTGTCTTTCCTTCAATCACTACGGATGCTTCTTTTACTCTGGTTACAACGGCACGCATAAATACACTCCTGAATAGTATGTTTAGTTTAGAAAAAAGAGCTTTTGTCCTGCTTGTCAGACAAAAGCTCTGTCCTGATTACCATGCGCTGAGAATGCTGCCCTTGAAGTGATCAAGAATAAATTTCTTGTTTTCTTCCGAACGGTACACTTTCTCAATCTGTTTGATCCGCGGATCGTTGAAATTCTTTTCCGTTGTAACGAAAATATTTACATAGGGATTGTCCGCGCCTTCCACAATGATGGCATCCTTCAGGGGATTCAGGCCGGCCGGCAGCGCGTAGTTAACGTTGATGCAGGCGATGGTCACGTCTTTAATGCTTCTGGGAATGCCGGCTGCGTCCAGTTCCTGGAATTTAAAGTTGTGTTTGTTCTCAATCACGTCGGTTAATGCGGTAACGGAATTTTTCTTGTCTTTAACTTTGATCAGTCCCGCATTGTCCAGCATCAGCAGCGCGCGGCCGCCGTTGGACGGATCGTTGGGAATCGCAACCGTTGCGCCGTCGGGAATGGGTTCACCCTTTTTCACTTTGGTAGAATATACGGCCATCGGGAAAATTACGGTCTTAAAGCATTCTTTTAACTTGAAGCTGGGTTCCTTTTTCAGGGTCGCCGCCAGATACGGCGCATGCTGCATGCTGTTGGCAAACAGTTCGCCCTGGTTCAGGGCTACGTTGGGCGTTACAAAATCGTTGAATTCCACAACTTCAATCTTCAGGCCCTGCTTATCCGCCAGTTTCTTTACGTTGTCCATGATTTCCGCGTGCGGACCTGCGGTTACGCCGATTTTGATCGGTTTATCCGCTGCCGGCGCTTTCTTTTCTTCTTTCTTGTCTCCGCCGCCGCAGCCCGTCAGGCTGAAAGCCAGAAGAGCGGTTGCCAGGATCAGTGAAACTTTTTTCAAAAACATGTTAATTCCCCTCCAATATCCTTTTCTTCTCATATCATATTTAAAAAGTATGATATAGAACTATTATTTCAAATTATAACCAACTTTACCTTTCTGTCAACAAAATTTGTGAATCAGCAAACTTTTTTCGACGGAAAATCAAAATTAAATGGCAGATTGTATAGTAAGTTACACTAAACAATCTGCCATCACCGTTCCATTAATTGTCACTTCACCCTGCCGAAGGGCTGCTTCAGCCGGAATGCTTCCGGGATATGGTCGTCCCGGCTCCAATCCGTGATAACCGCTTTCCCTTCGCTGTCCACCTCCACAATGTTCAGGGCGGCGTTGCCGATGGGGTGCTGCCAGATATCATCCAGCGGGATGCCCGCAATAGTCAGCAGGATGCTGCTGATGCACATCATGTGGGAAACGATCAGCACGGTCTGTCCTTTGTGCTTTTTGACAATCTCCCGGAAAGTTTTCCAGGCACGCTTCCGGGTTTCCTCAAAAGGTTCCCCCCCTTTGAGCCGGACTTGCGTAGGAGCCGTACGCCAGATATCATACCATCCCGGATACTTTTCATCAATTTCCGATACCAGCAGGCCTTCCCACTCGCCCACGCCCATTTCCTGCAACCCGTCTGCGGGATAAATGGGGATATTCCTTTCGCCCCGGATGATTTCCGCTGTTTCCACAGCACGCTGCAAAGGACTGGTATAAATGACATCCAGCGTTATATTCTGCAGCCCGTTTTTGGCAAAACCGGCCTGCTGCCGTCCCGTATCATTCAGGGGAATGTCCGAAAGCCCCTGGAAACGGTGCAGTACATTCCACTCCGTTTCCCCGTGGCGTATTAAAATCACTGTAGTTTTCATTATTGTTTATTTTACTGCTTCCCCAAAGGCCCGGCCGTACTGGCGGCATTCTTCCATATGGGCTTCATCCGGCACCCACTGGCAGCGGATCCCGTCATTGACAATAGCAAAGCCCGCGCCCTGCAGCAGTTCCGTTATCTGTTTCACTGCTTCGCCGCTCCAGCCGTAGCTGCCGAACGCCGCGGCCTTTTTGTTTTTAAACTTCAGGCCCCGGATCAGCTCCAGCATGCCGCCGATGGAATAGGCGAACCCGTAATTGATGGTAGGCGAGCCCACCAGGATCGCCTTGGACTTAAACACTTCCGTGGCAATATCGCTCTTGTCTTCCTTTGCCGCGTTCATCAGCTTGATGACCACGTCCGGGTCAGCCTGCCGGATGCCTTCCGCGATACACTCTGCCATACGGCGGGTAGACTCCCACATGGTGTCGTACACAAAGGTAATCTGATTCTCCTGATAATTGGCCGCCCATTTCTGATAAGTCTCCACAATCTGCATGGGATTATCCCGCCAGATGATGCCGTGGCTGGGGCAGATCATGTCCACCGGCACGTTCATGGCCAGAATCTCTTTAATCTTCCGGGTCACCATGGGGCTGTAGGGATTCAAAATATTTACGTAATATTTCATGGCTTCGCTGTACATTTCATGGACGTCCACTTTGTCATTGTACAGTTCTTCGCTGGCAAAATGCTGGCCGAAGCCGTCGTTGCTGAACAGAATATTTTCCCCGGTCATGTAGGTGAACATGGTGTCCGGCCAGTGCAGCATGGGCGCTTCGATGAAAACAAGTTTGGAGTCACCCAGGTCCAGGGTGTCGCCGGTCTTTACGTTCACAAAGTTCCAGTCCTGATGATAGTGTCCCCGGATGATGCCCTCGCCCTTTTTGGTGCAGTAAATGGGCACGTCCGGAATTTCCCGCATCAGGGCAGGCAGGGCGCCGCTGTGGTCGATCTCGTTATGGTTCATGATCACGTAATCGATCTTCTTCAGGTCAATCGTTTCTTTTAAATTAGTTACATATTCCTCATCGTAGGGTTTCCAGCAGGTATCGATCAGCGCAGTCTTTTTGTCCTGCACCAGATAGGAATTATAGGAAGAACCTTTGTAGGTGGAGAGCTCATGTCCGTGAAAATACACCAGCTCCCAGTCGATTTTTCCTACCCCGGTCACTTTACCGGTAATCTTTTTAGCCATGCAATGTCTCCTTTCAGACTTATCTGTGGCTGCGGAAATAATTTAACGCTACATCCGGGAACAGCGCGTACGACAGAACATCTTCCACACTGAGACCGGGATAACCCGCTTCATCCAGCCGGTCCCGCATGGTCTTAAGCTGGGGCTTAATGTCATCGGCCGGACGGTGGTCGATGACCGGTTCGTCCCCGATGGCCAGCTTCTGCACTTCCGGATTGATGGGGCCGGCGGTTTTGCCGTAGCGGCCGCGGATCAGTTCTTTTACTTCGCGGGGAATCATTTTGTAACGGCCCATGGCCACGTTCATGACCGCCATGGAACCGACAATCTGGCTGGTGGGCGTTACCAGGGGCGGATAACCTAAGTCTTTCCGCACCTGGGGCATTTCCTTCAGCACTTCGTCCAGCTTGTCACCGATGCCCATGCCTGCCATCTGGCTGCGCAGGTTGGAAAGCATACCGCCGGGAATCTGGTACAGCAGTACTTTGGGATTTACGTTAAAGTTCGGGTTCACATGGAACTCGTTGACAATTTTGCTCTTGACGCCGGTGAAATATTCCGCCAGCTCATTCAATGTTTCCAGATTCAGTCCGGTATCCCGGGGGCTTTCCGCCAACGTGGCCACCATGGCTTCCGTACAGGGCTGGCTCGTGGTTCCCGAGAACGGGGCCAGCGCCGTGTCCAGAATATCCACGCCGGCTTCCGCCGCTTTCAGCGCGGTCATGTGGCCCAGGCCGGTGGTGCAGTGATTGTGAAGTTCCAGCGGAACCGTAATTTCTTTTTTCAGCGCTTTGATCAGATTTTCCGCACCGTAGGGGCTCAGCAGGCCTGCCATGTCTTTAATGCAGATGGAATCGGCCCCCATCTGGACCATTTCCTTCGCCAGACGCACAAAGTCCTCCGGTTTGTGATACGGACTGGTTGTATAGACCAGCGCGCCCTGCATATGGGCTCCGGCCTTTTTGCCTGCCCGGAAAGAGGTTTCCAGGTTCCTCGTATCGTTGAGCGCGTCAAATACACGGATGATGGAAACACCGTTCTCCACACTCTTTTTAATAAACTCCGTAACTACATCATCCGCATAATGATTGTAGCCTAACAGGTTCTGGCCCCGCAGCAGCATCTGGATCGGTGTGTTCGGCATCCGGTGCCGCAGAATCCGCAGGCGCCCCCAGGGATCTTCGTCCAGAAAACGCAGGCAGGCGTCAAAGGTCGCGCCGCCCCAGGCTTCAATGGCATGATAGCCGACATTGTCCAGTTTTTCCAGCACCGGGATCATATCCTGCACCCGCATCCGGGTCGCAACCAGAGACTGCGGGCCGTCCCGCAGAACTGTTTCCGTAATCTTCAGGGGTTTTACTTCTGTCATCCTAACACTCCTTTACTGAACTCCATGGAAAATCATATTTTGAATTAGTTAAATATACTTTTCATTGTAAAAAGACTGCCAAGTAATTATATCATAAAAAATTCCTTATGTATACAAAATACACTGAGAACAGTTCCTGATAAAATTAGATAATCATGGCACAGATACTCATTTTTGAGCTTTGCACAACACAGATTCGTTTTAGTTATTCATATAAAAAAGGCTGCGGGGTTGCCGCAGCCTTTCATAAGATAATTTAACGTATTGAATTTTACGCTTTCTGTTTTTCCGCACGGTTGATGGCGCACAGGATACCCAGCAGGGAAGCCACGACGATGCCGCTGTGCACGCCGACGCCGAAAATATGATTCCCGTCCGGTTTCTGGAGCTCGATGTAGCAGATAGCTTTGGCATTGGAACCGCCGCTGGTCGCGTGTTCATCGTAGTTGATAAACTTGTAACCGGTCACGCCGATTTTTGACAGCGCATTGAAGAACGCGTCGATAGGACCGTTGCCCCTGCCGATTACATCCATCTGCTGTCCGTCCACGGCAATGACACCGGTAAAGACCGTCGGATTTTCCGGGCTGTCCCCACCCTGTTTCGCCTGATGGAAATGCCGTTCGATCAGTTCGTATTTTCCCTTCTGGTCGATAAACTCTTTCTGGAACAGATCCACGATCTGCAGTTCGTTCAGTTCATCGCCGTAGGCATCCGCCGCAGCCTTGACGATATCGCCGAATTCCGGCTGCATGGCCTTGGGCATGCGGTAGCCTTTTGCCTTTTCCAGTACAAAGGCGGCGCCGCCTTTGCCGGACTGGCTGTTGATCCGGATGATCGGCTCGTACTGCCGGTTGATATCCGCCGGATTGATAGGCAGGTAGGGAACCTCCCAATATTCCGTTCCGGTGTTTTTCATGTAATCAAAGCCTTTTTTAATGGCGTCCTGATGGGAACCGGAGAAAGCCGTGAAGGCCAGCTGCCCCGCGTAGGGCTGCCGGGGCGGGATCGGCATCTTCGTGCATTCTTCACAGACTTTGCCTACCGCCTGGATGTCATGGAAGTCCAGTCCGGGGTCCACGCCCTGGGTGTACATGTTCAGCGCCACGGTTACGATATCCAGGTTGCCGGTACGTTCCCCGTTGCCGAACAGACAGCCTTCGATCCGGTCCGCGCCGGCCAGCAGCCCCAGTTCCGCGCAGGCCACGCCGGTCCCCCGGTCGTTATGGGGATGCAGGCTGATGATGGCCGCTTCCCGGTTGGGCAGGTGCTTGATAAAATACTCGATCTGGTCGGCGTAGGTATTGGGGGTACACATTTCCACCGTGGCCGGCAGGTTGATGATGACCGGGTTTTCTTTCGTAGCGCCCAGCGCTTCCATCACTTCATGGCAGATTCGTACGGCAAAATCCTGCTCCGTCCCGGTATAACTTTCCGGGGAATATTCATAACGGATGTTCATGCCGCTGCGGGCAATTTCTTCTTCCGTCAGCTTGCGGATCAGTTTCGCGCCTTCCACCGCAATCTCCGTAATCCCGTCCATGTCTTTCTGGAATACGATCTTGCGCTGCAGGGTAGAAGTGGAATTATAAAAATGAATGATGACGTTCTTCGCGCCTTTGACCGATTCAAAAGTCTTCTTAATCAGTTCCGGCCGGGCCTGCACCAGCACCTGCAGCGCCACATCGTCCGGTACCAGGTCCTGCTCGATCAGGGTGCGGATGATTTCGTATTCCGTTTCGGAAGCGGACGGGAACCCGATTTCAATTTCCTTAAAACCGATGTCGATCAGCATCCGGAACATGCGCAGTTTTTCATCCAGCTGCATAGGCGTTACCAGCGCCTGGTTGCCGTCCCGCAGGTCTACGCTGCACCATACGGGCGCCTTATCGATAATATGATCCGGCCAGTCACGGTGTTCCAGCGGAATCTGCGCAAACGGGATGTACTTTTTGGCAGGTGCTTTCATTTTCTAATCCTCTCTTCTTCTCTAAAATAAAAAACCTCACTCCCATATATCTGCAAGGGGCGAGGAAATAAAACCACGCTGTACCACCCTTTTTCAACCGGCTGCCGCCGGTCCTCTCAGCCTCCAACAAGGCCTTTGCCAATAACGCGGCATTACGTCCTGCCCTACGGCTGTTTCAGGCAGGCAGCTCTGAGACCAGTCATCCACACAGGCGCTGTCACCGGTTCGCACCTTCCACCGGTTCTCTGGCACATACATCCTGTATCTTTTTCTCTTCACAGCTTTTAGGTGAAACAGTATTTAATTGTTATTTGAAAGACATTATATCAATTTGTAAAAAATAAGTCAATTTCTGCGGCGAAAATTCCTGAAAAACAGTTTTCCGGTTATTTTTCCTCAGGAGCTTCTTTTCCGCTTTCGGGTAAACGGGTAACAATGATTTTTTTCAGGCGGTGCTGGTCTACTTTGGAAACCTCAACTTTTAAATCCCTGTACGTAAACGTATCTCCTTTTTTGGGAACTTCCCCCAGGGATTCCACGACCCAGCCGCTGATGGACTGGTTTTCCAGATTGTAAAGGTCAAAGTCCAGCTGGATGTATTCGAACAGGTCACGCAGACTGGCATTCCGGGAATTGCTGTCGCAGGAGACCAGATACCTGTTGTCACCCAGTTTATGGAACACGGACACGGCCTCATCGTGCTCATCCCAGATCTCCCCGACCAGCTCTTCCAGTATATCCTCAATCGTAATGACACCGGCAACGCTTCCGTAACTGTCGATCACCGCCGCCATCTGCAGTTTATTGTGCTGGAGATTTTTCAGCAGCAGGGAAATCTTTGTGGAACGGTGGACATAGGCAATATTTTTTAAAATCGTTTTGATATTGAATTTCGGGTCTTTTAAATAGGAATTGTAAAAATCCTTGGCGTGGAGCAGACCTATAATGTTATCTTCTTCTTCATCGTAAACAGGAAGACGGGTAAAATGATTTGTCGTAAACATGCGGTAAATCTCCGCGTTGCTGTTGGTCACGCTGCAGGCTACCATGTCAACCCGGGGGGTAAATATTTCTTTGACGCGGATGTCGTTAAACTCAATGGCAGACTTGATCAGATCGCTTTCGTCCTCACTGATGGTCCCTTCGTTTTCCACTTCGTCAACCATAACCTTCAGTTCGGCTTCCGTAATCGTAGGCTTTGCCGTTTTCTTCCCGGCCATATTCCGGCTGAGACAATCTTTCAGCTGTTTAAAAACATAATTAAGGGGAGAAAACAGCCTGGTATTCCACCACAGGAGCTTATGCACAGCCAGCAGAAACGGTTCGGAATACTCTTTCGCCAGGCTTTTTGGAGAAATCTCTCCCACAACAAGTATGACAACCGTAGTAATTGCCGTAGCTATGGACACACTGCCCTCATCGCCGATCAGTTTAATACACAAAAGGGTAGCGATAGAGGCCGTACCTATATTCACAATATTATTTCCTACCAGAATTGTGGAAAGGACTTCGTCAAAATGATCCAGAAGCTGCAATATTCCGGCGGCATCTTTGTTCCCGTTCCGGGCCAGATGCTTTATACGGATTTTATTCACGGTACTGAGCGCCGTTTCCGATGCGGAATAAAACGCGGAACCGCAAAGGAAAATAAAAAGGATCACCAGATACCGGTACAGTTCGTTTTCAACAATCATAAAACTCTTTCCTTCCTCATTTGTGATTGCGGGTAAACAGTTTGCGCAGCAGGTCAACAATTATGATAGACAATGCGCAAAGGATAGCAACGCCCCACTCCTGTCCGTTCAGGGGCGCCGTACGCAGTAAGCTTCCGCCGAACAGGGTCAGAAGATACTGGATGACAACGATGCCGCCCATAACCTGGATAAAACCTTTATTATCCAGAATGTGGTCCAGCAGATCCAGTCCTTCTACCCTGACATTAAACCCGTTGGCCACCGCCATGAAAATATAGGCACAGAAAAAGCCGGTGTACGTGTAAATATGGTCCGGCGCGTCGCGGAAGAGGGAGTCAACCCACGCGCTTTTATAAAACGCAACCGCCACCAGCGTCATCCATAAACCGCTCAGCACAATCGCAGACATCATGCCTTTGGAAACGATAGGGCCGCCCCGTTTCTTGGGCTTTTCCTCCAGATATTTTTCCAGCGCGGGCTCGCCGCCGAAAGCCAAAGCAGCCAGAGTGTCCATCACCAGGTTGATCCACAGAATCTGGATAATGGTCAGCGGTTTTTCCACGCCGATAAACGGCGCGATGAAGTTAATCAGCACCGCGGAAAAATTGATAGAGAGCTGGAACGTAATAAATTTACAGATGGAATTGTAAATGGTACGCCCATACAGAATCGCCTGCTTGATGGACAGGAAATTGTCATCCAGTATTACAATATCGCCGGCTTCTTTGGCCACTTCCGTGCCGCTGCCCATGGCAAAGCCCACGTCCGCCCGTTTCAGTGCCGGGGAATCGTTGACCCCGTCCCCGGTCATGCCCGTTACCAGGTTCATTTCCTGGGCAATACTGACAAGGCGCAACTTATCAAGAGGCAGCGCCCGGGATACCACCCGGAGAAACGGCAGGTTGAGTTTTACCTCTTCATCTGTCATGGCCGCCAGTTCCTGGCTGGTCCACACCTGCTCTTCAGGCCGTTGCAGCAGTCCGGCATCTTTGGCAATGGCCACCGCGGTTTCTTTCCGGTCCCCGGTGATCATGACGATCTGCACACCGGCTTCATGAACTCTTTGAATGGCTTCCACCGCTTCCGGACGCACTTCATCCCGGATTGCCAGAATTCCCGTCAGCGCCATTCCCTTTTGCGGCAGTTCCGTTCCGTAAACGGGTTTTGGGAAGGTGCATAAGGCCAGCATACGGATGGCCCGGCCTGCCAGTTCCACCATCTTCTCATCCAGAGACTGTTTCATGGCCTCCGTAAAAGGCAGGCAGTGCCCCTTTTCGTCCCAGTAATAATCGCAGTACTGCAGCAGTTTTTCCGGCGCGCCTTTGGCCAGGGTATATT
>JAEEGJ010024451.1_pt1 | contig 12523 bp, 7 predicted proteins | sample 8958761 | NCBI WGS metagenome assembly JAEEGJ01 (sample SAMN16246546, study PRJNA631951) | gut metagenome | biome: gut microbiome; feature: rumen; material: RS-attached | host: Bos | place: Iran: Karaj | collected 2018-10 | reverse complement strand
CAATGGATATAATCTCTTCCATCATCGGAAGTGACCGTGAGAAGTACAAGGACTTGATTACCGAGTACACCAGGACTCAGATGGCGCATATGAATTTCCAGGGAATGCTTTTGGAGGCTATCGCCCCGATGATGAGTATGGTGCAGTCAAGCGCGGCTGTCGCCCAACAACGTCCCGCAGCCTATGGTGAGGGTGTGACATATTACAAGAAAGGCAACACCGCGGTCTGCGTGTTCGATTCTTTCAACAGCCGCAATGAGAAGGCTTGGAAAGACTATTACGCCGGAACGGGCCCCATGCCGACAATCGAGAACGCTCCCGGAGATGACATGGTGATATTCCTGGATGCGCTTAAGAAGGCGAATGACGATCCTGAGGTCAAGAATCTCATCATCGACATCACTGCCAATGGCGGCGGATCGGCCGACATCGTGATGGCAATGACATCTCTCATCATGGACAAGAGCTACATCAGCCAGGACAACGCCCTGACAGGCCAGAGGTCTTATGTGGAATATGAGGTGGACCGCAACTTCGACCGGGTTTTCGATGAGAAAGACAAGGATGTCCATTACGACCTTAATTTCGCGGTGTTGACCTCCGGAATGTCATTCTCTTGCGGTAACCTGTTTCCCTCGATGCTCAAGGACAATGGTATTCCCGTGATGGGCGAGACTTCCGGTGGAGGCGCTTGCGCTATCCAGGCCATGTGCACGGCCGATGGTTTCTGCTTCCAGATCTCATCGTTCAGGGCAAGGCTCAACACCCTCGCTGGGGAGAATATCGATGAGGGAATCACTCCCGACATCCCCATCGCCACCAAAGCGACTCAGGTCGAGATCTCAGAGGAAGAGGCTATGCCGGCGTTGGACTTCTCCAAGTACTTCGACGTGGATTATCTCACCAAGTTGCTCTCGGAGTATAAGAAATAAAATGTCATTCTGAGCGTAGCGAAGAATCTACAGCTATTTAATCGCCAGCCTCAAAATGGCGGCGCTGTGAGGAGGAAGGACAGTCTTGACGTCCTTCCTCCTTGCCGTCACCTCCAGGGGAGACTCGCTGAAAAAGCTGTGCGGAGTCACATCGTCTGAAGAGAACAACCTGGCTTCCAGTACCTTACCTTTGATGGCGAAAGTGAACTCCCTGTCAGAGTCATAGGATGCGTTGATCAGGGTGATTGTCAGGACGCCGTCCTTGATGGTCGCCGCTGTGGAATAGTCTTCGTTATCCCCGATCTTGCAGACTTTCCCGTCCTGGTGGGCTTTCATCATCGCGAACATCTGGCCGTTGGCAGTAAGGCGGCTATCTTCGGGGGTAATCAGTATCGCTCCCTCTCCGATCGGCTGGAAGTAGCAGACAATCGGGATGTTAAGAGCCGTGCTCTCGTTGATGTAAAAATGCATTGTCCTGGCGGCGTAGATCCCTTCCGACACGCAGGAAGGACGATACCAGGAATACCACTGGTTCCACTCGTCAAATGAGATGTGGAGATCTTTTCCAGTGGCGTCGAGGCTTTCCCTCATCCTCTTCGCAAGGTCAATATTCCCCTGTAAGGAGGCGGTGATTTCCTCATAAGATTTCTTGATGTCCTCAGGTGTCGTGAATTGCTTGCTTCCTCCCGCATAGTGATGCAGGGAAATATATTTGACCTTATCGGCGAGCGGCGCCGCGGAATGCTTCGCCCAGTTGTCGTTCGGATATGGCCCGGAGGAGCAAAGCTCCAGATCCGGAGTCACCCCCAACATCGCATCAGCGTGCTTCTCAGCCATCTCGGCATAGCCTTCAGGACCCTTAGGACCTTCCATATGGCCATATCCCATCTCGTTACCAAGGGACCAGAAATGAACGTTGTACGGCTCTTTGTGGCCTCTTTCTGCTCTTATTTTGCCATATTCAGTATCTTCGCCTCCGTTGCAGTACTCCACCCACTGGGCGCTTTCTTCCGGTTCACTCCAAGCGATGTTAATCGTTATCATCGGCTCGGCTCCGACCTCCCGGCAAAGGGCGACGAAGTCATCCGTGTCAATCTCGTGGAAGTCAAATCCGTGTGAATATGGTTGGCTCTCAATCTCTGTCGCTGCCTGAAGAGGTCCCCTCTGATCCACAGGAAGCAACCCGTCTTTCCAACGGTATTCCCCGGCAAAGTTGCCGCCAGGCCAGCGAAGGATCCTCGGTCCAATGGCCTTGAGGTTCGCGACCACATCACTTCTCATCCCATGGAAATTATCCTTCGGCATCATTGAGAGGGCTCCGAAAATGACCTCGGCCTTTTTCCCGAAGGTGTACCGCACGCAGCCATCCTTGTCATCAGCGGAAGTGGTCAAGTCGAACTCGCTGACCACCCAATCATCCGCAGGCTTCAATTCCAATGACTTAGTGGCATATACTCTTGCTCCGTCCCTGTCAGTGAGCTCGACTTTGAGAGTCAATGGAGACGACACTCTTGTCACTGTCCTCATCTCATAAGTCTCTCCTTTCTTTAGGGACAGGCCTTTTTGGAATATTCCCGCAACCTGCCCGTCGGTCAGATTCTGGACAGACTGGGAACGTATCTCGTTGCTCCTGTTCATGCCAGGATTGCCTATGTGTTTTGTGTAGGATAGGCTAATTTGCTGGAACAGAGTTTTTCCCCCGATTCCGGACCATTCGGCGCAGACACCCTCATTGCGGGAGGGCTTGCCTGCGAACTTGCGGTTGCGGAGCATCTGGGCGCTCAGACCGCCATTTACGGCGGCCCTTGTGTGCTCGAGATTGTGGCCGAAAACATAGGGAGACAGATCGGTGGTTTCCTTGAGGTTGATTGTCTGGGCATCCAAACTGATGGAAAACACTGCCGCTAGGGCTAGGAGAGGTAATATCTTTTTCATAACTCAAATTTAACGATAAAAGTCTTATATTTGTCTTTTGGTTAAGACGAAAAAGAAATAAAATATACAAAAATGAATCTCAAGCATTTACTCCCGGCTGCGGCATCTCTGTTTCTTGCCTGTACCGCTGTTTTCTCCCAAGACGACAGGAATCCTATAATCACCGCCTCGATGAATAACCTCGAGTATAGCCACAAATCCTCAAGCAAGGGTGCTGGCTCGGTTATCAACGAGATCGCGACCGCTGTCTTGGTGGGCCAATCTTCCAAGGAGATCGAAGGCTACCAGAGCGCTGTCCGGGCGGCCATAATCAAAGGAATGACAGAAGCTTACCGCCTGCGTGTCGTGGACGGCCTTTTGACTAAGGAAGAAGCCGAGACCCCCGGATCCATCTATGTGGACGCAACTCTGGCGAATGTCACCACAACCACCAAGAATGAGGTGGTGGAGTACGAGGAGAAGAAGAAAGACGGTGAGAAGGTCAAGAAGACCCGCACCGACGTGTATTATAGGGCGATGTTGTCCGTGACTCTCCATGTGAAGGATGCAATGAATGACGCGGTGCTTGCCAGCCCCTCTTTCAGCATCACTGAGTCCGACATGTCTTGGGTCAACTCTCCCCAGAAAGCTCTTGACAATGCCACAGCCAGGCTGGCGAGGCTCGTGACAAAGTTTTTTGATGGGATGTACCCTCTGACTTGCGAGATCATCGAGCGCGGAGACATTAAGAACGACAAGCAGAAGCAAGTTTACATTGATCTCGGATCAGCTCATGGACTGCATGAAGGGCAGACTTTCGCCATCTATACAAAGAAACTCATTGGTGGCAAAGAGGCCCGTAAGCAAGTCGCGAGGCTGAGAGTCAAGACGATAGAGGGCGATGAGGTCAGCTTCTGCAAGGTTTTGTCCGGAGGACGTGACCTCAAGGCCGCTCTTGACGAGGGTCTGGATCTGATTGTTGAAACTGATAAATAGCCGTTATGAAAATTTTGCTGATCGCCGCCGTCCTCATGTCCGGTTTCTCTTTCGGTCATAAGGACGCCCCGAAGGGTGATGAGTGGCAGTCTCCTGGCCAACTCTCTCTGAATAAAGAACTTCCCCACGCATGGTTCTTCTCTTTCCAGGATGTGGAGTCCGCCCGCAAGGTGCTTCCGGAGAACAGTTCCCTTTGGAAGAGCCTTGACGGTGACTGGAAATTCAATTGGTCTCCCGATCCGGACAGCCGGCCGGTCGGCTTTTTCAAGGCGGATTTCGATGATTCTTCCTGGGCTGACATCCCAGTCCCTTCCAATTGGAATATCGTTGGAATAGGGGAGGACGGAAGCCAGAAGTACGGGACTCCGATCTATGTCAATGTCAATGTCCCTTGGTGGAAGGAGGTGAAGCCGGGCGACTGGAAGCTTGGAGTCATGCGAGAGCCCCCGCAGAATTGGACGGTTTATAAGACTCGCAACGAGGTTGGCTCTTATCGCCGCTCTTTCGAGGTTCCGAAAGAGTGGGATGGCAAGAGGGTGTTCATCAATTTCGATGGAGTCGATTCTTTCTTCTACCTCTGGATTAACGGCAGTTATGTCGGTTTCTCAAAGAATTCCCGCAACCTGGCGCAGTTCGACATCACCAGTTATCTCCGTCCTGGAGAGAATGTGGTGGCGGTTGAGGTCTATCGTTTCTCCGATGCCGCGAACCTTGAGGCGCAGGACATGTTCCGTCTTCCCGGAATATTCCGTAGCGTGGCTCTCGAGGCAAAGCCAACGGTCTCTGTCCGTGACATAAAGGTCACACCCTCAATGACTTCCCTGAAGGTCGATGTCGCCCTTTCCCCGGTTCCTGAGCATGTCGAAGGACCGGTTGGTGAGCTTGTCGAATTACCGACCTTAACCTACCGCCTCTACGAGAACGTCCTATATTCCGACGACAACAGCCTTGTGGCCGAATTCCCCGCACAGGCCCTTTCTTGTGTCCTTGAATACCCTGACGCCAAACCATGGTCCGCCGAGGCTCCGAGACGATATACCCTTGTCGGAGAATTGAAGGACGCCGATGGAAAAACACTTGACATATTCTCGACAATAGTAGGCTTCAGGGAAGTCTGCATAAAAGATACTCCTGCCGAAGAAGATGAGTTCGGACTTGCCGGGAAGTATTTCTATCTCAATGGGAAACCGGTCAAGCTTCGTGGAGTGAACCGCCACGAGACCGAGCCTTCCATGGGGCACGCCATTACCCGTGAAGTGATGGAGGAAGACATCCGGATCATGAAGTTGGCCAACATCAACCATGTCCGCGATTCCCATTATCCCGACGCCCCTTACTGGTACTATCTCTGCGACAAATACGGCATCTACCTGATGGACGAGGCCAACATCGAGAGCCATCATTACCGCTATGGCGACGCATCCTTGTCTCATCCTATCGAGTGGAAGGACGCCCACGTGGCCAGGATGGTCGAGATGGTCTCCTCCAACTATAATCACCCCTGCATCATCATCTGGAGCATGGGCAACGAGGCCGGTCCCGGAAAGAATTTTGAATATGTCTATGCCGCCGCCAGGGAAATCGATCCGATGCGACCTATCCAGTATGAGCGTAACAACGACATTTCCGACATCGGCTGCAGCCAGTATCCCGGTGTGAAATGGGTCCAATGGGTGGCGAAAGGAATTGGCAACGTGAAATATCCCTACCATATCAATGAGTTCGCCCACTCAATGGGTAACGCTCTCGGGAACTTCGCACAGTACTGGCAGTCAATTGATTCCACCAACTTCTTTATGGGCGGCGCCATTTGGGACTGGGTGGATCAGTCTCTCTGGAACTACACTCCCGAAGGGGTCAAGTATCTCGCCTCCGGAGGTAATTTCGGAGATATTCCCAATGATGGGCAGTTCGTGATGAACGGAGTCCTTAATGGGGACCGTTCGCTGAAGCCGCAGTATTGGGAAGTGAAAAAGGTCTATCAGAACCTATATACTTCACTGATAGGCGTTTCCGATGGCAAGGCCGAGGTTTGCCTTTTCAACAGGAACTACTATGAGCCTTGCTCTTACGATGCCCGCTGGACTCTCATCGCTGATGGTGAGCCGGTCCGGAGCGGCTCATTCGATGCCGAAGGGATAGGCCCGAGGGAGAAGGTCTCGCGTACGATTGAAATCGGTGCTCTTCCTGCCGGCAAGGAGTGCTATCTCAATGTGAGCTATTCCTTGAAAGAGAGCATGCCTTGGGCAGATAAAGGACATGAGGTCTGCAAGGATCAGATGAATCTGGTCCCTGAGCTTGTCGAAGGGACTGTGGTTCGACAGGCTCACCAACCGGGTAGAAAGACCCCGAAATACTTCACCGACAAGAATTCAGGCCATCTTGTGGTGAAGGGACGCCATTTCGCCGCCGAATTCGATCCCGCCACCGGGACCCTTGACAGGCTCCGCTATCGTGGGAAGGATGTCTTCGTTCCCGGACAGGGCCCTCGCCTTAATGCTTTCAGAGCCATCGTCAATAATGACGGTTGGGCCGCCCGAGGCTGGTTTGAGAATGGGCTTCACAACCTCTTCCATTCAGCTTCCGGAATGACTGTGGAGGAGAAAGACGGTTGTGTGGAAGTGTCCTTCGATGTTCTTTCCAAGGCTCCTTTCGGATCCCATCTGGAAGGTTCCACCGCATCGGCATCATGCTCTATCGCGGATGATAAGGACAGCCTGAATGTCATCTCGTTCACTTCACATGTGACCTGGACGATCGCTCGTGACGGCAGTGTCACCTTTTGTTCAAAGATCACTTCCGACAAGCCGGAGCTTCCTCTCGGAAGGTTAGGCTATGTGATGCGTGTGCCGAAGTCGCTTTCCAAACTCACATATTACGGCCGTGGTCCGGTCGAGAACTATTCCGACCGATTCACAAACGCTTTCGTGGGAATATATTCAGATGAGGTCTCGGGGGAGGTTCAGAACTACACCAAGCCTCAGGACATGGCTAATCATGAGCAGGTTCGTTGGGTTTCCCTGACAGGTCGCCGCAATAGAGGCGTCCTATTCGAGGCCGCCCAGAACAGCCTCAAGAGTTCTGACTCTGGCCGTCCGGTGATGTCAATCAGCGCGTTACCTTATTCAGCTGTCGATCTTGTCCTGGCCGCCCACCAGAATGACCTGCCAGCACCCGGCGACACATGGCTCTGCCTTGACGCCGCTGACACCGGCCTTGGCGGCAACAGCTGCGGCCCCAGTCCCCTCCAAGAAGACCGTGTCTTCTCCGACGCCGAGTTCGGCTTCACCATCCGCAGGAAGTAAGCGTAAGTCTTAGAACTTCACCAGGGTGCTGAATTCGAGGGTGAAGGGCCTGATGTAGGATCCGCTGGTGAGATAGTTCTGATAGGGGGTGATGTCGGTGGCCAGGGAGGCCTCCCGTATTCCAGCTGAAGCCCCCGTGACATTCAGGAAGTTGACCACGTTAAGTGATAAGCTGACGTGGTCATTCCATTTGAAATCCACACCTCCGAAAGTCTCCCATCGGGGACTTAGGAATAGGGTGTTGGTGATGTTGATGTAGCGTCTGCTGTAATAGCGGGCGCTCAGCCAGAATCTCCATTTGCCAGTCTGGTAGGAAGGCTCCAGTTCGATCTCGGTGCCGCTGCTGCTGGTGATCCTCTTCCCCGAGAAATCATATTCCTCTGAATACCCGTCGCTGAAGACAGGAGTGAAGCTGTAGTTCTGATACCTCGGAATCCTGAAAGTGAACAGGCCGTGGAAAGTGAAACCATCGAACGGGCTCAAGATCATGTCGGTAGTCCATCCCAGAACCTCCATATCGTAAAGCGAGCTCACATAGACCGTCTCGTTGTAGCCTGCCGGGTAGCCCCCAGCGGCATGGGAAAGCTTGTGGGTCCACATGCCCATCTCATAACTGTTGGATCGCTTAAGATATGTCAGAAGTGATTGGAAATCAAGCCATTTGTTTTTGAAATTAACTCCTCCACGGAGGATATAGCTAGGCTGGGCTCCCTCGAAAGGAACGCTTGAGTCGCCATATTGCCCCAGATTCGGATGGCTCAAGGTGGCGATGGCGTCAATCTCAGCTCCCCAATGGGAGTTGAGACTGTAATAACCTATCAATGTTGCCGCTCCATTGATGACATTTCTCTTAAAGGGAGTGAGGGTCACACCGGGACTTTTCAAAGACCAGCCGTTGTAACGGGAGTTATTGTCCTTGCCGTCCAGATTATGGGCGGCCTTTCCACTGATCCCGCTGTACTCCGCCCGGAGGCCGTAATGAATATTGATTTTCGGATTGATTCTCCACTCATCCTGGGCGAATAAAGCGAGTCGGCTCTGGAATCCGTCAAGGTACTGCGCTCCAGTGTTGTGGACATAATACAGCTCCCCATTGTAAGTGAGAGCTTTAGGGTCTTTCTTGGCCTCGTAGGCGAAGTTGGAGGTCATGGATGAGGATTGGCTCCAGTTGAACCAGAAATTTGCTCCCGCGAAAGTGGTATGCTTGTTTTGGGTTTTCTTGACCCGGAAGGTCGTGAGCCACTCATTGAAGTGGTCGTCCTCGTACATGAAAAATCGGCTCTGGACGTTGCCGGAATATGGTGTACCATCTCTATAAGCATAACCGTCGCCTGCCAGGACGCTGGTGATTCCGTTGAGGTAGGTGCTTTTCTGCCTGCCGTCACTCAATCTGACACGGGAACTCAAGTCCATCTCCATCCCGTTGTCAAAGGAACGATTGTAGCATGCCGTCAGGACATGGACCGGGATGCCCAGATCCTCCGTGTAGCGTCCTGTTTTCTTATTCCCGTCTCGTATGTCGACATATTCATAGAAGGATGTCTCGGGAATATACTGGTCCCTACCGAGCCGGAAGTCACCATATGGCTTCACGCTTCCGTCTCCAACGAATATGAACGGTCCGTACTGGTCGGTCAGATCCAGATAGTTCATGAACAGATATGTCGCCTTGAATAGTCCCCGTCCATCAGGAAGTTTCTTGGATATTCCGGCTTTATAGAACCGGATCCTTTCCTGATAAGTGGTGAAATCCAGGTGGTTGGATCCCCGGTCGAAACTCTGGTAAACGTTCAAGTCTATTCCCCAGCCATTTCCGAGAGGTGAGGCGGTGTGAAGCTCAATCTCGTGGCGGCCGTACTGGTTGGCGGTGTACTTCACCGCTCCCTCAGTCTTGTCCGCTCCGGCCTTTGAGACGGACATCGGGAAAAAGCCCGTCGTGCCAAGCTGTATCGCTGACTCGTCCAGACGGGTCAGCTGCATTGACTCGGTGGAGAGACCGCTTCTCCAGGAAAGGTACCCCGGAAAGAAATCTTTGAACATTGACGCCGGAAGCCCGTCATCCATAATGTAAGTGCCCCACTCCGGGATGCCAAGAGAGATGGTTCTCGGAATAGACGCGTAGGACGCGTTCAGCATCACATTCTGGTTGCTCCTGCGTTCGGAGCCAGTCTTCAAGGTGTCGGCGTCTTGAGCCGTCGCCACACTAGCGCACATGAACAAGGCCAGCAGGACGGATAAGCGTTCCGAGGTCATAACAAGATGTCTATTATTTCTTTGAATGTCTTTACTTTGAATAGCTTCTTATGGTCATATTCCTCGGTGTGCTCAAGCTTCCAGAGCATCTCGGCGGGGATGTGAATACCCCAGCCACCGAGCTGGAGGACCGGCTCGATGTCGGATTTGAACGAGTTGCCGACCATCATCAGCTCACTCGGCTCGATACCCATCTCTGAGCACAGCGTGACGTATTCCTCTTGTGTCTTCTTTGAGACTATGTCAATGTGGCTGAAGTACTTCCCGAGTCCGGAACGCTTGATTTTCCGCTCCTGGTCATGGAGCTCGCCCTTCGTCAAAAGCGCCAGGCGATAGCGCCCGTCTTCTTTCAAGGCGGTCAGAGTCTCTTCGACTCCGGGAAGGGGAGTGGCCGGATTGTGAAGGATGATCCTTCCGCTTTCGATGATCAGCATAATCTGTTCTCCGGTCAATTTCCCGCCGGAGAGGTTCACGGCGTTCTCAATCATAGAGAGGGTGTATGCCTTCGCACCGAAGCCATAATCCTCCATATTCTTGAACTCCACCTTGTAGAGTTCATCTGAAATGTATTGGAAATCACCATATTCCGACAGCTCTTCGGCGACCTTCCGCTCGGCCTCCCTGAACAGGGGTTCATTAGACCAGAGGGTGTCGTCAGCGTCGAACGCCACTACTTTGACCCCTTCAATCATATATTTTTCTTTGACAACAAATATACGACGAAATATCCTTATCTTCGCATCCTTACAAACCAATGATTAACATAAGATGAAGAAACTCCCGCTGTTTTTTGTCCTGGTAACGCTCTGTGCGCCCATGTTTTCGCAGACCAGGCAGGATCGTCTGACAAGACATGTCTATTATTTCGCCGCGGATTCCCTAAAAGGACGTCAGGCCGGTACTGTCAGCGCTCACAAAGCCGCCGATTATATTGTGAATGAATATAAATCAATGGGCCTTAAGCCCTTCTATGAGGATTGGTTCCTTCCGTTTTCCGGTCCGGGAACAGATGCTTACAGGGATGTGGTGGCCGTTCTTGAAGGGAATGACCCTGTCTTGAAGAACCAGTACATTGTCGTGGGAGCCCACTACGACCATCTCGGGATAAAGAAAGGCAAGATTTATAACGGGGCGGATGACAACGCGTCCGGCTCAGCCGCCGTGATAGAGATCGCCAGGGCGCTTTGTGAATATCGGGACCAGCTGAAAAGGACGGTGGTCATAGCGGCTTTTGATGCGGAGGAGATCGGTCTTTATGGTTCGAACGCTCTAGCTAGGAGGATGTTGGAGGTTGACAGTCTCGATGTGAGACTGATGATGAGTGTTGATATGGTGGGTTGGTACAAAGCCAACGGGAACCTTACTCTTGAAGGGGTTTCCACCATAAAGGACGGCCGCAGGGTCCTGCGATCAGAGAAGCTTAACCTCAAGATGGTGAATTTCGAGAAATCTATCCTCACAGCCACTGACACAGAGGGTTTCGCTAAGATGGGGGTTCCCACCCTTGCGGTGACCACAGGACTCAAATCTCCGTACCATAAGCCTGAAGATGATGCGGAACTGATTGATTACGAGGGTCTTGATAGGGTGACTGACTACCTTTCCGATTTAACGCTTGAGGTCGCTTCCGACGAGAACTTCGCCCCTTCAGGCAGGGTGGCTCGCAAGCATAGGGACGGTCTTCCTATCCTTGAGACAGGGCTGTCATTGAACATCGGCAGCAGTCACTTCGATTTCCAGAAGGCAGCGTTTGACGGCAAGACAGGCTTCTCCTACGGCGCCGGATTGTCCGCCAAATTGAATTTCGGACATCATAGCCATTGCGCCCTGAAAGCGGAGGCCATTTATGTCATGACTTCCGCTAAGTATCCTGACGAGACCAATGTCTATTCGTCCTCCCTAAAATACAAGGGTGGTGAACTGTTCGTCCCTGCGCATCTTATCTTCCAAGGAACAAGTGAAGGCTCGATGTACCTGGGGCTTGGCGGTTATTATGACCATCGGTTCAAGGCTTCTCTGCCTGTTGACCAGACGATCAGGACTGAGGACTACGGCTTCAGCGCGGAGCTTGGCTTGAAGGTCGCGAGTGTCGGCATGTCTGTTATCTGGATGTCCTCTATGGCACCTTTCTTTGAACAAGAAAGTGCCCCGTCTGTTCGACAGGGCACTGCTCTTTTCAGGATCTGCAAGTACTTCTAGCAGCAGGCAGCCGCCTCTTCCCACTGTGCGCGGAGAAGATTGACAGCGGCGGTCACCAAGGTGGCCCTGTCGCCTCCGCATCCGCACTCGAAGCTGACATACTTGTCGTAACCTAGCTGCTGGAGAGCCTTGAAGCCTTCGACATAGTTGTCCAACTCGCCATCCTCGCCAGGCATCCTGCGGTTGCCGCGGCTGGCCATATGGACATGCTGGAGATACTGCTTTCCGGCCGACATAAAGGCGCCATAATCAGAGGTTTCCTCCTGCATGTGCCAGAAATCTCCCATGACCTTGACTCCATCGCTATTGGCGTCACGAGCGATCGCGGCGCCATCAGCCACAAGCCTCATGTAGAAGCACTCCCTGCGGTTGAGAGGCTCAAGGATCACGGTCGTTCCGCAGCTCTTGGCGAACTCACCGAGCTTGTGGAGTTCCTCGCAGAGATAGTCGCGGGTCTCCATCGTGTGGGGCATGCAAGGCTTCTGACCATTGAAAGCGGGAACCATGATGACACCGGTGGAGCCAAGCTCTCCGGCGGCCTCGATAATCTCGCGCATAGTCGTGTCGAACTGGTTCTTGACAACGGGATCCTCAGCGAGGATGAATCCGTCGAAACCAGCGCAAATGGCTGACACTTTGATGTTTCTGCCGTTGAGGGCATCCTGGATCTCCTTGACGCGGCCTTTCAGTCCGCGGCCACTGGGCTCAAAGCCGACAACCCCGAGGTTCTCCATGAAGTCGAGTTTCTCGGCGAGAGTCTCTCCGGGGGCGATTCCCTCCTGGAAGGAAATGTTCAGAGGAACATTCTCACAGCAAGTCTTTTTACCGTCCTTAGAGGCGCCGGAAGCACATCCGGGAAGAACGGAAGTCGCCGCTATCGCGGCGCTTCCGATCGCTTAAGTCTTAAGTAATGATCTTCTGTCC
>JAEEGJ010024448.1_pt1 | contig 12524 bp, 12 predicted proteins | sample 8958761 | NCBI WGS metagenome assembly JAEEGJ01 (sample SAMN16246546, study PRJNA631951) | gut metagenome | biome: gut microbiome; feature: rumen; material: RS-attached | host: Bos | place: Iran: Karaj | collected 2018-10 | reverse complement strand
CGGTAATTGCATATAAATAACCGGAGGTATACATATGATGAAACTTGTATTGGTAAGACACGGTGAAAGCGAGTGGAACAAGCTTAACCTGTTTACCGGATGGATGGATGTCGACTTGAGCGACAAAGGAAGGGAAGAAGCAAAGAATGCCGGAAAGATCCTTAAAGAAGACGGTTACGATTTCGATATATGCTTCACTTCGTATCTCAAGAGAGCTATCCATACTTTGAATATAGCATTGGATGAAATGGACAGGGCGTGGCTTCCCGTAGTCAAATCATGGAAGCTCAATGAGCGCCATTACGGTGCGCTTCAGGGCCTCAACAAATCCGAGACTGCAGAGAAGTACGGTGAGGATCAGGTTAAGATCTGGAGAAGATCATTTGATGTAAAACCGCCTGAACTTGATGACACTGATGACAGGAGTGCAACAAAGCAGGCAATGTACAGAGATGTTGACCCTGCGCTCCTTCCCAAGAATGAAAGTCTTGAGACAACGATCGCAAGAGTTGTTCCTTATTTTGAAGAAACGATCAAGCCTGAAATGAAAGCAGGCAAGAGAGTCATCATCGCCGCACACGGCAACTCATTAAGAGCTCTTGTTAAGTATTTCGATAACATGTCCGATGAGGATATCATCGGAGTAAATATTCCTACTGCAGTCCCTCTCGTATATGAGTTTGATGACAGCTTCAATGTTATCAGACATTACTATCTGGGAGACCCCGAGGCGTTGAAGGCCAAGATGGAGGCTGTGGCAAACCAGGGTAAGGCAAGATAACCTTTTACCATCTGTTTCTCCATAAAAGGGCCCGGTCTGCTGATGCAGGCCGGGTCTTACACTAATGTTCCGTCAAAGTTTTTGGCGGTATCGCTCTCATCCGCGACATACCAGTAGTCGCAGCTGTCACTACCCAAGGCACATGTGTGTGTCCTGATAAGTTTTGCATGAACAAGCTTTGGTATGATATGGTCGGTCGCGCATAAGTAAGGAAGAAGATCCATGTAACCGTTTGCTCTTGCATAATCTGCAAGAGGACATCCGACAAGATCAAAACAGACACCTTCTTCTGTGTTTTTCGGATTGATCCTTACTCTCCACGTATTGCCCCACTGTCCTTTGGACAGCTTTTCCTCAACGAGTTTTGCATAAGGAACGTAGCGTTTGTACATGGACTTCTTGAGCAGCTTCATCTGCCACCTGCGGTTGACGTTGACGAGCTTTCCCAGGAATTTGTATTTTTCATATATCTCATTTGCAAGATCTGTAACGGCATTGCCGTCTATCCTGTGATCCGATGCTTCGTAGAAAGATATCGCGAGGATCATGAGATCCAGGTTATGCGCCATCAGGTTTTCCTTGCCGCCTATGTCCGGAGCTTTGGCAAAGAGGACCGGAAACAGTTCGTCTGCTTTTCTGATGATCGAATCTGCTTCATCCGGATAATGCTTTTTAGTGTATCTGATAAAAGCTTTTTTGAAAGAATTTGCCATTGATGCCATGCGATTTCCCCCATATGACCCGCAACTTTTTCGAGATTATATAACAAATGGTTAGTTTTTGCTAACTTTACGCAAATAAAGCATTGACAATGGTTTACGAATAAAGTAATCTTTGTTAGCTATCAGCGATAACTAACGTGAAGGATGCATATTCGTCATGCCAAGAGATAAGACATTAAGTCATGAGAAGGTAAACAGAGCGATCCGTGAAGAATTCCTTGAGAAGGGATTTGAGGGAGCGTCTGTGAGAAGTATCGGCGAGAGAGCCGGTATGACTTCCGCGGGCCTTTACCGTCATTATCCCGATAAGGCTGCGATGTTCGATTCGATAGTTGAACCTGTTATCAATGCCATAGAGCAGTGGGCAGCAGATCACAAGAAAAATGCTTATCAGCATGTTGAGAGCTGCACGGATGACAGCGACCTTTTCGCAGAAACATTCCTGGATCTCATTAGGGATATCATCATTCCGCATAAAGTTGAATTCAGGCTTCTCCTGACCAGTTCACGCGGCACAAAGTATGAGAACTTCGTAAATGATTTTGTATTAGGCAATCAGACTGAGATGATGAAGATGTTCGATTATCTCAAGGGCAAAGGTTTCCCTGTTAAAGAGATAAGTGAAGAAGAACTTCACATTCTGTTATCTGCATATCTGACGGCATGTTTTGAGCCTGTCGTACACGGGTTCAGTGATGAACAGATAGAGGAGCATTTGAGTACGGTCCGGGAATTCTTCTTACCCGGGTGGAGAAATCTGATGGGAATGCAAAAAGAGCCGTGAGGCTCTTTTTTATTGCTTAGGCTATCAAATATCGGTTGATGATAGCTAACAAAAAACGAAATGAATAACAAGGAGGAACATAAATTGAGTAAGGCACCGAAATACGATCACATGAAACTGATAGGGCAGTTCGCCGGAGGGCACAGACACCTTATCACGCTGGGAAGGATACTGGCGGGAATAAGTGCGGCAGTAACACTTGTTCCGTTCTATCTTCTTTGGAAGATAATCGCAGTTGCAATAGAGGGAACGGATCTTGGCAGGATCAACGGATATGCATGGGGAGCGGTACTCCTTACAGTAGCAGCTCTTCTTATCTATATCGTTGCGCTTCTCTGCACCCATGTAGCTGCTTTCAGAGTTCAGGCCAACATGAGAAGCGAGCTCATGAGAAAGATAATCAAGCTTCCGCTCGGTATCTTCGATGAGGACGGTACAGGTAAGATCAGAAGGATCGTAAGTGAATCAACCGCAGCGACTGAGACATATATTGCGCACAATCTCGCTGATAAAACTGTTGCGGCAGTAACACCTGTGGGATTGATAATACTTATTCTTGCATTTGACTGGAAACTCGGTCTGATCTGCATGATCCCCGCTGTCATCGGATTTATCTGCATGATGTCCATGATGGGCAAAGGTATGCAGGAGAAGATGAAGGAATACCAGAATGCTCTTGATACGATGAGCAGTGAGGCTACCGAGTATGTCAGAGGCATTCCGGTAGTTAAAACATTCGGTCAGACAGTTCATTCATTTAAGCGTTTTAAAGATTCCATCGACGGTTACGGAAAATGGACGACCGCGTATACTCTGCAGCTGAGAATACCAATGATCTGCTTCATGACTTTCATCAATGCAATCTTCTTTGCTATCGTACTGGGAGCTTACTCCCTTACAAGAAATGGTGTCGGCAATGCGGAGATCCTTAATGTTATGTACTACATAATCGTATCTCCGCTGGTTACTGTAACACTTACTAAAATTGCTTATTCCGGCGAAGCGGAAATGACACTTATCGATGCTCTCAAGAGAGTCGATTACGTGCTTTGTCTTAATGCCCTTTCAGAAACCGATAGTGAAAAAATTCCTGAAGACAACAGCATAGTTCTTAACAACGTTTCTTACAGATACGCAGATGCCTCAAGAGATGCCGTTTCAGATATCAGCATATCTATTGAGCCCGGTGAGCACGTTGCATTCGTAGGCCCTTCCGGTTCAGGTAAAACAACTCTCGCAGAACTCATGGTGCGTTTCTTTGACGTAACTTCAGGCGAGATACTTCTCGGCGGAGTCAACCTCAAGGACATTCCTTCGGATAAACTCATGCAGCGTGTGTCATTCGTTTTCCAGGACAGCAGGCTCATAAAGACATCTATCCTTGAGAATGTGCGTATGGCAAGACCGGATGCATCAAAAGAAGAAGTTATGGAAGCTTTAAGAAAGGCTCAGTGCATGGATATCATCGAAAAGCTTCCTAATGGAATTGATACTGTCATCGGCGAGAAGGGAACATATCTCTCAGGCGGTGAGCAGCAGAGGATCACGATCGCCAGAGCGGTTCTTAAGGACGCTCCGATTCTGATACTTGATGAGGCAACGGCCTTTGCCGATCCCGATAACGAGACCAAGGTACAGGCTGCATTTGAAGAACTTTCAAAAGGCAAGACGATAATCATGATCGCGCACAGACTGAGCACGGTTACGAGCGCTGACAGGATATTCGTTCTTGATGACGGAATGCTCAAAGAGAGCGGTACTCATGATGAACTCATCTCTTGTGGAGGTCTTTATAAGAAGATGTTCGATGAATATGGAAGATCCGTTGAATGGAAGGTAGGTGCCTGATATGGTAGAAAAGTTAAAGCATAAATATGCGCTCTCTACTCAGGGCGCCAAGGACATGATAAAAGCGTGCATCAGCGTTACCATAACCAACATGTCATTCATGATGTCTGCCGGCGTTCTCTATACGCTTATAAGCGATCTGTTGGGCAATAACCTTACTAAAGACAGACTGCCTTTCTATATCATCTGCAGCATCGCGATACTGCTCCTTATAGCCGTAACGAATTTCATACAGTACAACATGACGTTCCTTACAACATATAAGGAGAGCGGAGTAAGAAGAACTTCTCTTGCAGAAAGGCTCCGCCGTCTGCCGTTATCGTACTTCGGAAAGAAAAACCTTTCTGATCTTACACAGAATATCCTGGGTGACTGCGCTCAGATAGAGACTGCATCAAGCCACTGGATCCCTGAGATAATCGGAGCTCTTATATCCACTACGATCGTAGGATTAAGCCTTTTCATCTTCTTCGACTGGAGAATGGCACTCGCAAGTTTCTGGGTAATCCCCGTATCTCTCGGAATAGTGCTTTCTTGTTCCGGATTGGAAAAGAAAGCTGTAAAAAAGAATGCTGCGGTCAAGCTTGACATGACTGACAGTGTTCAGGAATGCCTTGAATCCATAAGGGATCTGAGAGCGAACAATGCCGAAGACAGGTATATGGAAGTGCTCGAAGGCAAGATCAGGAAAGTTGAGAAGATGGCTCTTTTTACAGAGCTTAAGATGGCTGTGTATGTTAATTCTGCCGCCATCATACTTAAGTTCGGTATCGGAACAACGGCTATTGTCGGAGGAATGCTATTTGCAAGAGGCGATATCACTCTGCTCACATTCTTCATGTTCCTGATGGTCGTATCAAGACTATATGATCCTATGCAGATCACACTCCAGAACTTTGCTGCAGTCATCTCGGTTGAGCTTCAGTCCGAAAGACTTGATGAAGTTCTTTCACACGAGATCCAGACAGGTTCCGAACAGAAGAACAACAAAGGATATGACATCGTTTTCGATCACGTCGGCTTCAAGTATTCTGATGATACAGACGTATTAAAAGATGTAAGCTTTACTGCAAAGCAGGGCGAGGTAACGGCTCTGATCGGTCCTTCGGGCGGCGGTAAGACGACAATCTCAAGGCTCGCCGCAAGATTCTGGGATGTAAATGAAGGTAAGATCACACTGGGCGGAGAAGATATCTCAAAGATCGATCCCGAGACACTTCTTTCTGACTATTCCATAGTCTTCCAGGATGTAACCCTGTTCAATAACACTATTAAGGAAAATATCCGTATCGGCAGAGAGGGCGCCAGTGATGAGGATATCAGAAGAGCAGCCAAACTCGCCAACTGTGAGGAATTCATAAACAAGCTTCCGGATGGTTACGATACGTTTATCGGTGAGAACGGAAGCGAACTCTCAGGCGGTGAAAGACAGAGGATCTCGATCGCAAGAGCTTTCCTTAAGGATGCTCCCATCATCCTTCTTGATGAGGCGACAGCTTCTCTTGACGCAGAGAATGAGACGGTCATCCAGGAAGCTCTCTCAAGGCTGATCAAGGATAAGACGGTCCTCATCATCGCGCACAGGATGAGAACAATCGCCAATGCGGATCATATCGTTGTTCTTAAGGATGGAGTGGTAGCAGAGCAGGGAAGCCCCGAAGAACTGTCGGCATATGACAGCATCTACAGCAAAATGACACGACAGCAGAATATCTCACAGAACTGGAAAATGGCATGAAGAACTCAGTAAACAAAAGTGCGTTTGCCAAGGAATTCCTTACCATGGTGAAAAACACTTTCAGTGATGAAGAAGCAAAAGATATCTGCATGCTCGCTAATAAGTATTCGGATGAGTTTTTAAATGCTCATCCGGATGCTTACGGTTCGGCTGTAAAGGTATCGTATCCTTTTGCAGGTGTTTACAAAGCACTTCAGAAATATGTCTCCAAGGAAGAAGCCCTTCAGCTGATGAAAGATTATGCTCCCGTAATAGGAGAAAAACAGAGAAAGGCTTATTGGCGCTTGACTTCCATTCCTGGCGTCACGTCTTTGATATGGGCGAATTTCGAAAAGATAATGAACATAGCGGGAGGCGAGAAAGCCGGGTATAAGAGCAGGATATATGGTGTCCAGGGAAACGCAGCAGGTATGGATGTGCTTTCCTGTCCGGTGGTAAATGCCCTGGTGGAAATAGGAATGCCTGAAGTTGCTCCCATAATGTGCGCCATAGATCAGGTGTACAGTACGGGTTACCGCGGGATTCAGTTTAAGCGTGACAAATCGGTTGCCGAAGGTGACGACTGCTGTGACTACAGATATAAAAGGGTACGGAATAAAAAGAACTGAGACTGACAGCATAAAACAGCTATTGACAACGATTAAATTACGCCGTAATATTACGGCGTAATTTTTTATGGGCAGGAGCCTTGGATGTCTTACGATTACCAAAACACACACAATCTGATCCTGAAAAGTGCGATGAAGACTTTCAGCGAAGTCGGCTTCAGGAATGCATCCATCAGGAATATCTGCAAGGATGCAGGAGTAACCAACGGTGCCTTCTATGCTCATTTCGACAGCAAGGATGCTCTCTTTGCCGCGCTGGTATCTGAAAAGCTCTCTGTGTTCAACGAGACATATCATGACATGAGCGATGTCACCATCACTTCAGTTGAAGATGTCATGAAGATGTTCGAGATGTCTTACAGTTCTATCGAAACGCTGATCCATTATGTATATTCGGAAAAGGAAGTCTTTATGCTTGTCCTGAAGAGCAGCAGCGGAACGAGTTACGAGAACTTTGTTTCAGATCTTATCAATGAGGAGAGCAGGAATACAATGCTGTTCCTTGATAACTGCAGGAAGTTCATGAAGAATCCTGAGTTGATATCGGAGCGCTTCGTAAGACTTGGTGCATCCATGGTCATCTATGCAATGATGGAAGCTTTTCTGGACGGGGTATCGGAAGAAGATAATGTACGTGAGACAAAGAAAGCCAGCGATTTCTGCATCGCCGGCTACAGACATTTACTGGGACTTTAAGTATGCCGTTTGCCGTTATGGCGGACGGTATATTTTTGAATATCGGGTTAGCAACCGCTAACCAAAAGGAGGAAGAAGAATTGAACAACAAGAAGACAAATCCGATGTTAAGGATATGGCAGATCGCAAAGGCGGAACACGGCAGGCTCCTGCTGTCCGTACTGCTCGCGGTGCTCGGAGTCATATCGGGGATAATCCCTTATGTCTGCGCGGCAAGGATCATTTCGGGAATGATATCGGGCAACAAAGACTTGAACCATTATATTATCTTTGTCGTTCTGGCATTCGCAGGTTTTGCAATGAAGAGCATCCTTTATGCAATGGGACTGAGCGTAAGCCATAAGGCAACGTTCTCGATACTGGGTGAGATCAGAAAGCAGATCTTCGCAAAACTCCCGCGCATGCCGTTGGGAACCATCATCGACACATCGAGCGGAAAGCTAAAGCAGATAATCGTCGATGAAGTCGAATGCATGGAGCGCCCGATGGCACACATGATCCCCGAGCTGACTTCAAACATAATAGGCGCTCTGGCGGTATGGGTCTACATGATGACCATCGACTGGAGGATGGGACTGATCTGCCTTATCTCAGTGCCCGTTGGACTGATGTTCTTCGGGTTTATCGCTTCAAGCTACGGCAAGGACTACGCGAGATCCGTGGAGATAACGCAGGACATGAACGCGAGCATAGTCGAATATGTACACGGCATTGAAGTCATCAAGGCTTATAACCAGAGCAAGTCGTCATATCAGAAGTTCAAAGACAAGGTCATGGCAAACGCGGCCTTCTACTATCACTGGATGAAGAAAACGGAAGTGTGCCAGTCTCTGTGCTACACGATCGCGCCCTGCACTCTAATCACCGTATTGCCGTGGGGCTGGTACATGTACATAGCGGGAAGCATCACGGCAGAAGTGTTCATGACTTCGATAATGCTTTCGATGTGCATCGTAGGACCCATCATCGCAGCCATACAGTTTACCGATTCATCCGCAAAAGTCGCGACAACCGTGGCAACGGTAGATGAACTGCTTTCAGGTGAAGAACAGAAGCATTCGGATACACCCGTTGAATTTAAGAGCCACAACATCGAGCTTTGTGACGTGTCATATTCATATCACGAGGGAGAAGAGGTCCTTCATAACGTTAATCTCACCATTCCGGAAAAGAGCTTTACCGCACTGGTCGGTCCTTCCGGAAGCGGCAAGTCTACAATTGCCAAGCTCATCGGAGGATTCTGGGATGTAGGAGATGGCGTGATAAAGATGGACGGCAAGGACTTGAAGTCCATACCTTTGGAGCAGCTTTACGATCAGGTCGCATACGTTTCGCAGGACAACTGGCTGTTCGATGACACGATAATGAACAACATCCGCATGGGCAGGACGTCCGCTTCTGATGAGGAGGTCCGCGAGGTATCAAAGGCATCAGGCTGCGATGAATTCATAAAGGCACTTCCACAGGGTTATGAGACCAGGGTGGGAAGCGGCGGAACGCATCTTTCAGGCGGTGAACGCCAGAGGATAGCTATCGCCAGAGCGATGCTCAAGAACGCTCCTATTGTAATCCTCGATGAAGCCACGGCATACATAGATCCCGAGAATGAAGCCGTGATCCAGAGAGCGCTCACGGGACTTATCAAAGACAAGACGGTAATCATCATTGCTCACAGGCTTTCTACGATCACGGATGCCGACCAGGTGGTCCTGGTCAACGACGGAACGGTCGAATGCGCCGGAACACACTGCGACCTTCTTGAGAAGAGCGAGCTTTACAAGAATATGTGGACGGCACATGTCAGCGAAGGAGGTGCTGCTTAATGATCGAAGCAATCAGAAAGATAATCGCGTTTTCCGGTCAGGAAAACAAAAAGATCTATAGGGCAATATTGATCTCATTCTTTAAGTCGTTGTTTTCAATGTTCAGGATGGCTGCGATCTATTTCGTGCTCCTGGCTTTCGAGCAGGGCGACAAGACCATGAAACCGGCATGGACGGCGCTTGTCCTTTTGGTTATAAGCATTCTGGGTCAGTTTTTACTCAAGATGGCAGCGGACCTTCAGTCAGTACATGCCGGATACTACATGAGCGCCTATAAGCGCCTCGAGATAGCCGAAAGACTCAAGAAAGTCCCGATGGGTTATTTCAATGACAACAATCTTGAGCAGATAACAGGCATTGCAACTACGGTATTGGATGTTGTAGAGAATCAGGGTGCCAACGTCCTTGTGCTTATCCTGAGCGGCCTTATGAATGCAGTCGTATTCCTGGTCTGCATACTGTTCTTCGACTGGAGACTCGGGCTGATCGTATTTGCGGGCATGACGATCTATATGCTGATCACATCCTCGATGGAAAAGAAGAGCAGGTCCAAATCTCCCGTAAGACAGAAAAATCAGGCAAAGCTCGTATCCAAGGTCCTCGAGAGCCTTCAGGGAATGAGCGTCATCAAATCGTTCAACCTGACCGGCAAGGGCGATGAAGCGTTAAGAAAAGCTATTGATGACAACCGTGACAGCAACATGGCAATGGAAAGGCTTTTCATTCCTTATGCCAGGATCCAGGGAACGGTTTTGGGTGCTTTTAAAGCCTTGATAATGCTCCTTGCGGTGGCAATGTTTATAACGGGAAACATGACGATCACATATGCCCTGATAACGATAATAATATCTTTCCAGGTATTCTCCGACATCGAGCAGACGGGAGCGGGTCTCACCGTACTCAGAGTCGTCTCGAGCTCGATAGAGGAAGCTGACAAGGTAAACCTTCTTCCCGTAATGGACGAGAACGGAAAGGACTATGTACCTGACGATCACAAAATATCGCTCAGGAACGTATCTTTTGCGTATGGTGACAACTGGATATTAAACGACGTAAGCCTTGAGATACCCGAAAATACCATGACGGCTTTTGTCGGATCATCGGGTGCGGGAAAGACGACCCTGGCGATGCTGATCGCGCGCTTCTGGGACGTTGACAAAGGAAGCATTTCGATCGGCGGAAGAGACGTCAGGGACTATACGCTTGAAAGCCTCATGTCGCAGATCAGCGTCGTATTCCAGAACGTATATCTTTTCGCGGATACGATAGAAAACAACATCAAGTTCGGCATGAACAGTGCGAGTCACGAAGATGTTGTGACTGCAGCAAAGAAAGCTTGCTGCCACGACTTCATAATGTCGCTTCCGGACGGTTATTCGACTGTGATAGGTGAAGGCGGCGCAACTCTGTCAGGCGGTGAAAAGCAGAGGATCTCCATAGCAAGAGCGATCCTTAAGGACGCTCCGATAATCATCCTCGATGAAGCTACCGCGAACGTCGATCCTGAAAACGAAGACAAGCTCACGGCCGCATTTGACGCTCTGACAGAAAATAAGACAGTCATAATGATCGCCCACAGACTCAAGACAATAAGAAATGCGGATAAGATCGTCGTACTCGAAGGCGGGAAGATCACCAGCGGCACGCACGATGAACTTCTTCAAAGCTGTGAACGCTACAGCAGGTTCATAAAACTCAGGGAAGAAGCCGCGAACTGGAAGATCTGAGATTCTTCATAAAATAGGGTTAGCCATTGCTAACTAAAAGTGATATAATCTCTCCGTCAGGAGTTTTGAAGAATGAAGAATTTCGTGAAAGAAGGCCAGAAACTGCCCTTGTTCGGCATAGGACCGTACCTGATCTCAGGCATAGGTCTGGTCACGCTCATAGGCATTTTATTGTCTGTCTTCTGTTTCAAGTTTGGCCGTCTTGAAGGCGCTTGGACATGGGTGTTCCGCGCAGCGGGTATCGTATTGATATTGCTTGGCATCGCAGTCTGGTACATCGGAGCTCTCCGTTCAAATATGGACGAGAACATCGCGGACAACAAGCTTCAGACCGGCGGCATTTACGCGTGGGTGAGGAACCCGATGTACAGCGGCTGGTGGATCCTTATAACGGGCATAAGCTTCATGTGGCACAACTTCATGGTCCTGCCTTTTGTTTTCATCAACTGGATCATCCTGACGCTGGTCTTGAAGAACACAGAAGAGAAGTGGCTTTCCGCGCTTTATGGTGCGGATTACGAAGAATACAAGAAGAGAGTAAACAGACTTATTCCGTGGCTGCCGCGGAAGAACTGATGGAGGAATAATCTATGCAGGAATCCGGTGAAATGTATCTTGAATCCATACTGGTGCTTTCCCAAAAAGATGAGCCCGTAAGGTCAATGGACGTTGCCAAATACCTCGGCGTTTCCAAGCCGAGCGTCAGCCGTGCGATGGCGATATTAAAGAACGGAAACTACGTTGAGATCGACAGTCAGGGATATATCACACTGAAGGAATCGGGCCGCAGGATCGCTGAGAAGATCTATGAAAGACACGTCGTGCTTAGTAAGTTCTTCATCGGCCTTGGCGTTGATAAGCAGACCGCCGAGGAAGACGCCTGCAGGATAGAGCACGTCATAAGCGACAAGTCATTTGACATAGTGAAGAAGTACATAAAAGAGAACGAAGATAAAGAGTAAAAAGAAAAGGTCATCCCGAAATGATGATCTTTTTTGTTGCGGTGCGGCGTGTATAGTGGCGTGATCGCTGTTCACGTTTTGGAACACGTTTTTGGGCTGATTCGTGTTCCATTTTGACAAAATTTAAAAGATTCACATTTTGGAACACGAAATCGGTGATTTTCGTGTCCCGTTTCGTGAACAGGGGGATTCCAGGATTGGCGGAGTGAAAAGGCCCCTGGTGGGGGTGTACTAAAAGTGTCACTAAATTGATGAAAATCGTGATACAAAACAGCAAACTGAGCCTGATTTGCAAAAAAGTGTCACTAAAATCGCGAAAATCGTGACACTTTTCAGCAAGCTTTCGAAAACACGCAAGACGGATACATCAGATAAATCAAAACCACATAACAAAGGCCGAAGTTCGAATGAACTCCGGCCTTGATTAATTACTTGACGTTGTATCAGGTCATCAGCCTTCAGCGATGGCACCGGTAGGGCATGTTGCTGCACAAGCACCGCAGGATACACAAACATCAGCATCGATGTTGTACTGTGAATCACCCTGGGAAATAGCTCCTACAGGGCAGCCGTCTGCGCATGAACCGCAGGAAACGCAAGCGTCAGAAATTACATATGCCATAGGATCAATCCTCCTTTGTGGTTGATGATTAGATTGTTCCACCTGAGACGGCTGTTAGCCAAGAGTAAATGGAATCTGTTAACCAAAAAGACACATTTTCACGAAGAAAACTTACTGTTTAAATGAATGAAAATACTTTTCAGCAAGCATCTGAAGGGTCGTTTCGCCCAGTTCTATCATCTTTTCGTTCTTTTCAACATCAAGGTCGAATAT
>JAEEGJ010024446.1_pt1 | contig 12526 bp, 13 predicted proteins | sample 8958761 | NCBI WGS metagenome assembly JAEEGJ01 (sample SAMN16246546, study PRJNA631951) | gut metagenome | biome: gut microbiome; feature: rumen; material: RS-attached | host: Bos | place: Iran: Karaj | collected 2018-10 | reverse complement strand
CTTCCGAATCGATACCGCCATTACGGAGAAGGCCCTGCGGGAGAATGCAATCACCATCAAGGGCAAGGGAGGCAAGATACGCACCGTGCCCATTGAGGACGAGCGGGTCACCGTGATTCTGCGGAAGCGGCTGGCGGGCACCAAGCGGGGCCACAAGCTGTTGGTACCCGACGATATGCGAACGGACGTGGCTATCACGGAGCTTCAGCAGTTCATTGCCGCCCATCGCGACGCTATCCAGGACGAGGGTTCTGACCGCCCCCTGACTTTCCACGGTCTTCGTCATACCTATGCCGTGGAAAAGTACAAGGCGCTTCTGGCTGCCGGGAAAACGGAGCTGGACGCCCATTATGAGGTCTCTCGGCTCCTGGGACATGAGCGCCCGGACGTGACGGATATCTATCTTGCCTCTCTGAACGAGTTCGAAAAAGTGACTGCGTCGATATAGGTCTACGCATAACTGCAAAGATCAGGTCCGTTACGCATAACGTAAACGCAATGTAATCGGCGCAGTTCCCACGTTGAAATAGCTCTACGTTATGCGCGGCATAGAGGGAAAGACAGGATTTTCGAAAATTTCTTGCTCCGGAGGGTGGTCAAAACGGCCTCCAAAACGGCATTTATTAGTGGAGGGGTTTGTTAGCAACAGTTTTTAGAGATTTTCTGCCGGATTGGGTGTTCAATACCCCCCTGTTTTCTACATTCATTATGGGAGGATCTTTTCTGATCTTTCAGGCTGACCGGGCAAGGAGCGTTCAAAAATGAGAAAAGGACAGATTATTGAGCTGGAAAGGGACGGGTGAGCAGATGCCAAGATACAAAAGCAGACCGACCATCGTCCCCTGGCTCTCGGCTAGGCTGGACAACCGGGAAAAGCGATTCATCCAGGTGGGAGACTCGCTGCTGTTCTCCAAAGCTTTCCGGGAACTGCATATGGGCGCAAGATACTTATATCTCTGCATGGCCATGGAGAGCGGAGGGAAGCGGGATTTTCAGTTTCCCACCGCTGCAGCGGGGAAATATGGCATCGCGTCTTCTTCCTTCTGGACTTATGTGCAGGAACTTACGGACAAGCGTTTTATCGTCTGCCGCTCCAATAAGCACCTGCGCCAGCCCAATGACTATAGTTTTTCGGATGGGTGGAAGAACATAAGCCCGGTACCTAACAATCGCCCGCTGGCGATGGCTATATGTAGTAAATCTGACCGAAATCCGGATAGTGGAAATAGTAGATCGGATTCACTGGTTGACCGGATTCTGGACAACCTCCGGGAAGAGAATGGCATTTCCTGACCGAAAATCGGATAAGAACAAGTACCGTGACTATCCGAAATCCGGACAGTCAAACAAAGCTCATACCCGGAAACAGCACCAACCAATGCTTTGAGCCGATCTCCGGGACAAACAGACTGATGGGCACCAGCGACAATTCCTATGCCCCTAACCCATCGTCAAGACCGTCACGCATTGATAATGACAATAACTACCGCAAAGGAGAAGCGATATGAAAAAGCAATACACCGATCTCAACGACCTCCCCCTGTCCCTTCGAGTGGAGGATCTGATGCCTATTCTGGACATCGGCCGCAATACGGCCTATTCCCTGGTGCGTTCCGGACAGATCCGCAGCGTCAAAGTAGGCCGCCAGCTCCGCATCCCCCGCAACGCGATCATCGAGTTCCTGAACAAAACTGACAGGTGACGCTGAACGTCAAACCAAGCCTTGAACCTGATTCTACCGCATGATATACTCGGAACCTGAATGGGTACTCCAAAACGCTGCGGGAAGGAGGTACAGGCAGCCTGGAAAGGAGTACAGAATGAAACCGAGGAAAAAGGGACAGCAATATGAGATATCTTACCGCTGTCCCGGTTATGCAAAACCCTTTTACGAACGCTTCTCCACACCGGAAGAGGCAAATCTTCGCATCGCGCAGATCGAACTGGATAAATCCCGTGGGGAATTGCATCCGCCGAAGGAACTGCTGCTGAAATGCAATTTAGTGAAAGAACGACCGATCACTGTCCGCCAGTTTCTGGAGGAGTTCGTCCAGCATTACGGTCTGAACCATTGGGGTGATTCCTACCTCTCCGATAACATCCACCGCATCGAGCACTATATCAACCCTTACCTGGGCGACGTCCTGCTCACGGAACTCACGCCCCGCGATCTGGACATCTATTATGACGACCTTCAGGAAAAGCCGGCGGTGATCCTGAAAGGACACACCAAAACGGATCGGAAGATCACACCGTCCGTGATCCAGCGTATCCATGTTCTGCTGCGCAGCGCCCTGAATCTCGCGGTGCGCTGGGGCTATATCCCGACCAATCCGGCGGAGCATGTGACCCCGCCAGAATACCATCAGGAGGAACAGTCGGTCTGGACCGCCGGGGAGGCCCTGTACGCCCTGGATTGCTGTCAGGACCCGATCCTGAAGCTGGCAATGCTCCTGGCCCTGGGATGCTCCATGCGCATAGGGGAAATCCTGGGGCTCCACTGGGAGCAGGTGTACTGCGGTGACGAGGAGATCGCGAACGGCACAGCCCGCGTCCGGGTGAATCAGGAACTGAAGCGGTGCAAGGCAAAGAGTCTGGCTGCCCTGGAGGGGCGGGGCCGGGGAAAGATACTGTATAAGTTCCCGGAATGCAAGTCCACGGGCAGTACGACCACCCTGGTCCTAAAGCTCCCCAAGACTGAGAGCAGCATACGGACGGTCTATCTGGCAAAGACTGTAGCACTTGCCCTCCGGAAAGAGAAAGAGCGGCAGGACGCAATCAAAGCGCTCATGGGCGAAGCCTACGAAGATTATGGCCTTGTGCTGGCCCACGACGATGGACGCCCCTACGAGGAACGACAGATCATGGACAAGCTGCGGGCGCTGGAGAAGGAATTCGACCTGACGCCTGTGGTATTCCACAGTTTGCGCCATTGCAGCACATCGGTCAAGCTGCAGCTCAGCGGCGGGGATATCAAGGCCGTGCAGGGAGACACCGGCCACGCGCAGGCGCGGATGGTGACTGACCTGTATGCGCATATCGACCATGAGGACCGCAGGCAGCTTGCGCTCAAGCTGGAAGACCAGTTTTTCCGGCGCGGGTCTCAAGTGGAAGCCGCTCCCACGGATGATACAGAGGCAGCCGTGCGTCTTCTCAAGGAAAACCCGGATATGGCGAAGCTGATCGTGGGCATCCTCAGCGCGAAGACCCGAATGACCTAGCCGGATTTGTTGGAATTGTTGGAAATGTTGGAAAACGCCGGTTTTGCCCATTTTCACGAGACTTTCGACTTCTGGAATTCAGAACTTTTGGATACAAAAAAGCCCCTGATTTCGGCTAAAAGCACGTAAATCAGGAACTTTTTCATGGAGCTGCTGCCCGGATTCGGACCGGGGACCTCATCCTTACCAAGGATGCGCTCTACCGACTGAGCTACAGCAGCGTTGGCGACCCGGAACGGGCTCGAACCGTCGACCTCCAGCGTGACAGGCTGGCGTTCTAAACCGACTGAACTACCGGGCCAAGACGCTTAATTAAGATAACACCTGCGCTCCGATTTGTCAAGCGGAAAAATCGAAGAAAGACAAAATTTCCGCGGACGGCCGGGAGGAGACAGTAATGAGCCTGTCGTCCAGGGGATGACGGAAGCGCAGGCGGGTGCACCAGAGGGCCTGCATAGTCTCTCCCAGCGCTTCCGAGCGGGCCAGGGAAGCGGGGGTGCCGTAAAGCCGGTCCCCCACAAGAGGCCAGCCCATGGCGGCGCAGTGCACCCGGATCTGGTGGGTGCGCCCGGTGAAAAGCCGAAGCTCCAAAAGACCTACCCCCTCCCGTGTGCGCAGCAGGGTCCACGCAGTCCGGGCGCTCTGCCCGTCAGGGGCGCAGATGCGCTTCATGTCCTTCTCAGAAATGCGGCGGATGGGGAAGTCGATGCTGCCCGCCGCCGCGTCGGGGACGCCGCAGACCGCAGCCAGATAGCGCTTGTCCTCCACGGCGCCGGACATGCGGCTGCAGGCCCAGGCGTTCTTGGCAAAGAGGACCACGCCCCCGGTGTCCCGGTCCAGGCGGTTGACGGCGTGGCAGCCGTCGCCCCCGGCAGCACGGATATGCCCCCAGGCCAGGTTGGCCAGGGTGCCGGTGAAGCGGCTGTGGGTGGGGTGGAGGATGATCCCCCGGGGCTTGTCCACCGCCAGCAGGTGTTCATCCTCATAAAGCACCGCCAGAGGCCCCTCCTCCGGCGGAAAGGCGGGCTCGGGCTCCGTCATGGGCAGGGCCAGCCTGTCCCCCTCCCGGAGCCGGTGGTCCGCGTAGCAGGGCACTCCGTTGACGGATAAAGCATCTGCGGCCTTCAGCCGCCGGAGTTGGGCAGCCGAGAGCCGCAGGGAATCACGAAGCACGCTTTTCAGGGTCCGGCCGTCTTCCGCAGCCGGGACGGTATAGGAAAGGATCATCAGAAGTACTTGTCCAGCACCGCCTTGGCCTTCTCCGCGTCGGCGGCGACGCAGAGGACGACGGTGTTGCCCCGCTGGAGGATCATGGCCTTGTCCAGCTTGGGGATCTCCTCGGGCTTATACTCCGTGTAGAGCTTGATCAGGTTTTGCAGCCGGTTCCCACATTCCGAATAGGCAGTCTGGGCATTCGCCTCGTCTGCGCAGGGCAGGACGGCGATCTCCTCGGCAACGGCGCCGGAGGAGAAGCAGAAGCACAGGCCGGGGGCGTTCAGAGCTTCCAGAGCATAGAGGAAGCGGCCTACATCGTCTTCCGCCACAGCCAGGTCCTCGCTGAAAGCGCCTGAGGCCAGCAGTTCGGAGACCAGCGCCTTGGCCTCCGGGATGGGCGCTTTTTCCTTGGGCTTGGAGGCGCAGGCGCAGAACATGAGGCAGCAGAACGCCAGCAGGAAGGGAAGCAGCTTTTTCATCGTTTGACCTCCGTGACGGTATGGGCCTCCAGATAGGTCAGCCACTGGGGGTAATACTTGGGGTAGGGGTGGATGCCGTCGTCGCTGGAACCGGCGGGCAGGCAGCCGTCTTCGTCCGCGAAGGCGTCGAACACATAGAGGTAATGGGCTTCCTTATCCTCCGCCAGCTGACGGATCACCGCATTGTATTCCAGGATGCGGGGGTTAGTAAAGGTGGTGCTGGCGTCGGACTGACGCTTGGTGACCGGGGTCATGGACTGGAGGTAAAGCTCCGCCTCCGGCTCCAGCTCCCGGATCTTGTCGATCAGGTCGGAATACTTGCTGTAAAAGGTCTCCTTGCTGGCCCAGCTCAGCTCGTTGATGCCCAGCATGACGAAGACCTTGCGATAGCTCTTTCGGGCCATGGCGTCCAGGATGGTGAGATAGTTGCCGCCGCCCACATTGATGACGTGGTCCGTGCCGATGTTGGCCACGCTGATGGACTGCACGGCGAACATATCCGCCGTTTTCAGGCCGCCGTAGAGCATGAAGCCCTGGGCCAGGGAATTGCCGATGAATACGGCGTCGGAGAACCACTCCGGCCCCACCGCCTCGCTCTCGGGAACCGGCGTGCCATAGTCATAACCCAGAAGCAGCTCGCCGCTGCCGGATTTGAAGCGGCAGCGATGGGCCTGGGCCCCGGCGTCCAGCAGCTCCATGCCCCAATAGCAAAGATCCTCCTTGGGAGTCACGGCGTTCCCGTCCGGACGGGCGGAGGCGGCATAAACGCCGTCCCCCGGCGGGGTGGGGAGGGGCTTCGGCGTCGGCGTCGGCGCAGGGGTGGGTTCCGGCGTAGCTTCCGGCGCATCCTCCGCAGCCGCGTGAGCGGGGAGCATGGCGTCGGCGGCCCGCAGCGTCACCGGCAGCCCGGCGCTGGGGGAGGGGTCCGCCGCCTCCGCGCTGTCCCGCCCGAAGCTGACCCATAGGACCAGCACCGCGCAGAGCACCAGCAGCATACAGACCGTGGGCAGCCAGCGCCCGGAACGTTTTTTCACTTGTTTCTCATGGCTGGACACCGACAAAGCCCTACCTGCTTTCCAAGGCCGAAAAACGGCCCTTATCATCTAACTAAGCAATCATATCAAAACCAATCCTGCGGCGCAAGTCATAAATCGACAAATCCTGAGAATTTCTGTGCGCTTTTTCCGAATCAGCTGCGGCCTCTTTCCGAAAAACCTCTGGTAAAGGAAAATCGCATGTGCTAAACTGACAGAGCTATCGAAACACAGGAGGTCGAATCATGAAAAGGATCATCGCCGTTGTGACGGCTGTCGTCTGCCTGCTGGCCCTGCTGAGCGGCTGCAAGAAGGAAGAACCCTCTCCTTATCTCAAGGGGAAGCATCACGTGGAGATCGAGGTGCAGGACTACGGGACCATCGCCCTGGAGCTGGACGCGGACGTCGCGCCTATCTCCGTCACCAACTTCATCGAGCTGGCCAAGAGCGGCTTCTATGACGGGCTGACCTTCCACCGGATCATCGAGGGCTTCATGATCCAGGGCGGCGACCCCAGGGGCAACGGCACCGGCGGCTCCGAGAACCCCATCAAGGGGGAATTTGAGGCCAACGGCGTGAAGAACAAGATCTCCCACAAGCGGGGCGTCATTTCCATGGCCCGGCAGTCCGGAAACTACAACTCCGCCAGCAGCCAGTTCTTCATCATGCACAAGGACAACGACAGCCTGGACGGGAGCTACGCCGCCTTCGGCCACGTCACTTCCGGCATCGAGGTGGTGGACGCCATTGCGGAGAACACCCCGGTGCTGGACGGTAACGGAACCGTCGCCGCCAAGGACCAGCCGGTCATTACCGCCGTTCGGGTGATCGACTGATGGAGATCCTGGCCCCGGCCGGCGGTAAGGAACAGCTGATCGCCGCCGTTTACAGCGGCGCGGACGCAGTGTACCTGGGCACCAAGGGCTTCAACGCCCGACGGAAGGCAGACAACTTCGGAGAGGACGAGCTGAAAAAGGCGGTGGCCTGGTGCCATGGCCGGGGCGTGCGCGTCCATGTGACGGTGAATACCCTGGTGACGGATGGGGAGCTGCCCGCCCTCTATGAAACGGTGCGGGAGGTGGCCGGGTCCGGCGCGGACGCGGTGATCCTCCAGGATCTGGCCGCCGCCGCCCTCTTCCGGGAGCATGTGCCGGACCTGCCGCGCCATGCCTCCACCCAGATGAGCATCCACAACGCCGAAGGGGCCCTGCTGGCCAAGGAGCTGGGCTTCAGCCGGGTGATCCTGGCCCGGGAGCTGAGCCTGCCTGAGATACGGAAGATCCGGGAAAAAGTGGACATCGAGCTGGAATGTTTCGTCCATGGGGCCCTGTGCATGGGCGTTTCCGGGCAATGTCTCCTCTCCGCCTTTCTGGGGGAGCGCAGCGGCAACCGGGGCCTTTGCGCCCAGCCCTGCCGCCTGGATTTCCGGGCGGGGGAGCGGAGTTATGCCCTCTCCCTGAAGGACGCCTGCCTGATCCCCTATTGCCGGGAGCTGGCGGAAGCGGGCGTCACCTCCCTGAAGATCGAGGGGCGGCTCCGCAGGCCGGAATATGTGGCCGCGGCGGTGGACGCCTGCCGGAAGTCCCTGGCGGGGGAGGAACCCGACCTGACGGACCTGGAGAAGGTCTTTTCCCGCAGCGGTTTCACCGACGGCTACCTTCGGGGGAAGCGGGACCTGAGCATGTTCGGGCGGCGCACGGAGGAGGACAAGGCGGATTCCGCCGCCGTGCTGGGGCGGCTCAGCGGCCTCTACCGCCGGGAAATGAGCCGCGTAGAGGTGGACATGGATCTGAAGCTGAAGCCCGGCGAGAACGTGGAGCTGCGCGTCTCTGACGGGAGCCGGCAGGTGACGGTCAGCGGTCCGGAGCCGGAGCCGGTGCACAGCCGGGAGCCGGACCTGCGCGGCCAGCTGGAACGCACCGGGGGCACCCCCTTCCTCCTGCGGGAGCTGCGCCTGGACGCCGAGCCAGGCTGGACGGCGAAGCTGAACCCCTTGCGGCGGGAAGCTCTGGAGAAGCTGCTGGAAGCGCGGGAGCATACGGAGCCCTGGCCGGTGAAAGGGGAGTTCCTGCCCCCGGCGCCGGACAGAAAAAAAGCGCAGCCGAAGCTGCGGCTGCGTTTTGAAACGAAGGAACAGTTTTTCGACCTCCCGGAAGCGGAGGCCCTCTATCTCCCCGTGGAGGAGCTGGACGGGGAATGGGCGGAAGCCTATGGGCACAAGCTCATCGGGGAGCTGCCCCGGCTGCTTTTCCCCGGCGGGGAAGAAGCGCTCAAAGAGAAGCTCCGGACGCTTCGTGAGCGGGGACTGGGGACCCTCTGCGCCGGGAATCCCGGCACGGTGCGCCTGGCTCGGGAGCTGGGCTTCCGGGTCTCCGGCGGCTTCGATCTGAATATCCTCAACAGCTGCGCCCTGAAGGAATGGGCGGCCCTGGGGGTCGGGGAAACCCTGCTCTCCCCGGAGATACGCCTGGCGGGGGTGGATAAGCTGGGGGGCGGCATCCCCCGGGGCATCGTGGCCTATGGGCACCTGCCCCTGATGCTCTACCGCTGCTGCCCCATGCAGGGGAAGAAGGGCTGCCTTGGCTGTGACGGCAGGCGGCAGCTCACGGACCGGCAGGGGGAGAAATTCACCGTCCTCTGCCACGGAAAGCAGTTTTCCTCCCTCCTGAACCCGGTGCCCCTTTATGTCAGCGACCGGGACCTGGGCGGCCTGGATTTCCAGCTGGCCTATTTCACCACGGAGGACGCCGAAACCTGCCGGGCCGTCGCGGCCCGCATGGCGGCGAGGGAGCCTTTTTCGGGCAGGCGGACCCTGGGGCCCTACTGCCGCAGCATGCTGTAACGCCTCAGCCTTCCCACTCCCGGAAAACCTCGGCGGCGGCCTTGTTGGCGGCCTCCTGGGCCCGAAGGAAGCATTCCAGGAACCTGGCCCCCTTTTCGGTGAGGACGCTGCCGTGCTGGGCGTGACGCTCGATCAGGTCAAAGCCCAGATGGGCTTCCGTGGCCTTGATGCTCTTCCAGGCCTTGCTGTAAGCCATGCCCATGCGCTTGGCGGCCTGGTTCAGGGAGTCCAGCTCCACGATGCCCTGCAGGAGCTGGGCGGTGCCGGGGCCGAAGGCGCTTTTCGTATCGCTTTCCTTGTTGCGGATGCGCAGCCGGGCGATGCATTCCAGGGATTCGGATGCTTTTGCCATCTCGTTCGCTCTCCCTTCGATTCATTCCATTCACACGAAATAATTTTATCAAAACCTGCGGAGTTTTACAAGAAAAATGATGCTGAAAGTGATCTGCGCCTGGCTTATCCTCTGGAGCCTGGTGGCTTTCATCGCCATGGGGACGGACAAGAGCCGGGCCCGGAAGGGCCGCTGGCGGGTGCCGGAGGCCACCCTTTTCCTCTTTGCCCTCTTGGGGGGCGGCCTGGGGGCCACCCTGGGGATGCACGTATTCCATCATAAGACGAAGCACTGGTATTTCCGCTGGGGACTGCCCCTGATCCTGCTGGTCCAGCTTGCCCTTGTGGTCTGGCTGGCCCGGCATTTCGGCCTCAGCTGGAACGGATGAAAGGAGCAAGTATGCTGATCGAACCCAAAAAGATCCTCTGCGTAGGCCTGAACTACAAAAGCCACGCGGAGGAGACCGGCGGGGAAGCCCCCAAGGAGCCGGTCATTTTCTCCAAGTTCAACGACGCCCTGGCGGGCGACGGGCAGGAGATCGCCCTGCCGCCCTGGCACCGCTGCTATGACTACGAGGCGGAGCTGGTGGTGGTCATGGGCAAGGCCCTGTACAACGGCGATGAAGAGGCGGCGAAGGACGCCATCGGCGGCTATACCTGCGGCAACGACCTGAGCGCCCGGGACTGCCAGTTCCGCTCCAATCAGTGGCTCATCGGCAAGTCCTTCCCCGGCTTCGCTCCCGTCGGGCCGCGCATCGTCCCCGCTTCGGAGTTCGACCCCGCCCGGCCGCACCGCATCCGCTGCGAGGTAAACGGCGTCACCGTCCAGGACGACGACGTGACCAATATGATCTTCTCCTGCCCGGTGATCGTATCCTATGTCTCCAGATTCATCCCCCTGGCCCCCGGCGACCTGATCTTCACCGGCACCCCAGCCGGTGTCATCCTGGGCAAGCCCAAGGGTCAGCGCAGCTGGCTGAAGCCCGGGGACGAGGTGGCCGTCACCATCGACGGCATCGGCACCCTGCGCAACAAGCTGATATAAAGAAAGCAATATCCCCGCCTGCGATCGTGCAGGCGGGGATATTCAATCGATCAAATGGGGCGATCAGGCGCGGGGCTTGATCATGATGACCAGCATCTGGGCGGTGGTGTCGCCGGTGTTCTTGCAGCCGCGCTTGGTGCCCTTGCCGAAGTGGACGCTGTCGCCGGAATGGAGGACATACTCGGTGGGCTTGTCGTTGTCGTCGTACATGGTCACGGTCATTTCGCCGTGGACGATGTAGTAGATCATCTCGAACTTGCTGACGGCATCGTTGGCGCCGCCGCCGGGGAGGAAGTGGCTCAGACCGTTGACGATGGTGCCCTCGTTCACGTCGTCGGGATCATGAAGGCGGGTGGTCAGCACGTCGTAATGGCCGGGGGCCTCGTAGCGATAGGCTTCGTTCCGCTTGGTGACTTTATAGCTCATGGTAACGCTTCCTTTCGATGAAATTCTCCAAATATAATAACACGCCTAGCTTCCCAGTTCAAGTCGAAGTTTCTCATAATCCTCCGGAACGTTCAGATTCCGCAGCAGGGGACTGTCCGGCTCTTCCCCCAGCTCCGGGAGACTGACCTCCCGCAGGCGCACGGAAGCCAGCAGGGCCCCCATGCTCCGCCGCCCGGAGGAGAGCAGCTCCTCCGCTTTTGGCAGGACGGAGGGGCGGTAATAACCGAAAAGGGGTTCCCAGCGCCCGTCGGCGTCCGTCAGGACGCAGGCGTCCGCCTCCCCGCAGAGGGCAGTCAGCGCCAGGGCCTTCTCCGGGGAGGAGAAGGGCATGTCCGCCCCGGTGAGGAACACGGCTTCCCCGGCTTCCAGCAGCCCCGCGTGGAGCCCTGCCAGGGGGCCCGCGCCGGGATAGCGGTCGAAGACCCGCCGGTCCCCCAGCTCCGGGAATTTTTCCGGCGCGGCCACGCTCACCAGCACCCGGGGGAACGCTTCGCTGTATCGGCGGACGGCGCGCGCCAGCAGGGTCTCGCCCTCCAGAGTCAGGCGCAGCTTATCCCGGCCCATGCGGCGGCTTTGTCCGCCTGCGAGGATAACCACCGTCATGCCGCCGCCTCCTTTTCGTCGATTTGAACTGTTTTTATCCCATACACCATAGCATTTTCCCTGAAATTTCGCAAGCGCCTGGGGAGAATTTCTGTTGCATTCTGTCATTCCCTATGCTAAACTTGACCAGATGGTATATTTGTAGTCCTTTATATATACCGGCAAGAACAGAAAGGAGTCGAGAGACTAAATGGTATTGTCTGAAAAGTACCAGCTCATCCAAAAACTCGCCAGGGATATCTGCGAGGCTGAGATTCCGTCCGAACTGCAGGACGAAATTGACCGCACCGGCAACTACCCCCAGGAACTGATCCGGAAATTTGCCGACTATGGCTTCTGGGGCATCAAGGCGCCCAAGGAGTACGGCGGCCAGGGCGGCGACACGCTGGCCTATGTGCTGACCATCGAACAGATCGCCCGCGTCAGCATGGTTACCTCCATTTATGTCAGCGGTGCCAACTCCCTGGGAAGCGGCCCCCTGCTGCTGGCCGGTACGCCCGAACAGCTGGAGAAGTACCTCCGGCCCATCGCGGAAGGCAAGAAGTACCCCTGCTTCGCGCTGACCGAGCCCGGCGCGGGCTCCGACGCCAGCGCCGTGTCCACCAGCGCCGTGCGTGACGGCGACGACTGGATCATCAACGGCCGCAAGTGCTTCATCACCGCCGCCCCCATTTCCGATTTCGCCATGGTCTTCTGCAAGACCGATCCCAGCAAGGGCAACAAGGGCATCACCACCTTCATCGTGGACATGAAGAGCCCCGGCATCAGCTGCGGCAAGGCCGAGGACAAGATGGGCATCATCGGCTGCCCCACCAGCGACATCGTGTTTGAAGACGTCCGCGTCTCCGACGCCGACCGTCTGGGCGAAGTCAACCAGGGCTTCACCAACGCCATGAAGACGCTGGACTACGGCCGCCTGGGCGTCGCCGCGCAGAGCGTGGGCGTGGGCCAGGCCTGCCTGGAGGAAGCCATCAAGTATGCCAAGGAGCGCAAGCAGTTCGGCCGTCCCATCGCCAAGTTCCAGGCCATCCAGTTCATGCTGGCCGACATGGCCACCGAGCTGGAAGCTGCCCGCCAGCTGGTCTACAACGGCGCCATCATGAAGGATGCCAACGACCGTCAGGCCAACATGTACTGCTCCATGGCCAAGTACTTCGCCTCCGAAGCGGCCAACCGCGTGGCCTACAAGGCGCTGCAGATCTTCGGCGGCTACGGCTACATCAAGGACTACCGCATCGAGCGTCTGTACCGCGACGTGCGCATCAACACCATCTTCGAAGGCACCAGCCAGGTGCAGCAGATGGTCATTT
>JAEEGJ010024441.1_pt1 | contig 12527 bp, 9 predicted proteins | sample 8958761 | NCBI WGS metagenome assembly JAEEGJ01 (sample SAMN16246546, study PRJNA631951) | gut metagenome | biome: gut microbiome; feature: rumen; material: RS-attached | host: Bos | place: Iran: Karaj | collected 2018-10 | reverse complement strand
TCACGATCCTTCTGGACCACCAGCCCCTGCATCTGGAAGAGGCCGAAGCCGCCGGCATCGACTTTCAGTTCAGCGGCCATACCCATCATGGGCAGGTATGGCCCGTTTCCTGGGCCACCGACGTCCTGTTCGAGAAGGCCTGGGGGCATCATTCCCGTGGCAACACTCGCTATTACATCAGCTCCGGCCTGGGCCTCTGGGGCCCGAAAATCCGTATTGGCACCCGGTCGGAATATTTGGTCTTGCATCTTGAAAATGAATAGGGAACCATGAACAGAAGCGCTCAAATCATCCGGACCAGCGTCATCGGCATTGTCGCCAATGTACTGCTGGCGGCTTTCAAGGCGGCCGTGGGCGTCATCGCCAGCAGCGTGGCCATCGTGATGGACGCCGTCAACAATCTGAGCGACGCGCTGTCCAGCGTCATCACCATCATCGGCACGAAACTGTCCCAGCGGCCGGCGGACCGGAAACATCCCTTCGGATTCGGGCGCATCGAGTATTTCAGCGCCATCATCATCGCCGTCATCGTGCTTTCGGCCGGTATCACGTCGCTCATTGAGTCGGTGAAGAAGATTTTCAATCCCACGGAGCCCAGCTACTCGACCGCCACGCTCGTTGTCATCATCGTGGCCATCGTCGTCAAGCTGCTGCTGGGGTTCTATGTCAAGAAGAAAGGAAAGCAGCTCAACAGCGACGCCTTGACCGCCTCCGGCTCGGACGCCCTGTTCGACGCCATCATCACCACGGCTACGCTCGTTTCCGCCGGCGTCATGCTGATCTGGGGCTTCTCGCTGGACGGCATCCTCGGCGCCCTGATTTCCCTCGTCATCATCAAGGCCGGCATCGAGATGCTCGCCTCCCCTGTCAATGAACTCCTGGGCGCCCGGGTCTCGCCGGACCTGGTCCATGAGATCAAGCAGGAAGTCATGGGCTGCGAAGGTGTCTCTGGCGTGTTCGACATCATTCTCCACAACTACGGCCCCGACGTGATGATCGGCTCGCTCCACGTGAGCGTCCCGGACACGATGTCGGCCCATGAAATCCACGGCCTGTCCCGTCGGATCACCGGCCTGATGTTCCAGCGCCACGGCATCGTCATGACCGTCGGCATCTACGCCGTAGCCACGGGAGACAACCAGCGTACCGAACTGCAGGACAAGGTGATACGCGCATTGGCCACCCACAAGGAACTCGTCCAGGTCCATGGTTTCTACTACTCCGAGAAAGACCGGCTGCTTTCCGTCGATGTCGTCCCGGACCTCTCCGTCCATGACGATGCCGCCCTCTGCCGGCAATTGACGGAAGAAATCCAGGCGCTGGCACCCGACCTCCACGTGGGCATCGTCATCGACCACAATTACAGCGAATAACCCGTCCTGGAGGGCCCTGCGGCACATATTTTGCGCCCTTTTTTCCAAAAAGAGCCGAATATGAAAAAGAGCATTCTTCCGTTTATTATCGCATGCCTGTCACTGGTCTCTTCCCTTATCACCATCCAGGCCGCTGCGCAAGAAAATCTGACCGAAGCACAAGTCCGGGGCATCGTCTCGAGCATGGTCCACTCCTCCTCCGACACCGATCCTACCGCCCCTTCTTCCACCAGCCTCTACGGCCCCCGATTCGAGGTCGTTTCAGTGCCAGGCACCCCTACCATGTGGTTCAAGTTCGACAAGGAAACGGGTGATACCTGGGTGGCCCAGAACGGATTACACGAAACGGTCTGCAAGCAGATCGGCAACGCGAGCGTGAACGACGAAACCCGCCCCGGAGAAATCAATTACCAGCTGCTCGTCAAATCCTGGACCCATATCGTCCTCCTCAACGTAAATACGGGAAAGATGTGGGAAGCCAAACACCAACGCGGTACGCTCTTCGGCGACTTCAAGGAAGTGAACACGAACCGCTAACGGACAAAAAAAGAGGATGACTCAACGGTCATCCTCTTTCTGTCTTACCGATTCCGCGTCGCCAGATACTCCTCCAAAGGAATCACGAGCGGCACCGTCCTCTCGAAGACACGCCCTCTATGGTCGGGCACGGTCTCATAGGTGTAGGTGTCCACCATCACGTATTTCCCGGAGATCAGCTGGTCATCGTAAAAGGGATAATACTTGAAGCCTTGATGGGCGCGGACGGCGATAATCTGATCCGAAAAGCTGGATTGGACCAGGCAGAATCCGGGTTCCAGCCGCTGAAAGACCGTATACTCGAAGATCCAAGTCGAGTATCCCACCTTGAATTCATCCGGTGCCGTGCTTTTAATGCCATACTTGGAGGTGCCGCAGGCGGTGGCCAGAAGGACGGCCACGGCCACGATCATGGTTCTGAGCTTTAACATACCGTAAAGATTTAATCTACGCCTCCCAAGACAAAAATCAAGCCACAGACGCTACTCCTTGCCCTTTTCCACCAACTCCTTCAGATAGTCGATTTCGAAGTATTTTGAGTAGTCCTTCACGGTGAGGGTGTCGCTCACGGTGTTGGTGTCGAGGTCCATGACGGGGATTTCAACGGATTCGCCGACGGCAATCGGGAAGTCCGGGGTGACGCCCGCGTCGATGTTCTCGCCTTCCAGGGTATTGAGCCGGCCGCGGAAGGAGGAAATCTGGAAGCAGTAGCCATCGGCCGTGCACATGGCCTGGATGGCGCAGGCGCCGCCGCCGGAGGTTTCGCCGATCACGGGGATGCCCGCGTCCTTGAGCATGGACGGGAACAGGTTGCCGCAGGAGAACGACATGCCGGAGGTAAGGACGGCAAAGTTCAGGTCGTAACGGACGTCCTTGTCCGCCTCGTCAAAGGCACCGTTGAAGTTGCGGTCCACTTCGTACTGCACCATCGCGTGCTGGCCGGTAAGGGGATTGTCCATGCTGATATAGCTCTTGTCCAAGATCAGGGAGGTCATGGCCATGACGATATCGGCGGAGCCGCCTCCGTTGTTGGTTATGTCGACGATGAAGTTCTTTACCTCCGGATCGGCGGCGGCCTTGTTCAGGGCATCCAGGAAGATGACCATGTCGTCGTTCTCGGTATTCTCGACGGTAGGCATCGGGGCGTTGCCGGCATAATAATCCTTCCAGGCCTTCTCATTCCGGCTGTTGAACGAATCGAACACGCACACGGCCGTATCGCCCACTTTGACGTAGGTCGCCTGGCCGTAGGCTCTCGGGCGGAGCACTTCCACCGCTTTACTGGTCGCCGACATCTCCTGCATCGGGGCAATCGCGTTCATCAGAAGGGCGATGATTTCCTGGTTCGCCATGCCCGTCATCTGGTATGCGGTGATCAGCGCGGCGTTGCCTTCCCGGTCCTCCCCGACAGCGTCGGAAATGACCTCCATGGCGGTGTGGCCGTCGAAATAAACCGCAGTCAGGCCGGTCATGCCGAACAGGTATTCGGCCTGCTTCTCGGAAAGGAGCAGCTTCTTGATCGCGGGGCCTGCCTCGATATCCTCCTCGAGCGTCTTGTCCAGACCCTTGGCCTTCAGCTCGTCATTATACTTGACCCGTCCCGGATAGCCGTAGAAATGGTCCATACCGAAGCACAGCTCCTTGTAGTTGAACTCCGCCAGGTCGGCAGGACGGGTGGTCTGAGCCAGGATGGGCTTGTAGTAGTCGGGGTCGATCTTGGAGAGGCTGACCTCATTGACAGACAGGTTGGCAACGACCTTCTCGCCGTTGAATCCGGCATGGTGGTAGTAGAGGTCCGTGTACATGTCCGCGAGGGTCGCGAAGGGGAAATACACCGCGCCCTTGCCGTCGGAACGGATGTCTATGCCATAGGCGCCGTAGTCCAGCGTCGTGGTCGCCGTGGCCGGGAAATAGGTCACGCTCTTGTAGCGGACGAAGGGCATGCCATCATAATAGACATTGGCCATACCGGGCTGCAGGAGGCCCATCTGGTTGGTGAACGCCTCGAACTGGTCGGACGTGAACACGTCACTGTTGATATTGACGGTAGCCTTCGCGTCACCGTTGGCAAGGGTGTACTCCCCCGCCCCGGTGTGGGTGACGGTCATCTGGGAACCGGGGACGACGATGGACTGGAAATCCGCCGCCGAGATGTACGCGACATTCGGCATGTCGTCATAGAAACGCAGCGTCACCTGGGAATCCGGGGCGATCTTGGTCACCACGGGCACGATCCGCTCGGTGTAGGAGCCGCCATCGGGCAGCTCGTCGGCCACCTTGTTCTTGGACGAATACACCCTCGGGCTGCAGGAAACGGCGACGATCATTGCAGTGAGGGCGAAAAGGGAAAGGGTTCTGGTTTTCATTATCGTATGTTTTAAACTTTGCTCTTGTGTATTAGTTCAGTAATACACTGCAAAGTTACGGCTCTTTTTTGATTTTGCAAGAAAAAGTTGATTATTTATCAGCACGCGCCCGGCGCGACGTGCTGTGTGTAACCTTAGAAGGTGGACATCCTAGTCTGATTTTTGCAATTTAATCGCTATATTCGTATAAAGAATTAACGTGAAATGATCCTTACAACTACTCCTACCATCGAAGGACGCACCATACGGGAATATAAGGGCGTCGTGTTCGGAGAGGTGATCTCCGGCGTGAATTTTCTCCGCGATTTCGCGGCCACCATCCGCAATATCGTCGGCGGCCGCAGCGGTTCCTATGAGGAAGAACTGGTGAGCGCCCGCAACCAGGCCATGGACGAACTGACCAACCGCGCCGCCCGGCTCGGGGCCGATGCGGTCGTGGGCATCGACATTGACTATGAGGTGCTTGGCGAGAACAACGGCATGCTGATGGTGACGGCTTCCGGCACCGCCGTGAAGCTGGCCTAAAGAATCTCCCGCGCGATCGCGGCGCAAGCTTCTGCGTCGGCGAGCGCGTGGTGATGGTTGAGGAGGTCGAAGCCGCAGGCGGCGGCGACGGTTTCGAGCCGATGGTTCGGAAGCAGGCAGCCGAAACGGCGGCGCGAGGCCGCGAGCGTGTCGAAGAAGACGTAATCGGGGTAGTCCATCCGATAGGTGCGGAAGACGGCCTTCAGGCAGCCTTCGTCGAAGCGGGCGTTGTGCGCCACGAGCGGAAGGCCCTCGATCAGCGGCTCGATCCGCTCCCAGACGTACGGGAACACCGGCGCTTCCTCCGTGTCCTCGGGGCCGAGCCCGTGGACCCGGCGGCAAAACCATTGATAATATTCCGGTTCCGGATGGATGAGGCTGTAGAACGTGTCCACGATCTCCCCGTCCCGGACGATGACAACCCCGACGCTGCACACGCTGGATGGCTGTTCGTTGGCTGTCTCGAAGTCTATGGCCGCAAAGTCAAGCATACCCTGCAAAGATACGGCTGTTTTCCCGAATATTCCGTATATTTGATATGAATTAATATGAAACGAACGATGAAATACATGATCCTGGCCGTGCTCGGCTGCCTGCTGGCGGCATCCTGCATCCTCAATTTCAGCAGTGGCGTCTCCGTCGTCGGCGACTGCACCGAAGAAGGTATCGATTATACCGAAGTCCGCAAAGTCGATACGTTCAACGCCATCTCCTCCAGCCTTCCCTGCAATATATACTTCTCCCAGTCTGACAAGCAGGAAGTGCGCGTGGAAACCACGGAGGAGCTTGCTCCCAAGGTCCTTACGGTCGTCGAGGACGGGACCCTAAAACTGAAAATGGAAAAGGGCAGTTATCCGAAGATCATCCTCCGCATCGTAATCTCCGTCCCCGACATCGAAGCCATCGATCTCCACGGCAGCGGGGACCTTTGTCACGAAGGCGTTCTGGAAGTTGGTAATAGTTTGGATATCAGCACTTCCGGCAGCGGAGATGTCCAGATGGGCACCATTGCCTGCAAGGCCTTCAAGGCGCATACCAGCGGCAGCGGAAACCTCAGTTTCTCCCGCATCGCCTGTGACGGCTTCAGCGCGTCCGCCAGCGGGAGCGGCGACATTGACATTGCGACCGTCGCGGCACTGGGAGACGCCTCCGTTCGGTTGAGCGGCAGCGGCCACGCCCGCCTCAACGGACTGACGGCCGTCAATGGCGACATGGACCTGTCCACCAGCGGTTCCGGCGATATCGACCTTGAAACCCTTACTGCCTCCGGTAATGTCTCCGCCCTCACGCGCGGCAGCGGTCACATCCGCCTCCGCAAGGTGACTGTCGACGGTGACATGGACCTGAAGGCCAGCGGCTCCGGCGACATCTCCGTCAGCGGCTCCTGCCACGACGTCACCGCCTCCACCTCCGGCAGCGGCGACATCTCCGGCGACCTCTCCCACGCCGGCATGCGTGTCCACTCTTCCGGCTCGGGAGACATCAATCTTTAGTGCTGACTAACGTTTAGCGATTCAGATACTTCACGATCTCGTCGCAGGCCAGCACCAGCTGGACGTACTGCGGAGCGGTGTTGATGCAGCACTCGTTCTCACCCCAGTGGAACGGATAGTCGTCCTTGTTCTCGAAGAAGTCTTCTTTCACGAGGAGGCCGGGGACGATACCGCCGGGGATGACGGTGTAGTCCGCACGGTTGTTGCCGTAGGCGACCTTCTTCGTATTGACACCCACGGAGGTCACGAAGGACACGTTGCTGTAAGGGTGGCAGCCGAAGATGAAGTTGAGGCCGGCGAGGGCGTACTCCGGATCGATCAGGTCCGGGAACAGCTTCCAGACGCGGTAGCAGTTGTAGGCGTTCATGATGATGGAGGCGTTGCCGGCCCAGCCGGAACCGCCGATGGAAACGCCGTACGGATTGTCCTGGCCGCCGCGTGTGAGGACCTCAACGTAAGCGGGCACGAGGGCCTTCACCTTGTCCTGGAACTTCTTGTCCATGTAAGGATAGAGCTTGAGCGCAGCGGTGAGGTTCGGACCGCCGAAGTACTGGGTGGAGAACATGCCGTTCTGAACGTTACCCATCGACTGCGGGCCGGTAGGCTTAGCGTCCAGTTGCGCCTCCACGAGCGGGAGGAAGAAGTCCTTGAACTTCTGGTCGCCCGTGGCCAACCAAAGTTCGATGGCCGCGTTCATGCGCGGATCAAAGCCCCGACCGCCCCGGCCGCCGAAACCGCCGAAGCCAAAGCCGCCCTGGGCCTGCATCTTGGCCGGATCGGCATCCTCAAAATACTTGTCCCACAGCATCAGGGCGTTCTTCAGCGAACGCTCTGCCTCCTCGGGGTAGTAATCCTTGAGGGCCGGATAGGCCACCGCCAGCGAGACGATGTCCTGCATCACGCTCGAGGGATTGAAACGGCTCGTGAACACGAAGCGGTCGTCCAAGGTGCCGGAGCGGTCGCCTTTCACTTCGTACGGAGCGAGCGACGGATCGTAGATCTTGCCGTCGGTAAGGGTCATCGCGTCGCCCAGGTGGTGATAATGGTGCATGTCCGGCTGGCCGATGACATTCGCCACGAAGCCGATGTTCTCGACCTGCGCGTTGATGTTCAGCGTGCCGTGCATAATCAGCTGCACGTTGTCCGGAACGCCGTCGGGGACGTGGATGTCGGCATACTGCGTCTTCTCGTCGATGAGCGTCTGGTCGCGCTCCGGACGGAAATACCGCCAGATGTAGCCCAGGTCCTCGGTCGTGTTCAGGACGGAATTCGCCTGAATATCGAAGTCGCCGGCGTCATACCAGCCGCCCACCGCCAGTCCGGGAATGTGCTCCAGCGGCTGGTACTTGGTGTTGGTCACGTCGGTCGAGGTATAGCCGTCGTGCAGACGGACATTGGCGGGCGCCTGCAGGGCGTCGTCCATATTGGCGCGGCCGTGCCAGATCCGGTAGGCCTCGTTTACTTCCATGTGGTCCATGTTGACCACCAGCGAGATATCCATCGTCGGGTGCCACTTGTCCGCGTAGATGTCCTTGTCGATGGGGAACGCGTTCGTCTCCACGCCCTGATAGTCAATGGTGTAGAGGCCAGGCTCCTTGACGTCGGAGAAGTCGATCTGGACGTAGTTGTAGCGGTGGTGGTACACGCCCCAGACATTGACCGGAACCGTCTTCGCGACGGACTTGGAGCCGTCGGGGTTCACCCGGAGGATGCGGGCGGAGGGAGCGGGGGTGTCGTTCTTGTCCAGTTCGACCACGGCCACCTTCTTCTGCGCGGGTGAATAGCCCACCTGCGAGAAACCGATGTTGGCGGGACGGATCCAGTCCTTGGATACGCTCGGCTCCAGGAACCATTCCACCACCGTGCCGGTCTTGCCGCCGGGCAGGAGCGAACGGAGCACGAAGGTGCCGTTCTGGGCCAGGTGACGGCCGTCGTAGATGCCGATCTCGGTCTCGGAGCGCACGCTCACGCGGAGCGCCTCGTCCTCCGGCGCCATCACGATCTGATGGCCTGTGGACATGGGTTTCGCCACGAGGAAGTCTCCCCTGCCGCGATCGTCGAAGGTGCTCTCACCGAAATACTGCGTGATCTTTTCGGATACCGGATGGACCTCCGTGTCGTGCATCGGATATTTGGGAAGGATGCGCGCGAAGCCGTCCACGAGGTAGTTCTTGCCGAAATACGACGCCGGGAAGAACTCCAGGTTCAGGCCCGCCTTGCCCACGAGGGCTTCCGGCACGGGCTTGTCCAGGATGACCTGGATCACGCAGCCGCCGTCCTTCGGGAACACCCGGTAACGGGCGGCGAAATCATAGTCCGTATGGGTGAGCGTCACCTCCACGAAGTTGCCTTCGCGGTCCACGACGCGGTCCGAAACCACGCCGAAAATGTCCCATTGCTCCGGGGTGTTCATCAGGCGGACGCCACCGCCGGTGGCGATGCGTTCTCCGCGCTGGATAATCTCCAGGCCGGCGAATTTCTCATCGTAGAAACTGCCATTGTAGAGGTTGTTATACACCAGGACATTGGTCCCGCGGGCCTCGAAATAGCCGAGGTCGTTGAGTTTCATGACGGGGGCATTTTGAGCCCGGCAGGGCGTTGACAGGATAGCCACAAGCGTGGCTACGCTGAAGGTCAATAGTTTACGCATGTAATCAGTGTTCGGGTTCTATTTGTAAAGATAACAAGAATTTCCGAGAAAAAAACACTACCTTTGTGAAACAACACGAAACACCATGAAAAAACACCTGCTTCTCATCTGTGCGCTGGTCCTCGCGGCCAGTGTCGCCTGTGCGCAAAAACCCGCTCAGCCCGTCCTCTCCGTTGAGGGCGGCCAGATCCAGGGCGTCCCGGCCGACGTGGCCGGCGTCACCGTCTTCCGGGGCATCCCGTTCGCCGCTCCGCCCATCGGCGATCTCCGGTGGAAAGCGCCGCAGCCCGTCGTCCCGTGGGACGGCGTGCGCGTGTGCGACACCTTCGGCCATCCGCCGTTCCAGGCGGCCCACTACCCCGGCGGCTACACCACCGAGTGGGGCTATGGCGCCGAAGCGCCTTACAGTGAGGACTGCCTGTATCTGAACGTATGGACCAAGGCCCCCGGGAAGGTCGATGCGAAGCTGCCCGTGGCCGTGTGGGTGTTCGGCGGCGGCATGCGCGAAGGCTGGAGCTCCGAGCCCGAATTCGACGGTCAGGAATGGGCCGGCAAGGACGTGGTCCTCGTCTCCTTCAATTACCGCGTGGGTCCCTTCGGCTTCTTTGCCCATCCGGAGCTCTCCGCGGAGGATCCCGAGCACGCGACCGGCAACTGGGGCACCCTGGACCAGATCCAGGCCCTCAAGTGGGTGAAGGAGAACATCGCCCAGTTCGGCGGCGACCCGGACAACGTCATGCTGTTCGGCCAGAGCGCCGGTGCCCGCAGCACGAAGTTCCTGTGCGCTTCCCCGCTCACCAAGGGGCTCTTCAACAAGGCCGTCATCATGAGCGGCAGCGGCTTCACGGATCCCCGGAAGCCCGCGCCCGCCCCGATGTTCCCGGGCATGCGCGCGATGCCGCAGCAGGGCCCCGTCACCCTCGCCGAAGCCGAGCAGTCCACCAAGGAGGTGGCCGACTGGGCCGGCTTCGACAGCCTGCAGAAACTCCGCCGCGCATCGACCGAAACCATTTTCGCTCTCGGCACCATCTATGCGAGCGCCACGGGAAAGCGCAGCATTCTCACCGCCAGCCCCATCTCCCCTTACATCGACGGTTACGTGCTGACGGAAGGCTTTGACGAGGCCTGCATCGACGGTTCCCTGGCCGATGTCCCCTATATGATCGGCTATACCCTCAACGACGCCGGCAACATGGAGCCCGGCATCACGGATTTCTGCCTCAACCGCGAAGAGGCCGGCAATAAGGCATGGGCCTATCAGTTCGCCCGCCCGCTGCCCACTGACGGCCGCGAGAACGTCCTTTCCGGCGCCTTCCACTCCTCCGACCTCTGGTTCGTCTTCAAGTCCCTGAAGAACTGCTGGCGGCCCTGGACGCAGGGTGACTGGGATCTCTCCGAGAAGATGCTCACCGCCTGGTCCAACTTCGCCAAATACGGCGACCCGAACGGAAAAGACGGCGGAGACTGGAAACCCGTCACCGCCGCCCAAAAGGACTATATGGTGTTCTGCCTGGACGAGAACGATCAGGAAGCCTCGTTCTTAGGCGAGCCTAAGAAGGCCCCCCGCCCGTCATTCAGACCGTAAGGAAACCGCGAATCCACCTGCACGCGCCATTCGGAGATCGAGCACCGTCTCGGAAGTCACCGTCTGGCGCGTGATGGTATATGCCTGCGGGTTCGTTTCGTAATCCGCGTCGGGGGCGTCGGCATAGACCGTGGCCTCGTACTTTACCCCGGGCTGCAGGAAGTCCAGTTTCACGGACACCTCGCGGGCGTTCTCGTCCGTGACGCCGCCCACGTACCAGACATCATGCTCGCGGCCGCCGGCGTTCACGAACTCCCAGACGCTGGATTTTCCGGCATAGCGGCCGGAATTCAGCGTGGACATCTTCGGATGCCGCGCAGTGACGATGTACGCGCCCGGCTCAGCCTCCAGATAGAGGGTCTTGTCCCAATCAACAGCGACGTCCTTGATGAACTGGAAGGCGTCCATGAAGCGGGCGTAGTTCTCCGGCAGGTCCGCCGCCATCTGGAGCGGCGAATAGAACGTCACGTACAGGCCCAGCTGGTTGCCGATGGTATGGTGCATCTTGCCCGTCCGGCCGGGCGCGGTGACAGACATGTCGGTCTCGAAGATGCCCGGCGTATAGTCCATCGGACCGCCCTGCAGGCGCGTGAACGGCAGAACGGTCGTGTGACCGGGATTGATGCCGCCGCGGTACTCGGTGCCCATGGCGCTCTCGTTGCCGATCAGGTTGGGCCAGGTGCGGCAGAGGCCCGTCGGGCGCACCGCCTCATGGGCGTTGACCATGATGTGGTGCTTCGCCGCCTCCTTGAGGGCGAACAGGTAGTGGTTGATGATGGGCTGGCTGTAGTGATGCTCGCCGTACGGGATGATATTGCCCACGTAGCCGCTCTTCACGGCGTCGTAGCCATACTGGTTCATGAGTTGGTAGGCTGCTTCCATGTGGCGCTCGTAATTGACGGTGGACGAGGAGGTTTCATGGTGCATCACAAGGCGGATGCCCTTCGAGTGCGCATACTCGTTCAGGCCCGGAAGGTCGAAGTCGGGATAGGGCGTGACGAAGTCGAAGACGGCGTCCTTCTGATGGCCGAACCAGTCCTCCCAGCCTTCGTTCCAGCCCTCGATCAGGAGGGCGTCGAAGCCGTTCTCCGCGGCAAAGTCGATATAGCGGCGCACGTTCTCATTGTTGGCGCCGTGGCGGCCGTGCGGCTTGGACGCCGCATAGTCCGTCACGCCCAGCTGCACGGAAGGATAGTCGTACGTGTAGGACCATTCGCTCTTGCCGGTAATCATCTCCCACCATACGCCCATGTACTTGACGGGATGGATCCAGGAAACGTCCTCGAGGGCGCAGGGTTCGTTCAGGTTCAGGATGAGGCGGGACGCCAGCACGTCGGTGGCCTTCTCGCACACCATCACGGTTCTCCACGGGCTCTTGCACGGCGCCTGGAGACGGCCCTTCACGCCTTCGGCGTCCGGGGTGAGCCAGGTGCGGAACACCTTCCGCACGTCGTCCAGCAGCAGGTTCGTCGTCGGATAGTCCACCACCTCGGCCTCATGGATGTTGATGTATAAGCCGTCATCGGTCCGCATCTGGAGGGCGGTCTGGACTCCGTTGGAGGAGAAACCCTCGGCCGAGGCATTGCCGAGCCGCATCGACTCGTTCCGGCCCCGGATCTCGGACAACTTGGACTCGGTGTAGTTGTACTCCTGGGTGTCATAGTCCCCCGGAATCCACCAGGCCGTGTGGTCGCCGGTCATCGCGAACTCGGTGAGCTCCTCCCCGACCTTGAAGTAGGTCAATGCATTCTCCTGCGGGAACTCATAACGGAAGCCGAGGCCGTCGTCATAGAGCCGGAAACGAATCTGCATCACGGCGCCCTTGCCATACGGATTGCCCATGTCACCGGTATACTCCGGATCCGTGACGCTCACGCCGCTCTGGGCGCCGCGGGCCGCCTCGGGCCGCTGCTCCAGCGTGACCAGCACCTCGTTGTAATGGTTGCGGATCGAGGTTTCCTCCCCCCAGACCTGCTCCCAGGTCTCGTCAAACGAATC
>JAEEGJ010024439.1_pt1 | contig 12528 bp, 7 predicted proteins | sample 8958761 | NCBI WGS metagenome assembly JAEEGJ01 (sample SAMN16246546, study PRJNA631951) | gut metagenome | biome: gut microbiome; feature: rumen; material: RS-attached | host: Bos | place: Iran: Karaj | collected 2018-10 | reverse complement strand
CAATGAATTGCTTGCCCGCCGCTTTACGCTGCTCGGCAAAGAACCCGATGCCTGCGGGCACCGCGGAATGGATTACGACGACTTTCGGGTCGGCCTTGATTTTCTTCATCAGGTAGTCGCCGAGGATTGCGCCGTACGATTCGCCGTTGCCCCAATTTACCACGCCGGTCGGGATATCGAATGGCGCGGCCCAGTGGAAGCCTTCCTTCGCGTTTTCTGCAAAGCTGTAGCCTTTGCCCTTGAGCGTGTGGATATGCACCACCACGGGTTTATTGGAATCCTTGACCTGCTTGAATGCAGCGATGAGCGATTCGATGTCGTTGCCCTGTTCCACGTAGAAGTAATCAAAACCGAGGCTCTTGAAATAGTTGTTTTCACTCTTGCCCTGCGTGGCGCGAAGTTCCGCGAGGCTCGCGTAAAGGCCGCCGTGGTTCTCGGCAATGGACATCTCGTTATCATTCACCACCACGATGAAGTTTGTTGCGTATTCGCCCGCATTGTCAAGCCCTTCGAACGCTTCGCCGCCACTCAAGGAACCGTCGCCAATTACGGCAATCACGTTGCCCGATTCACCCTGGATGTCGCGGGCGGTTGCAAGCCCGAGCGCCAAGCTCACCGAGGTCGAAGTATGACCAATCATAAAGTGGTCGTGCTCGCTTTCGCAAGGTTCGGTGTAGCCGGTGACGCTCCAGTACTTTTCAGGATTCAGGAACGCCTCGGCGCGACCGGTCAGAATCTTGTGCGTGTAGCTCTGGTGCGACACATCGTAGACAATCTTGTCCTTGGGGGATTCAAAGACATAGTGCAGCGCGATGGTCGCTTCCACGAACCCGAGATTCGGCGCCAGGTGACCGCCACATTTTGAAATTTTGTTCAAGAGCGCCGTACGGATTTCGCCCGCCAGCGCCTTGAGGGTTTCGGAGTCCATTTTCTTGACGTCGGCAGGGGACGCAATCTTTTCCATCAGCATAGGGAACCGCCTTCGGGGTGGTTGATTGTTCAATACAAATATACAACCTGATATTTATATCAGGACAATCAAACCCGTCATTTTTGGTTCGTCCTGTAAACTACTGTTCTTCTCCGTAGTTCACCGGCGGGACCTCAGGTGACACCGACGGCTTTGACGGTTCGGGAGACGGCTCGGGAGACGGTTCCGCCTGGGATGTTTGCTTGATAGAATCCAAAATCCGCTTGTACGTACTGACAAAGTCGGAAATGGACGAGTACTCGATCGATTCGCGTTGATCTTTGCTCAACGCGTCGAATTGGACACTCTTATCCGGACGGGTCGCTTCCATATAATAGCCCAGCAACTGCGTCGAATCAAACTTCAGCGTGATTGTCCTGTCATCCGTAATGGAAGAATGTACCCTGGACGTCGCAAACGAAGAATTGCTCGAGCTACCACCAAAGATAAAGAAGTTTCCCCCATATCTGGCGTGCCTTTCAAAATCCTTGTAATAGGTCGAGACCTTCTGATTGGAATTAAACTCGAATGAAATCTTTATATCTCGCGCGATGAGCATAGCCACCGGATAAGACGGGAATACGCATTTCTGCATCGCATTCAGTCGACTATCCGTCATGCTGTCATAATCCTTTTCAGGAGATATTTTCTCGCTGCCCATTTTAAGCATGTCCTTGGTCAGGGCAAATACTCCCGGATTGAACCAATCGCGTTCAATGCCCACCTTTGCGACATTCATCTCAATGGTCACATTGCAATTCGAGTTCATCAGGCTATCAAGCGTCGACGTAGAGGAAGATTCCATGCTCTGCCGCTTCCCGAGGAACAGGAAGTTATACCCCTGGGTATATTCGCTCGTCGAGCTAAACTGCTCACTCTTGTTTTTCAATTCAGTGAAATTGGAATGAATAACAACCTGAGTAAAGCCCTTCGGGACAACGGCCGTCGAATCCGAGCTCTTCAGCTTGGTGGACTTGCTGTCGGCACTGAAGAAACCAGACGATATCGTCAGCTGGTTCTGCACATCAGCAATCTTTGCATTGATATCTTTCAGTTGCTTAATGACAGGCATAACTATTTTTTCGCAGCTTTGCGATTTATTAGCTTCCTCTACGATTTTTACCAAATGATGTAATTGGTTGATATAGTCCGCCTGCAATTCAGTTTCTCTTTGAAGGCGACGTTTAACAGCCACAACTCTTGCGGAAGAAAGAGCCTCTCGCCTATAAGTCTTTATAAGGGTATTAAACACCCTATCATTATTCCCTAGACTGGACTTTAGATTAACCGCTGAATAAAGGACATTGGATATCGTCGTTCCGTGATTCCTTACAATCGCCGAGCGGGAAGTGTCAATGGCTCTCTTGATGTCTTTCACCCTGTTCAATGCATTCTTTACATTCTCATCCTGCATTAGTTCTGCAACATTCTGCACGAAGGTGTAAAGTTCCATTCTTCGGGCCGAAAGCATCTGCAATCGTTCGGAAAGGGTTTCCGGGCTTTCCATAAAATCTGCAGAAGTAAACGAGGAACCGATTTGCTTGAACCAGTCGGGAGGGACAAAGCGGACCGGATAAACATAGCCGCCCTCCGGCGTCAGCTTGCGGACGTTGTTCAGCGTCTGCCTAGCTTCCTGAAGTTCAGCGCCGCAGCCACTATCCAGGACACCTTCGAGAATCTTCATGTCGTTCGGAGAAAACACCGAAAGGACCTTCGCACGTTTTTCATTAATCTCGTTCAGGTACAAATCCGCATTGTTCTCGAACCATTCCAAATAGGCCTGCTCGTAGTCGGCATTAATCTCGAACTGTTTTCTCAGCTCATCTTTCTTTTGCTGCTGGATATCGTTCCAGCGGTGCATTTCTTCGATATATTCATCGTACAGCCGAAAATACACTTCTTGGAGCGTATAGACCTTATCTGAGCCGTCTCCGAAATCGTAGGGATATTCGCTTATGAGCATTTGCCTCAGTCTGTTCTTGTAATCTCCCAAGGCCTTGTTGATTTTCGGAGAAAGCGAATCTAGGGCCATCTTGTATTGGTAAGGCAAAGAAAATCCGTTGTCGGTGGCCGTCATTTTACACGGATTAAACATCTTGTTCGCCAGCCGAGACTCGTTCGCCTCGACAATTGCCGTCTTGGCTTCCTTACCATCGTAATTGTAGGTAAAGTCATTCTCGTTCAGAATCGTACCCGGAAGCATCAGCGTCAGGTACTGATTGGGATTTGTACCACCGAGAGCACTGCTTATCCCATTATAAATCGTATCTGCAAAATTTTGATTATTGCTTGCCATATAAAAACCAATTTAAAGAAAACATGTAAAGGGGAACTCGTGAAATCCATTCCACGAATTCCCCTTTCGCACATCAGAAAATCTCCATAACGGCGATTTTCCTTGATTACTGCTTGTTCATCTTGATAAATTCGTCAAGAAGGTTTTTGTACGTCTCAACGAACTTCGTAATGGTCCAGTAATCATCAGCACCATCTTTATAGGCTGTACTTTCGTCTTCAGCAACGGCCTGAAGATAGAATCCAATGACCTGTGGTTCCGCAAACTTCAGCGTAATCGTCTTGCCGTCAAAATAGGACGTGCTGTGATTCGACTGATCTGTCGTCTGCGTAGTCTCCGAGCTATGATAGAATACATAGGAATGAGTCGTGGTCGATTCAGAATATGCATATGTAAGATCCTGCGTATCATAACTTTCCGCAGCTGTAATCTTAATAGTGACATCACGAGCAACCAGCATGGCCGTCGGGAAACACGGCAGGACACATTCCGACATATTTCCCAGATTTTCAGTCTTAAAGCCATCTGGCCCAAGGGACACCTTTATTTGGTTATCCACAAGATTGTACATATTCTTTGTCAGGCGGAACACGCCAGGATTAAACCACTGTCGTTCAATAGCCACCTTTGCGACATTCATGCCAATATCGATTGTTGTATCTTGTGCCGTATTGACCTTATTAAAACTAGTATTAACATCAACACTTGACGAATTATATTTGAAAATCCAAGCGCCGGCAGTTGTACTTTCCCTAGTTACATCAACATGAGAATCCGAATCCAAAGTACTGTAATTATTTTTATGAGATATCAACACCTGTGTAAAGCCCTTGGGAGCTGTAGGCGGTTCAGCAGAATCTGTAGAAGAATTCCTTGAAACCGCAAGACACATATCATTTGAAAGAGAATCAATTTGACTATTAATCTCAATCAACTGACTCTTCAACATCTCGATAGTTTCTTTTAATTGAGCCCGATTTGCCAAATCACCATAGTTGGCCCATTTATTAACACAATTGTTTGCCGCCTGATGAAGTGTCTTTTCTGCATTTTTCAGTAGACTTGCGCCACTAACCATATTGTCACTAATGGCATCGACAATCTTCGTCGTCAATTCCGATTTGCCAAAACTTTCAAAATACGGAATACAACTATCCCGAAGCAATTGAGTACTCACCGTAGCATAGCAAATAGATTTCACAACATTCTTTGCAAAACTAAAGAAAGCGTACTCTCCTGTAAAAGCTAGATTACTAAAGGCCTCATTGTAGGCATTATCAGCAGCTCTAGCCTCTGCTGCAGCCTGTTTCACTTCGTCCAAATTAACCGATATACTTGCAAGGCTTTCAATTTTAGAAATAAGCGTATTTCGTCTTGTATAGAGCAATTCCAATTTATCCGAAAGTTTGATCGGATCATGCAGCAAATCAACAGGAGTAAACGAAGTTCCTAAGTATTCAAACCAATTCGAGGGATAGAATTTGACCGGATAAGTATACCCACCATCCGGATTAAACTTCCTCAAGTTATTGAGCAACTGACGGGCTTCCTGGAGTTCGGCACCACTGCCGCTATCAAGGACACCTTCCAAAATTTTCATATCGTTCGGAGAGAAAATGGCAAGAATTTTTGCTCGCTTCTGGTTAATGATATTGAAACGGACATCCGCGATATCCTGATACCATTTAAGATAATCCGATGTATTAGGCCTATTCTTCTTTTCTCTGGCCTGTTCGTCCGCCCATTCCTTTGCAGCATTCAGATAATCCGTGTACAAATAGAAATACACGTCTTGGAAGGTGCAATCCTCTCTATATTCCGTGGAACCGTCCGCATTTTCGAAGGTAAAGGGATAGCGTTTCATCAGCAGTTCACGGAGCTTATTTTTTGACTTTGCAATGAAAGCGTTAAGTTTCGGCGTCAGCAAATTAAGAGCCGACAAATACTGATTAGGCAGAGTTGTTCCATTATCTCCAGCTACCAGCGAATACGGGTTAAACAGCTTGTTTGCAAGTTTTGACTCATTCGCTTCCACTACAGTGCTTTTTACATCATTTTCCACATCATATTCATAATCGCTCTTCGTAAGGGTGATCCCCGGAAGCAGCAAGCAAAGTTTCTCTTGCTCATTGGTCGTTACGACCCTATTAATTTCATCAAAAACCTTTTGAGCAAACTGCAGTTGCATGTTCTTTATCTGTTCTGTCTGTAAATTTTCAGGCATATTTTTAACTCCTTGGTATGGTGTGGGGTGTGGGGGTTGTTTGATTTGTGAATTTATTCGTTATTTCCAAAATAACATTTGCGTAAACTATTCGTAAGTTAAAAAATAATTACAAACAAAAGAAAATTCACAATCGATTCACAAGTGATTCGTAATGTTAATACAATGTATTACCACGTATTTCAAACAAGTTAAAATTTTTTGAATAAACTCGAAAACCAATTCACAAAAAAGTCTCCCCACGTAACTTTTCACACAGAATTATTATTTACTCACCACCCTAACTAAACCAGATTTTCCTTTTGCACAACAAAATGAAGAGACTTCCACGACAACCGGTCGGAAGCAGGCATACACCTATCAAGCGTCCGCACGTCGGTAGTCTCCATTCTAAAAGCATTTACAAAGCATTCAAAGGCACTTGACCTGTCCTCCCAGCCATCAACTTTCTATATTTACCCCGCAACAAAGAACCGCGTTTGCGGAAAGGATTAATCTATGTCGAAACTGACAGATTCTACGGAATGGAAGGCCCTCGAGGCCCACGCCGAAGTCGCCAAGACTTGGCACATGAAGGAACTCTTCGCTAAGGACCCGGCCCGCGCCAGCAAGTTCAGCCTGGAAGCCTGCGGACTCTTCCTGGACTACTCCAAGAACATCATCACCGACGAGACCATGGCGAAGCTCCAGGACCTGCTCAAGTCCGCGAACTTCGATGACATGCGCGCCAAGTACTTCGCTGGCGAAAAGATTAACACCACCGAAAAGCGCGCCGTGCTCCACACTGCACTCCGCTACAAGGGCAGCGACCCGATTTGCGTCGACGGCAAGGACGTGATGCCCGAAGTCCGCGCAGTTCTCAAGCACATGGAAGATTTCACTCACCTCGTCCGCAGCGGCAAGTGGAAGGGCCACACCGGCAAGTCCATCAAGTACGTTGTGAACATCGGTATCGGTGGTTCCGACCTCGGTCCGGTGATGGTGACCGAAGCCCTGAAGCCCTACGCCGAAAAGCCTATCGCCGGCGAGACCTCTCCGGAAGTTTACTTTGTTTCTAATATCGACGGCACCCACATGGCCGAAACCCTCAAGAAGGTGAACATCGAAGAAACGCTCTTCATCATTGCTTCCAAGACCTTCACGACGCTCGAGACCATGACCAACGCCGAAACGGCCAAGGCCGCCGTTCTCAAGGCTTTCAATGGCGACGAGAAGTCCATCGCTAAGCACTTCGTTGCCCTCTCCACCAACACCGAAGCCGTTGCGGCCTTCGGTATCGACACCGCCAACATGTTCGAATTCTGGAACTGGGTGGGTGGCCGTTACTCCCTGTGGTCTGCTATCGGCCTCTCGATCGCTCTCCGCATCGGTTTTGAAAACTACATGAAGCTCCACCAGGGCGCCTACGAAATGGATCAGCATTTCAAGACCGCCCCGGCAGACAAGAACATGCCTGTCATCCTCGCCCTCATCGGCGTGTGGTACAACAACTTCTTCGGCGCTTCCAGCTACGCCATGCTCCCGTACGACCAGTACCTGCACCGTCTGGCCGCCTACTTCCAGCAGGCCGACATGGAATCCAACGGCAAGACCGTTGACCGTGACAGCAAGCGCGTGAACTACCAGACGGGTCCGATCCTCTGGGGCGAACCGGGTACGAACGGCCAGCACGCCTTCTACCAGCTGATCCACCAGGGCACCAAGATGATTCCGTGCGACTTCATCGCCCCGGCAAACAGCCACAACAAGATTGGCGATCACCACCAGAAGTTGCTCTCCAACTTCTTCGCTCAGCCGGAAGCATTGATGAACGGCAAGACTCTCGCCCAGGCTCAGGAAGAACTCCGTGCCGCAGGCAAGTCCGAAGAAGAAATCGCATTCCTCGCTCCGCACAAGGTATTCGAAGGCAACAAGCCGACCAACTCCATCATGATGGACTACGTGAGCCCGGAACGCCTTGGCGCTCTCATCGCCATGTACGAACACAAGATCTTCACGCAGGGCGTTATCTGGAACATCAACAGCTACGACCAGTGGGGTGTTGAACTCGGTAAGCAGCTCGCCAAGAAGATTCTCCCGGAACTTGCAAAGGCTGACGCCGAACTCCACCACGACAGTTCCACCAACGGACTGATCAAGTGGTATAAGGCTCACCAGGCCTAATTAGACGAAAGAAGCGGGGCAAAGCCCCGCGCAATTTTGTCATCCTGAGCGAAGCGTAAGCGAAGTCGAAGGATCCAGGCATTAGAAAAAGTCGCAGCACTCAAGCTGCGACTTTTTTTTGCATCCAAACTTACAGGTTCCTAAATTTCCACGCCCTTTTCCTTGAGTACCGCCATCACCTCGTCATACGGAAGCGGCTTTGAGTAATAATAGCCCTGCACTCGGCCACATCCAATATCCTTCAGGAAATCCAGATGTTCCTTTGTCTCCACCCCTTCCGAAAGCGTACCGACATGCAACTGTTTTGCCATGTCCACAATGGCGCGGATAATCACCTTGGACTTTTCCGTAAAGTTCCGCAAGAACATCATGTCGATTTTCAAAAAGTCAAAATCGTAATCTTTCAGAACATTCAATGACGAGAATCCCGCACCAAAGTCATCCATCCAGACTTCAAAACCGTCATTCTGGAAACGCGTCACTTGTTCACGAATAAAGCCATCCTCGTCGCCATCCAGCACCGATTCCGTAATCTCGATATGGATCATCTCATGCGGCACGTTGTATTCCCTGGTCAACCGCTTAAGTTCCTTATAAATGTCACTCAGCTTAAAATCCAGACGCGAGAGGTTAAACGAAATCGGAACGCACTTGTGCCCCAAATTCGTTTCCTTACGATACTTTTCGCAAATTTTCTTGAGCATGAACAAGTCTAGTTTCTGGATCAAATGAGCGTCTTCGAGAATGCCGACAAATTCAAACGGTGGCAAGAATCCGTGCTCCGGGTCGTCCCAGCGGGCTAACGCTTCAAAGCCACAAAGCTTATTCGTATTGATATCCACAACCGGCTGATAATAAACCTTGATGTACTCATTTTTCACAGCCTCATCAATATGCGAAATCAAGTACATTTTCAAGCGTTCGCGGGCCCCCATCTCATCTACATAAACCGCAAGATATTCATCGTAAACGCCCTTGGTCGTCGCTTCCGCAAGGCGCGCACGCATAAAGCAACGTTCCACATTTTCATTTTCTACACGTTGCACATACACACCAGCCTTGATTTCGAGTACGCCCTGAGTCGAGAAGCCTCGAATTTTATCATGAGCTGTCCTTATCTTAGATTCAGCACCAGCAGCGTCACATACAACGCGGAATGTATCACACGACACGTGCGTCACATAGCGTTCTCCAAACAGAGACTTGAACACGTCCGCCATAAAACGTAGCGCATTATCGCCCTCTTCAAAGCCAAGTCTTTCGTTAAACGCCTTGAAGTTTTCCAAATCAAAAACGACAAACGCATAGCGCTTTTTCGGATTCCTAAAGAGCAAGTCCTGCACGTAGTTCGAGAACAAAAGCGCATTCGGAAGCCCAGTCAGCTTGTCATGGTTACGCGCAATTTCCGCCTGCTGCGTCAGGCGCACCGCCCTGAAAATGAGTTTCACGGCAATCGTAAGCGTAAGCCAGAAGAACCACGATACAAAGACGAGGTAATTCAAAAATTCAGGAGTCACCTCAATCATGCGTACGCACACATACATGGCGAGGTTCACGAGCATACTAAAGAACGTGACAAATCCAAGGAACCCAAACCGCGTAAAGATTTGCGTGTTACGGACAAATAAAAGTTCGTTCCAGAGGAGTCTCCACCAAATGAAAATTGCAACCAGGTTCACCAGGGCAGCGCCAATCTGCGTCTTGCCCACCACCATGCCGAGGTAGCCCACGCCGACGGAGGCCGAAAGGATGAACAACGACGCAGACCAATGAATTGAAAGCACCCTTCCAAAAACAAAAATGGCTACAGGAATCAAAATGACGCGACTCATATAGTCCACAATCACGTCGAGCAGCAACGGGACCTCGCCCATCACGCACGTAAATAAACGCATTACCCCATGATAAATCAAGTCCGAATAGATCATGTAAGGGGTCAACGAAAAAACAGCACCCCAAAAAAGCACTTTCTTCAGGTTCTGTTTTTCACCAAGCGCCACTAACGTAAAAAGCCAAAAACCGCTCGCCAACAGCGACGGAAAAAAGAACACATGATTTGCGTAATCCAGAAAATTTATCATTGCTAATACCCTAATATCATAAATATAATGTATAACCCCATTCCGTGTACGCGGATGGTGAAAAAACGCACATTTTAGGCGCTATACATTGGAATAAATACTAGGATTTACTTCACTTTACTAAAGTCAAGCCTGTCATCAACCGGAATCGGTTCATTTGTATTTTGGACATTGACATCAACCGGCGCGGGCGTTCCAAGGTCCGTCGGCGGAGCAGGCATTGTCGTCATTTGAACAGTCTGATCATCACGGCCATTCTTTTTCAGCTGCATTTCATCCGGATTGTTACCAACGCCGATTACAGCAGGGCAACCCCTCGGATTATCGCACGCACAACCTAAAACGAACAAAACAAAAGCAATTAAAACAAATTTCATGATTTTAATATACAAAAAAAGTCATAAATGGACAATTAGTCACCGAAAAACGCCCCAATGCGCCCGGCAGCAATGTCAAAATTTTTAAATTTGGCGCGGAAAATTTATTTGGGAGCAATGCATGAAATCCAAATTACTCTTAGCAACGTCAATTTTCGCAATCTTCGCACTCAACGGCTGCCTCGACCAAGTCACAGAGGCACCGGACATGTCGGCACTGGCCTGCACAACAGAACCGCTAGACGACGATAGCGGTCTCAAGATTATTTGTGGTGGCGATTCTGTAGGCGTCGTCCTGAACGGCAAAGACGGAAAGGACGGTAAAGATGGTAAAAACGGCAAGGACGGCAAATCAGGCGCCGACGGCAAGGATGGAGCCGACGGAAAGAACGGAAAAGATGGGTCATCTTGCAGCATCGTAGAAAGCAAGGATATCGACGGATTCGAGGTCTTCTGCGGTGACGAAAAGGTCGGTGAATTGCGCAACGGCAAGGACGGCGCTGATGGTAAGGACGGAAAAGATGGGTCATCCTGCCGCATCGAAGAGAACAAGGACATCGACGGGTTCGAAGTCTTCTGCGGTGACGAAAAGGTCGGTGAATTGCGCAACGGCAAGGACGGCGCTGACGGTAAGGACGGAAAAGATGGGGCATCCTGCCGCATCGAAGAGAACTCTGAAGGCGACGGTTACGATGTATACTGCGGCAACAAGAAAGTCGGTGAACTGAAAAACGGCAAGGACGGCGCTGACGGTAAGAACGGAAGCGACGGAACATCATGCCGCGTTGAAGAGAACTCTGAAGGCAACGGTTACGATGTCTTCTGCGGTGACAAGAAAGTCGGCGAACTGAAAAACGGCAAAGACGGCGCTGATGGTAAGAATGGAAAGGACGCAAAACCCGTCGAAATTCTGAGCAACGCGTGTAACGTCTTGCGCACCACAACAGACACATTCTCATCCATGTACGACGTTTTCTACTGTCTCCGCCCCAACGAAAAAGTCACATTCATCCTCCGCCACGCCGCCCGCGACAGAAACAACACCGGAACAAACGGCAGCCTCAACCAAACCGGAATCGATCAATCCACACAAGTCGGCCAAAAGCTCAAAAAACTCAACATCGACGACTTTTTCTACATGCACACAAACGTCTATCGCACCCTACAGACAGCACGAATCATTTCCGAAAATAAAGGCCAAACAACCGGAAGCGAAGACGAATGGAAAAACACAACTTCCAACGAATACCATGCACAGAACATGGACCTTCTTGAATCCTGGTACATCCGAAACGAAAACAGAAAAAAAGATTGCCAAGGTCAAAACAGCTGGGGCTGGAGCATATATTCCAAAGTCGCCTACGAAGAATATGACAAGAAAAATAATAGCGATAGCGAAAACAGAGCCGCATGCGAAGATGCATTATACAACATCGAAGAAAGAACACAAGAGTTTATCAGCACACATTTCACATACGACAATATGCACAAGATGACCCTCGCCATCTCGCATGACCAATTCCTCGTGCCATTTGTCATCGCCATCAGCCACAAAAAAATCCATGACGACAGCAACTACACATTGCAGTTCCACAAGCACGAAAATAATTTCAACTACTGGATCAACTACTTGACCGGCGTCGCCATCATCGTAGACTCAGACAACAACAACACCGTCATTCCCGTCACAGCTCTGGATGATGGGTTCCTGCGCACCTACTAGTAATTTACTAGGTACTTTCAAGCCCCCGCCCGGGGGCTTTTTCGTATATTAAGTTCCATGCCAAACGAGAACATAGCAGATCTTCAATCAGCCATTTGCATAGCAATCTTATTTCTATTGGGAATTGTCCTACTCGGCCTTTGGGGATATATGTACGACAAAGTAGACGCCTCAAAACTCAAACACATTCCTAGAATCGACATTCTCTATATTCTCTACATCGCTATTAAGTAACTACAACAACACTGGAAATCAGAGAAACGCAAAACAATTATTCTCTTTCTGTTCTTCTTGATAATATTCGTCGGCGCCATCATTATTGCATTTCATGCCAAATAAAAAAGCACCCCCATCGGGGTGCATTTTAACAAGGTCTGCGACTCTCGCGGCATCTCGTTCGCGAGCGCTTAAGATTACGGCACCTCAACGCTGTCCAAAATCTTCTGCACGACGGTTTCGGCAGTGACTTCTTCCGCTTCAGCTTCGTAGCTCAAAATCACGCGGTGGCGCAGCACTTCCATTGCAACAGCCTTCACATCTTCCGGCGTCACATAAGCGCGGCCCTGAATAAACGCATGAGCCTTCGAAGCCTGGGCAAGACCGATAGAAGCACGCGGCGAAGCGCCCACTTCCACAAAGCCCACCAAGTCGCTACGCTTGATGCTACCCGGATCACGCGTTGCCAAGACCAGGT
>JAEEGJ010024437.1_pt1 | contig 12529 bp, 6 predicted proteins | sample 8958761 | NCBI WGS metagenome assembly JAEEGJ01 (sample SAMN16246546, study PRJNA631951) | gut metagenome | biome: gut microbiome; feature: rumen; material: RS-attached | host: Bos | place: Iran: Karaj | collected 2018-10 | reverse complement strand
CTTTGTCTTGTTCTGACGGAACTTCAGTATCTTGTTGCTATAGTCAACTTCGCTATAGGTAAGTGTCACTATATCACAATGCCGGATGCCTGATAAGCAGGTCATAGCAAATGCCCTTCTTATTTCGGGATTCTCTCCTGCATAGTGAGTAGCAAACAATTTCTGCAACTCCTGCTCACTCAGAATGTCCTTTGCCAGAATGTCATCCGTCTTTGGTGTCGTTATACCTTTGCAGGGACTCTTGGCTATCACCTCATTTTCAACAGCATAGTTTATCATGCGCTTAAACCGCTTATAATACGTCTCAGCACCTTGCCCTTTATGATTCTCAACCAAGTAGTCAACAAACTTCTGCATCATGTCACTATTCAAATTCTTGGCTTCAATCCAGTTGGCAATTGGGGATATAATCAATCACGGTGACAGGTTTTTGATTGAATGAAGAAAAAGTAAACGATGAAGAACATAAGGCTACGACACTAAAGGAGAAGAACTCCACATCCTCCTATACTCCGTAGACAAAAAGAAATTCTACGGAGCCAAGGAGGTAAAGGAGAACGCAGTTCCCGTGCGCGGGATGGGCGTTCCTTGCGACGGGAACAGCTGATACGGCGACGGGAATAGCTGATACGGCGACGGGAACAGCTGATATGTGAAAAAGTGGTACGACTTTTCAGAAAGTCGTACCACTTTCTGGCGGGAACAGCTAATACGCAGTAAATTCTCTAGAGAATTTACTGCGTATACAGCTAACTCGTCATCGGCTACAGCTGTCTCATGACTGGGACAAGTTAATACGCGGAGGTATCAGTCTGTCTTTGGCGCATATATAATGTACATGCGCATGGGCGCGCCGCGCGCGTAAACTTTTCAAGAAACACCTTTCACCTTTCACCGATAGGGCGCAAACGCCCTGCACAAAGGCGTTCCGGCCTATCCACATCCCGAATTTGCTTTCACACCGCTTTCACACCGCTTTCACATCGAGCGTACGAGGTTCGGTGAAGGTTCTGTGAAAGCGATGTGAAACGTCTTCGGGCCTTCGCGCCCACAGGAACCGCCCGCGAACCCCTATTTACAGGGACTTTCAGCGCAGGGCGTGAAAGTGAAAGGTTTTTTTTAAAAAACCATTTTCTGATCGTATGTAAACCAGGACAATCCCCTAATCTACCAATGGACAGATACCGATATAACAATTAATTCTTCATTAATTTGGTACTTCTCTTTTTTTCCCTTACCTTTGCAGACAAAAAGCTAAGAGTATGCAAAAAGTGATTGGAATCGGAGAGACGGTGCTCGACATTATCTTCCGTAACGAACAGCCTATCAGTGCGATACCTGGAGGTTCTACTTTCAATGCCATCATCTCTCTGGGACGCTCTGGCATTGAGACTGGTTTCATTAGTGAGACTGGCAACGACCGTGTGGGTCGAAATATCATCCAGTTCCTGCGTGACAACGGATGTAAAGCAGAGTGTGTCAATATCTACCCTGGTTCCAAGTCACCCCTCTCCCTAGCTTTCCTCAACGAGCAGAACGATGCCGAGTATGTCTTTTACAAAGACCATCCCCACGATCGTCTGGACTTCAACTACCCTGATATCCAGAAAGATGACATCGTGCTCTTTGGTTCCTACTACGCCCTGAATGACGTCATCCGCCCACAGGTGAAAGGCTTTCTGGACTATGCCCACGAGCGTGGCGCCATCCTTTACTACGATGTTAACTTCCGTGCTTCCCACCAGCATGAGGTGATGAAGATTACCCCCAACCTGTTGGAGAATTTCGAGTTGGCAGACATTGTTCGTGGTTCGGCAGAAGACTTTGAAGTGCTGTTCAAGAAGCGTGATGCTCAAACCATCTACCGTTCGCAGATAGCTTTCTATACCAAGAAGTTCATCTATACCCAAGGGGCTGACGCTATCCATCTGTTCGCAGAAAACGGATTGCACAAAGAGTACCCAGTAGCCAAGATGGATACAGTAAGTACCATTGGTGCTGGCGACAACTTCAATGCTGGTTTCCTCTATGGACTCATCAAAAACCAGATTTCGCGCGACGATATGGAACACGGACTCAGCGAAGAGCAGTGGGATGCCGTTATCGGCTGTGCCCAGCAGTTCTCTGCGGAAGCCTGTCGCACGCTCAACAACTACGTCTCTCCTGAGTTTGGTGTCCAGCGCCAGCAGGAGTTAGCAAAAGTCCTTGCACAAGAAGAAATATAAATAAGAATTAAGAGATAAAGAATGTCATTAAAATGTGGTATTGTCGGATTGCCTAATGTGGGCAAATCCACCCTATTCAACTGTCTGTCGAGTGCCAAGGCACAGGCAGCCAATTTCCCTTTTTGTACGATTGAACCCAATGTAGGTGTTATCACCGTTCCTGACGAGCGTCTCACCAAACTCGCAGAGATAGTCCACCCAGGACGTATCGTTCCTGCCACCTGTGAAATCGTAGATATCGCAGGTTTGGTGAAGGGTGCCTCCAAGGGTGAAGGTCTAGGTAATAAGTTCCTTGGTAATATCCGTGAGACGGATGCCATCATCCATGTGTTGCGTTGCTTCGAGGACGAGAACATCACCCATGTGGATGGTACTATCGACCCCATCCGCGACAAGGAGATTATCGATACCGAGCTGCAGCTCAAGGACTTAGAGACTATTGAAGGACGCCTCGCCAAGACAGAGAAGGCAGCAGCAGCAGGTAACAAGGACGCCAAGATAGAGGTTACTGTGCTCCACGCCTACAAAGAGGTCTTGGAACAAGGTAAGAACGCCCGTATCGTCGAGTTTGAGAGCAAGGACGAACAGAATTGCGCCAAGAACCTCTTCCTATTGACATCAAAGCCTGTGCTCTATGTCTGCAACGTGGGTGAGGCTGATGCCAAGAGTGGTAACGATTTCACGAAGAAGGTAGAGGCCCTGGCCAAAGAAGAAGGTGCTGAAGCCATGATCATTGCTGCTAAGACAGAAGAGGATATCGCTGAATTGGAGTCGTATGAAGATAAGCAGATGTTCCTGGAAGAGTTGGGCTTGGAAGAGAGTGGTGTCAATCGCCTGATTAAGAAGGCCTATGCCCTGCTGAACCTCGAGACCTTCATCACTGCTGGTGAGATGGAGGTGAAGGCCTGGACCTACAAGAAGGGCTGGAAGGCTCCTCAATGTGCTGGTGTCATCCATACCGACTTTGAGAAAGGCTTCATCCGTGCAGAGGTTATCAAGTATGACGACTACCTGAAATATGGCTCTGAGGCCGCTGTCCGCGAGGCCGGCAAACTGGCCGTCGAGGGCAAGGACTATGTGGTGCAGGACGGCGACATCATGCACTTCCGCTTTAACGTGTAGCGCATAGGGGAGGACACCACTCTCCATCATGAAAAAGCAGGCTGATTGTTTGGCACTCTGCCTGCTTTTTCGTCCCCTTGCACAAAATTTTTCTAAAAAGAAAATGAGAAAGACTGTCATAATACTGAGCATGCTCCTTGTGTCAGGCAAGGGATGGGCTGACATTGAAATAAATGAGAAAAACTTCCCTGACAATAGTTTTCGCAATTGGATTCTGTTGCAGCCATACGGCAAGGACGGCGTATTGACAGACAAGGAGATTGCCGACATTACGGAGATTCGCGTAGCCAACAAAAACATCCATAACCTGACGGGAATAGCGTACTTTACGGCATTGGAAAGCCTCCTATCAGACAGGAACCAACTGAAGTCTGTTGATGTGTCGAGGAACAAGGAGCTAGTCTATTTAAGGATAGAACATAACCAGCTCACCTCACTTGATGTTTCAAGAAACAAGGCATTGAGATTCCTTATGTGTGGAAACAATCATCTGACAGAGCTTAACACGTCAGGCTGTACTGCACTGGAGAAAATACGCTGCTCGGGCAATCTGTTCAGTGGTACAGCGATGGATTCGCTGGTCAATAACCTGCCGTCTGTCAGGAAAGGCGAATTGTGTGTCATTGCCTATTCACATGAGCAGAACGCAATGACCTCCTCGCAGGTTGCCGCAGTAAAAGCCAAGGGCTGGCAGCCCAAACATCTTGTGGAGCGCACGTGGGAAGACTATGCCGGCAGCAAGCCACTTCCTATAGTGATTGCCGACGATGAGGCAGACAGGGACTCGTCTGTTGTCTTGTCACAATATGTCTTTCCTGAAGAAATAAAGCCCCTCATAGAGACCCGATGGGGACAGAATTACCCTTTCAATCTGCTATGCCCGAAAACAGACGACAGCAGCGAACCGAACACCTACAAACTGGCTGGCTGTGGTCCTGTAGCTATGGCGCAGGTGGTGAACTATCATCGCTACCCGTCAATGAGTCCTGACGGGAAGTATGAATACGACTGGAACCTGATGTTCCACGCGGTAAACCCCAATGTACAAAAAGAGGAAATCGTAGCTGTGGCAAAGCTTATCAGCGATTGTGGCGTCTCTTCGCTTACAGAATATGGCGACAACTGGAGCAGCACATCCATTGAATATATCATGGGAGCCATGAAACGCCTGTTCAGATATAGCAACTACATGGCCATCTACAACCGTTCCGATTTCCTGACCCCCAGACGTGACAGTTTGTACCGCCAGCTTATCTTCTCGGAGTTGAAGGCAGGGCGCCCCGTACTTTATCGGGGGGCGAATAAAAAGGGACAAGGACACCTGTTTGTCATTGACGGATGCAAGAAAGACAAAGTACATGTCAACATGGGATGGGCAGGCAAAGATAACGGCTACTATGACCTAAGCGACCTTTGTGGCTACAGCCAGCAACACTGGATGCTGGTTGGCGTGGCTGACAGCAGTTATCAGGCGGCAGCGAAAGAAATCACTATCAGCGAGGCAGGCTCCCTCGTAAAGCTACTCACTCCGGAAGAGCGGCTCACTACACGCCACATCAAACTGAAAGGAAAGATGAACGACACCGACTTCCATACGCTCCGGGAAATGCTGAAAAAGGGTATGCTGCGCACCATCGACATGCAACAGGTAGAGATGCAGACATTGCCCGATACTGCCTTTTCCAACTGCTACTACCTGTCACACTTCGTGGCACCGCGGACGTTGAAACGCATAGGATACCTCTCATTCTCTCATTGCAGCAATCTCAACTATGCAGTATTCCATGACGGCCTGCAAAAGATTGGAGGAGCGGCTTTCAGTGGATGCAGAAACCTACTGGCTGTGAGACTGCCGGCAACAACAACCATTATAGGCTATAATGCCTACACAGCATGTCAGACACTGCTATCTGTCACGATTCCTGAAGGCGTATCGGAGATTGGCAATTATGCTTTCTCTAACTGCAAGCACCTTTATGCCATCACCTTGCCTAAATCACTACGCAAGATTGGTAAGGAACTGTTCAAGAACTGTGAACGTCTTACATACATCCGCCTCAGTCCCGAGAATCCCTATTTTACCGTTAATGAGAAAAAGGAACTTATACGAGCTGACTCAGGACGACATTAACGAGATAGTAACTTTGCGCTTGCAGCACGAAGTTTTTCGCTTTGCTCAAGGAAACTTCTATGTCTCGGCAATAAAAATAAAATGAATTTTATTTTGTATTGCTCTCGACTTTTCGTAACTTTGCCGCAAAATTCACAACTGAGACAACCAAAAAACGAAAATGAAAGAATTACTGTTATACATCGTCTGGAACCCCGACCTTGAGGCGTTCAGCCTGGGTCCTCTGACCTTCCGCTGGTACTCCCTATGCTGGCTCGTGGGACTGCTGCTGGCATATTTAGTCGTCAAGCGACTGTACACGGAGCAGAAGATCAAGGACGAACTCTTTGACCCCCTCTTCTTCTACTGCTTCATCGGTATCCTCGTTGGTGCACGTCTGGGCCATTGCATCTTCTACCAACCCGATTACTTCCTGACGTCAGGGAAGGGCTTTGTGGAGATGCTACTGCCCATCCACTTCCTTGCTGATGGTGGTTGGAAGTTTACAGGCTATGAGGGTCTAGCTTCGCATGGAGGAACGTTAGGACTGATGATAGCCCTCTGGCTCTATGTCCGCAAGACCAAGCTGAGCATCTGGATGGTACTCGACAATATCGCCATTGCCACAGGCATCACAGCCTGCTTTATCCGCTTGGGAAACCTGATGAACTCAGAGATTATAGGTAAGGTGACAGACGTTCCCTGGGCGTTTATCTTTGAGCGTGTCGACAGCTATCCACGCCATCCAGGACAGCTCTATGAGGCTATTGCCTATGCTATCTTGTTTGCCATCATGTGGTGGTTGCACAAGAAAGGAATGTCTGTGGGGAAAACACAGACCACAAGCAATGTATTGCAGGTGGGTTCTGGGTGGTACTTTGGCTTCTGCCTGACGTATATTTTTACCTTCCGCTTCTTCATCGAATACACCAAGGAGATACAGGAAGCCTTTGAGGCATCGCTACCCATTGATATGGGACAGATACTCTCGATTCCGTTCGTTATCATTGGTGTCATCTGTATGCTGAAGAGCCATCGGAATATCGAAGCATCGAAATAACGAAATTTCGAAGTCAAAACAAAAAGAAATCGCCTCACTTTCCTGAGACGATTTTTTTGATGTCGTTAAGTTTGTTGAGCGCTTCGAGAGGCGTGAGGTTATTCACGTCCAGACCAAGGATTTCGTCACGAACTTGGCAGAGGATAGGGTCGTCCAACTGGAAGAAACTGAGTTGCATACCCTCACGACTCTGGGCAATCTCCGCTGTGGGCTTGCCAACAGTACCTACCTGTGCATTATCGCTCTCCAACTGCTTTAGGATGACATTGGCGCGCTTGACAATGCTCTTGGGCATGCCAGCAATCTCTGCCACATGGATACCAAAAGAGTGTTCACTGCCCCCCTTCTCCAACTTACGCAGGAAGATAACCTTGCCGTCAGCCTCCTTCACAGAGACGTTATAGTTCTTGATGCGCTTGAAGTTCTTCTCCATCTCGTTCAGCTCGTGATAGTGGGTAGCGAAGAGTGTGCGCGCCTGTGCCTTCGGATGCTCATGCAGATACTCCACGATGGCCCAAGCAATAGAGATGCCATCATAGGTAGAGGTGCCTCGTCCCAACTCGTCAAAGAGTACCAGCGAGCGTGGCGTCACATTATTTAATATGTTGGCAGCCTCTGTCATCTCCACCATAAAGGTCGATTCACCCAGTGATATATTATCTGAAGCACCCACACGGGTGAATATTTTATCCACAAGACCGATTCTGGCGCTTTCTGCGGGCACAAAAGAGCCTATCTGAGCCAACAGTACTATCAAGGCCGTCTGGCGCAACAGCGCCGATTTACCAGCCATATTAGGACCTGTGATGATGATAATCTGCTGTTTCTCGTTATCCAGCAGAATATCATTGGGCACATAATGTTCCTCTATGGGCAGTTCTTTTTCAATCACAGGATGGCGTCCCTGCTTGATGTCGATGACCTCAGAAGCATCTATCACAGGACGGATATAGTTGTTCTCCTCTGCCACCTTTGCAAACGACAGCAGACAGTCCAGATGGGCAATGATATTGGCATTGATCTGAATCTGAGGGATAAAAGCCTGCATATCCAGAATCAGGTCATTGAAAAGACGAGCCTCCAGAGAGAGAATCTTATCCTCTGCGCCCAGAATCTTCTCTTCATACTCCTTCAATTCCTGCGTGATATAGCGCTCGGCCTGGGCCAGCGTTTGCTTGCGTACCCATTCTGCCGGCACCTGATCCTTATAGATATTGCGCACCTCCAGATAATAGCCAAACACATTGTTGTAGCCTATCTTCAGCGAGGAAATACCTGTCTGTTCAGCCTCTCGCTGCTGTATCTGCAGCAGATAATCCTTTCCACTGTAGGCAATATTTCGCAGTTCGTCGAGCTCTTCATTCACCCCACTACGAATCACGCCGCCTTTTTGTATCAAGTGAGGAGGATCGTTCTCTATCTCGCGCTCAATCCTTTCACGAAGACTCTCGCAAAGGTTCAACTGTTCCCCTACCCTTTTCAGCGCTGCATTTTCAGCATAGAGGCACGCTGTCTTGATGGGCTGGATAGCTTGCAGGGCCGTCTTCAGCTGCACCACCTCACGGGGCGACACACGTCCTACAGCCACCTTTGAAACAATACGTTCCAGGTCGCCAATACGATGAATCTCCTCATCCACACACTGGCGGAATTCAGGCTCACGATAATAGTAATCTACGATATCCAGACGTTCGTTGATAGGCTTTTCATCTTTGAGTGGAAATACCACCCAGCGACGCAGCAAACGACCTCCCATAGGGCTCACCGTGCGGTCTATCACGTCGAGCAGCGATTTTCCGTCCTCCTGCATCGGCTGAACCAATTCCAGAGAGCGGATAGTAAACTTATCCAGACGCACATACTTATCCTCCTCGATACGAGAAATAGACGTGATATGACCTATCTGCGTATGCTGCGTCTGCTCCAGATATTGCAGAATAGCACCAGCAGCAATCACTCCGCTCTGCAGATGATCTACGCCAAAGCCTTTCAGGTTCTTTACATGGAAGTGCTTCAGCAGCTTCTGACGAGCCGTCTGATCCGTAAATACCCAGTCATCCAATTGGAATGTAAAGAACTTTGAGCCAAACTTCAATTCAAAATTCTGCTTCTTACCTCGTTCAAAGAGCACCTCTTTAGGCGAGAAACTACCCAACAGCTTCTCCACATAATCAGCAGTACCCTCGCCTGTCAGGAATTCACCTGTAGAGATATCGAGGAAAGCCACGCCAAGCGATGATTTTCCGAAGTGCACGCTGGCCAGGAAGTTATTCTCCTTGTAGTTCAGCACGTTATCAGAGAGAGCCACACCAGGCGTCACCAGTTCCGTGATGCCACGCTTCACCAGTTTCTTCGTCAGTTTGGGGTCTTCCAACTGGTCGCAGATAGCCACGCGCTTGCCAGCCCTGATGAGTTTAGGCAAATAAGTATCCAAGGCATGATGAGGGAATCCAGCCATCTCGTCGCCCTTACCCCCTGCCCCATTGTTACGATGAGTCAGCGTAATACCCAGGATACGAGCAGCTGTGACGGCATCTTCGCAGTAAGTCTCATAGAAGTCGCCACACCTGAATAGCATCACAGCATCCGGGTGTTTCGCCTTCAAGTCAAAAAACTGCTTCATCATTGGGGTCAGTTCCCCATCCTTCTTTGCCATAGTCTTCTAAATTTAAAACAGATGCAAAGGTACGATTAAGTGAGCAGAAAACCAAAAGAATTTTGAGTTTTCTCGAGCGTGAGTACCTTAGACCAAAGGTCAGAGGTATAAAAAAAACAAGACACTCCCAAACAGAAGTGCCTCGTTTTACTATTTTTAATCTAATTCCTTACTTCACAATGAACTTTTTGCCGTCCTTGATGTAAAGACCACGACTCATGGTCTGTACACGCTGTCCAGCCAGGTTGTAGATAGCACCATTGAACTTAGAGTTAACCTTTAGATCGTTGATGCCTGAAATTGTTTCACCATCAAGAACAGCACTCTCCAAATCCTTCACACCTGTTGTGCTGAAATAATCCGTGATTTTTCCATAAAGCTTTACTTCTTTACCCTTGTTTGCTGCATTGTCAACAACATTAAGCTTTTCACGATAAACAGAATTACTCTTCAACTCAACTGGTGCGAATTCCGTAGCCTCTGCTGATGTAGCAATAGCAATATTAGAAGCCTTATCTGTATCCAGTTCTGTCTTGCTCTTGTAGGAACCTCTGATGATACCCTTCACCCAGACAGCCTCTGTAGGACGCTGACTCTTCTTCATGATAATCAAATCGTTAGCCGTGAAGGGATTATTCTCACTGCCATCACCTACGAGCGTGGGAGTAGTCTTGCTAGTTTCTCCGTTGATAGAATAGATATAGCCATACTGTGTCTCTGGAGTAACGACTTCATCCTTTACATACCTTTGCAATGCAGCATTGATCACAACCAAATCTCCTGCTTTTGCATCACCTTCAACAAAATTCTCGTTTTCCAAACCCTTAGCCTTGTAAACAGTAATCAAGTTTTCTGCAGCTCCAGCTGTAGCACCTATCTTGAACTGTGCCTGACCATTACTGATTGTAATATCACCTACTACATATCCCTGAGTATAAACAACTTGAGAAGTAGCACCATCTGCCAATGCATCAACAACAGTCAAAGCATCAGCAATGCTGAAGGGGCTTTCAGCAGTACCTTTACCCTCAGTAGGAATAATGGTATAAGTTACTGTGGCTATACTACTTGTCTTACCATCCTTCACTGCCATAGCCTTGATAGTGGTATTACGGGAAATGGTCAGAGGAGTACCGTCGTAGAATACACCTGTGTAGTTCTCGTCGTCAGTGTATTCAGGGTCCTGACCGGCTGGAATGGTATAGAGAATCTTAGCACCCTCGGTTTCACAAGACAAAGCAACAGTCTGAGCCTCGAAATAAATACCGCCAGCAACACTGAATGTAGGCGTAACGATAGCTCCTGCAGCCAACTTCTTCCAAAGGGTAATATCCGTCTGTCCTGACTTATAGCAAGCAAAGCGTGGAGAACTTGAGTTATACTTCAGATATCTGTCATCTGTACCATCATTTGTCTTAAGAGTGGCTACTGATCCATCAAATGTTACTGTCCATGAAGAAAGAGCGTCCTTCGTTTCACTTACGTTAAGTGCATTCTTAGTTTTAACAGCACAAAGATAGCCGCCTTCTCCTTTAAATGCAAACGTTCCTTCAGTAGAACCTGCTTCTACAGTAAGAGGATAAACTCCGGCAGGTACACCGGTGTACGCTACAATATCACCAATTGGAGTGCTTCCAGATTTAATACCTTTCAGCTCGCTTGTGACACTACTATTGTCAACCGTCAGCAATACAACATCACCAACAGCAATAGATGATGCTTTCTCCCAAGAGTCAGCCATCACATTTCCAACCATCATAGCCATCAAGGCTACGAACGAAAAGCGTAAAATTTTATTCATAAGCATTTAAATTTTAAGTTATCATGTTTCGATTGCAAAAATAGTAAATAAAATCGAACCAACAAAGTTTTTGGCAAAAGATTTTGCTATCTCGCAGATAAATCGTAATTTTGCAGGTTAAGAAACAACAATAAAGACAAAATAAATGGAATACAACTTCAGAGACATTGAGAAAAAGTGGCAGAAGCGATGGGTCGAGAGCGGCATTTATCGCGTAGTTGAGGACGACAAGAAGAAGAAATTCTACGTGCTGAACATGTTCCCTTATCCATCAGGAGCCGGACTGCACGTTGGTCACCCTCTAGGCTATATCGCCAGTGATATCTATGCCCGCTACAAGCGCCTGCAGGGCTATAACGTGCTGAATCCTATGGGTTACGACGCTTATGGACTGCCCGCTGAGCAATATGCTATTCAGACTGGTCAGCATCCTGCTATCACCACAGAGCAGAATATCAAGCGCTATCGTGAGCAGTTGGATAAGATTGGTTTCTCATTCGACTGGAGTAGGGAAGTGCGTACCTGTGATCCCAAGTACTATCACTGGACACAGTGGGCCTTCCAGCGTATGTTCAAGAGCTACTACAGCACTTCTTCACACAAGGCTCAGCCTACCATCAAACTGATTGAGCACTTCGAACTGATGGGTACTGAGAACTGTCACGCACTTGGTTCTGAGGAGCTGCACTTCACTGCTGCCGAATGGAACGCCTTCTCTGAGAAGAAGAAGCAGGAGGTACTGATGAACTATCGTATTGCCTACCTGGCTGAGACAATGGTGAACTGGTGCCCTGCACTGGGCACCGTGCTGGCCAACGACGAGGTGATCAACGGTGTCTCCGAGCGCGGTGGCTATCCCGTAGAACAGAAGAAGATGCGCCAGTGGTGCTTGCGTACCTCGGCTTATGCTCAGCGTCTGCTCGACGGACTGGAGACCATCGACTGGACAGACTCCCTGAAAGAGGCTCAGCGCAACTGGATTGGTCGTTCTGAGGGTACCGAGATGGAGTTCCAGGTAGCCGACAGCGAGAAGCACTTCACCATCTTCACCACACGTGCCGATACCATCTTTGGTGTTACTTTCATGGTACTGGCTCCTGAGAGCGAGCTCGTGGCCGAGTTGACCACTGCCGATCAGAAGGCTGCCGTAGATGAATATCTGGCTTATGTGAAGAAGCGTACTGAGCGCGAGCGCCAGATGGACCACAGCGTCACAGGTGTTTTCTCTGGTTCTTATGCCGTTAATCCTTTCACAGGCGACAAGATTCCCGTATGGATTTCTGAATATGTGCTTGCCGGTTATGGTACAGGTGCCATCATGGCCGTACCTGCTCACGACAGTCGTGACTATGCCTTCGCCAAGCACTTCAACCTGCCCATCATCCCATTGATTGAGGGTGCCGATGTGTCAGAGGAGAGCTTTGATGCGAAAGAGGGTAGGGTGATGAACTCACCTGCTGCAGGAAAGACCACACTCGATGGTTTCTCACTCAATGGTCTGAGCGTAAAGGAGGCCATTGCAGCTACAAAGAAATTTGTTACTGAGCACAACCTC
>JAEEGJ010024436.1_pt1 | contig 12529 bp, 22 predicted proteins | sample 8958761 | NCBI WGS metagenome assembly JAEEGJ01 (sample SAMN16246546, study PRJNA631951) | gut metagenome | biome: gut microbiome; feature: rumen; material: RS-attached | host: Bos | place: Iran: Karaj | collected 2018-10 | reverse complement strand
GGAAAGTCCTGGCATAGAATAATGATAAATGGTTAATTATTGGGTCGCAAAGATAATAAATCTATGGCATATTTCCCAACTTTTGTTGAAAAAGCAACCTAATGAAAATTTTATCGGTTTTTGTTTTAATTTTTTGAGGGCTCATTTACATTTTTAGGGCAAAAATAAGGAACTAATGATTATTAAGATTATGAACAAGGACAAGCTTTTTATGGTGACGATTCATGTTGTGGCAGGTGTGCTGATGATAACTGTGTGCTGGACACCTGCGATTGTTGGTAACATCTCGGTCTGGAACAAACTGTTCTGCACCGCGGCAATCATTCTCCTGCTGCGGTTTCACTACTGGTGCCAGCAATATGAGCCATGACGCCAGCAGTGGTTACCCGGTTGGTTACTCTGTAAGGATTCTTTTGGCAGCGGGAATGATGACGTCGCAAATGACCTGATCGTTCATGCGGTGCTCGCCGTGGAAATCTTCCACATGGGTGAAATGCTGGGCAAACTCGTCCTTGCAGTTGACCAGTGTATCACCATCGGCAAAGAAGCCCCAACACAGGGATTGGTTTTCACTAGTGATGCCGTCAAACAGGTGCTGCTCCATATCCTTGAAGTGCTCGATGATTTCTTCAGTAATCGTAAAGTGTGTCTGGCCATCGGCAGTTGGTTGGAAACGCTCAAAGGTGCCTACCTGGAGGATATCCTTTTGCTGCGACATGTGTAGGGCGGGATTAACGCAGATACGGGGATAATCCGCCATCTGCATGGCATACATGCCACCCATGCTGGTACCGATGATGAGATCAACTTTGTTTTTGGCACAATAACTCTTCAGAAAAGGCAATGCCTCTTCAGGGTCAACGGGAATATCCGGGGCAACCACATTGAACTCCGGCAAATTCTTGGCAAGACAAGTTGCTGAATTGCTTCGGCAACTGGATCCGTAGCCGTGAAAATAAACGATAGTTTTCATTGTTTCATTAAGTGTTATTACGTTGTTTAAATTTCCAACCTCAAATATACAAAATCTTTTCAAATAAACCAAACAGCCCTTTGGAAAAATGCAGCATATGGTGCAAGATCAAATAGCCTTTTATCCAACAAAATCGACCCTCGAAGCCTGTAGCGAGAGAGGGGTATCAATCCCGGTGTCTTCCTGATGAAGATTAACCATATAAGCTATCCTTTGTTCTGTTGTCATCTTCTTGGGGTTCATTTTAATCTTCGGCCCTCAATTCCTTTACTTTCATGATGTCGAGCATGTTGTATTGGATGCCCTCGTTGTCGATGGCTTGCCAACTTTGGTGGAAATGCCCGTAGAACCAATAACGCAAAGGATGGTGATTAGAAGTCAAATAGTCAAGGATCCTGTCCATTACCTGGCGCTCATACTTCACATCTTCGGTCAAATCCTTATCGCGAATGGCCATCTCAGCAAACAGGCCGCCCTTTGATGTCAACTCACAAAATGAAGGAGCGGTGTGGGTTACAATGGTGTCAATAGCGAAGTTCTCACTAATGGTATCAAGTTTATCAGCATCAAACACGGGATACTCATTAGCCCAATATATATTGCGGGCCAAGGGCTCGTCTTTTTTCGGCAGATGGTAGGTGGAATGATTCATGCGATACGACCTGTCGACGGATACGGCACCACCGACGCAAAGGATTCGATGGCCACACGCCCGAACCACAGAATAGTCGGGCACGGTCATCCATCGGCGATGCTTGATGGGGAAATCATTAAAGTAGGCCGGATTGTCGTGGTTGCCTCTGACAAACAGAATCCAGTTATTCGACTTTGACAGACGGGCACGATTGCGGTTATAGACGTTCTCATAATAGCCCGGTTGTTCAAACCCAAAGCCGCAGTCACCTGCAACGATAATCACCGTGTCCGTCATTCCATACTGGACGCAGCACTTAAAGACAAGCTGGTTGAACTCGCCGTGAATATCGCCACTGATGACGACGCCTTTTGCTTCTGGAAAATCGAAATAACGGTCTTTATCTATCACTGTTCCTTTTCGCTTTTTAATTTCATTATCTTTTTCTTACTCAGCGTTATAGGAGTTGAATAAAACACGATAAAGATATTTCTAGTATTATAGTTCAAATTCAAAAAAACTTATGAGAAATCACAAAAAAGAAATATCTTTTAAAGGTTTAAAGCTTCTTTCTGACGTTCCCAAAACGTAATACCCAATAACTACATCCTCTTCATTCATGTAATTATTGTTCTTTATAAACTCTTTGATTTTCTCCTTCATTGTATTGATTGTCCCAGCATCACTTGATTCAAACAGGTTGATGAAAAAGCTCAAAACGCCATCTTCCTTTGTGCCGTTCTTGTCTTTTTTGTCCTCAATAAGCTTTATAATATCCTTTTGGTAATTTGCTGGTTTCACGCTTCTAGCTTTGAATTCAATTAAACAAACTCTTTTCAAGTTTTTGTCAAAAACGACCAAATCAAATTCTGCACTACGACCTCCTTTTTCTTCTCTAATTACTTTGGGTTCTCCATCTGAAAAACTGTACTTTTCCTGAGTTGGCGTCTCAATAGAGTAGAACAAATCCAATTTATCTTTATTATCCATTTTATTACAATAGGCATTAAACGCTTCAACAAAAGCAAAACGCAGCTCTTGTTCACTAACTCTTGTTACGTCTTTTCCTCTATACTTGGGAAATATCAAATGGGTAGGAATGGCAGTCTTATTATTAATTATTACATCTGGTTTAATTACCTGATGATGCAGATAAGCGTATTCTATGCGATTGAATGCATCTTCAATGATTGATTGGATTACTTCTTTTAATGCTTTTGCCATATTTTTTTCTTTTATAGTTTGTTGATTATATGTCGTATTGAGATAATTCCCAAACTTATTGCCAATACCTTTTCTTGAGCGTGCAGATTAACTCTTTCCAGTCGTCACAAGGCAACTTGGAAAATAGTTCTGCGGGCGAAATCAAAACATACTTGTTTGGATTCTTCAGTTGTTCCTTCCAGGTGGTGAGCATATCTTTTCCTCCACTACATGGATATTTCTTGTGAAGCAGTTCGTTATTTCCCGTTGGAACGACATGGACATGGATGTAGTCATCGGCTTTAAGAATTTCATTATTCTTATGCTTTACCATCTGCTCTGCCCAAAGTGTCTGCCTCATCAACTGGTAGAACGGCTCGAAGAAATAGACAGACCCACGGTAATTATCAAGGCTCTTCAATTGCTTTGAGTTATCAATAAGGTCTGAGTACCTTCTCAAGCGAGTGTCACCGCTTGTTCTGCCATTTTCTTCATTTTTGGATTTATCCTCATTGCCATAACTCTCAACGTATTTCCATTCAATGGTCAACATCACACGTTTGCCCTTTTTCTTTGCAAGAATCACGGCATCAATAGAGGTGCAAAGAGCACCCCTTTTGAGCATATCCTGCCCTCGCTTTTCATTCAAGTGGTCCGTAGCACTAACTACTTCAAACGATATATAGCCATCCTGACCTTTGTCATTCTCAAGAATTTCCACACTTTCAAATTCAGGGTCGATGGACTGTGCTAATGCCAAAACGGCTGCTCGGTTTTTTCTGAGTGGAAACAGGTGGTTGATGCAGGCAATTTGCGAGGATAGAGTATGTGTGGTGGGCACATCGCCGCTCCACCAGCCGATTCCATTCTCGTCAAAATACTTGATTACATCGTCATAGCATACTTGCTCAATGAAATTATCCTTATAGTTTTTCAAGATAAAACGATCATAGGATGGATGATAATTACCTTTAAATTTGCCCCCTAATTGAGAGTGATCAAAAAGGGCCTCTTGAACATCTTTCTGTCTTTCCTTGTACGTCATAATCAGATTCTTGATTAAAATGTTTTACTTTGCAAATATAATAACTCTTATTGGAAATACAAGCACTTTATTATGTGCATTTGTAATTGTAGTAAGCTATCAGTCTTTCTGCCCCGATGGTCTCGAATCGGGAGAACTCGAAGTGGGCTTTTATGCTCTCGTCTCTGGCATCGGCCGGCACTTCAAGAAGAGTGGGTATCATGTCAATCTCATCAGTGGATAAACGACAGTATCCTATCGTGAAATCATCAATAAGTCTGCCCAGGATATCATAAGCATCGTCTAGATCAAGATTGAAGCAGTCGGAATCAAGAGTGTCAAAGTTCTCGACTCTTGCAGTCACTAAACTAGGATGGGCCGGGAGAGGTGTTCCCTCCCGTTCCTGTTGGTGCCGCTTCATTACTCGTTCATCTTTAGCCACAGGCGTTCCACTTCTTGTTGGTGTAGGGCGAACTCTAGTTTTGATCCGCTGAATCCGTTGAGGGGGACTCGCTCGAAGAATTGGGAGTAGAACTTGCGGGCGTCGTAGTCTTCCCATGAGCGCCACGCCATTGCGCTCCAGTCCCATTTGTTGATGTACTTGCGGACTAGTTCGTTGGTCATCCTCACGTTAGGGTTCGCGGTGAGGGCTTTCCAGTCCCACAGGTGGGCGAGGGTTTCGATTCCTTCGGCCGTTACCGCCTGGCCGTGAGCGCATCTTGAGAATAGGTTCCAGTTCAGTTTGTCTTTCCATCGCAGGGCCATCTCGGTGGTCCATTCGATTTCGTTGTTTCGGGATACCTCGTCCCAGAGGAGCTGTTGCTCGTACTTTTCCAGGTGGGTCGCCTTCAGGGGGCGTTTTCGTGAGACGGTCATCCATGCTTGCCGTTCGATTTGTTTTTCCAGACCTGCTGCCATTTCCACCCGTCGCATCTCCGCTCGATTGTTGATGATTACTTCGTTCATTTTTTGAGAATTTTTGATTATTAAAGTTGACTGCATTAAGCGTTTTTGAGTCGCGCTTATATATACATAGTACGATAAACGAATGTTAAGAAAAAAACGAAAACGGCAAAAATGAACCTAAAATGCCATTTTTCGGCCCTAGAACCAACCCTGTTATCTATTGAAAATAAACTGATTATATTCGATTTAACAATATTTAACTGCGGTATCTCCATCATCAGTTTTTTAATCAATCTCAAAACTTCACCATTTCTATCCCAAAAGCCCATTTTTCTCCTTGTTTTTATCCGTTTCCACCCCATCCAATTCTCCCGAAAACCCTTATATATGAGAGAATTAGACAACATTTATTTACTAACATTTAACAACAAACAGACAAAACAGAGAGAGAGAAATGAACAATTTACCAAAAATCGTCATGGCCCTATTCGGTGTATCTGCATTACTGGACATTGCAGAGAAGATCAAGAACTGGGGTGATAACAAAGACAAGAAAGAAGAAGAGAAGAAACAAGATGAACCGTCAGGTGTGTAGCTGTAAAGAAGAAATCGAAGACCAGCGATGCCATTGACGGTATTGTAATCGTATGCGAGACAATCGCTACGCTACTAAAGAATTCAAAAAAACTGGTGAAGATCCTGGAAAAGCTCCGGGGTCCACCATGATGTTATTAACCATTTAACTAACAACTAGAAATGGAACAAACAACAATCATTCCGCCATCCTACCTTCCAATGGTAGTCGAGACGGAGCAAACAACAAACATCGGGGAGACCATTATCGACGCTGAAATCATTACCGAAGATACCCGCTCCCCATTCATCGAATCGAACACCTCTGGCATTACGCTCGAGGAATTGAAACGAAAATGTATTGTACCGAGTTTTAAAGACTCATCCTTAACATTAAGCCACCAAGTTTTTGCAGAGAATGTACTTGGGGCTGCTATGGATTATTTTAACGGCGAAACATTTGGAGATCTTGAATGTCGGGTTTCACATCCCATCTCGGGACGAACCCCAAACGCTCTCCTAAAACCCGAAAAATTCCTTACTGAAGCAGATAAAACTCTATTTTTTCAGAGATTCTGTTTCTGCTTCGAACTGACATCGATGACCAAAACAATAGACGGTCAACCGATATGCCTCACTATTGGTGGGGTAAGAGCATATAACGAACAGAACCTTTACGCAAACAAGAGCCCTGAGAAGCTGAAAATATTCATCGGCTGGAGGGTGAAGGTATGCAGTAACCTTATGTTATCATGCGACGGATTACAAGACAGACTGGAAGTAATGAGCAGTTTAGACATTTACAAGTCAGCGCTCGACCTTTTCACAGCCTTTGATCCTATCGACAATTTCAACATGCTTGAAAACCTGGTCAACACGAGATTATCGACACAGGAGTTTTGCAACATCATTGGACGAATGAGACTGTACCAAGCATTACCAGCAAGAACAAGACAAGAACTTAATCTGCCCGAACTGCTTTTGGGCGATTCACAGATAAACGCGGCAACACGTGAATTTGTGGGAAACGAGAATTTTGGACTCAACGGACAAGATTCCATCTCTTGCTATCAGCTTCTCCAATGTCTTAATGAATCGAGCAAGTCTTCATACATAGATACTTTTTTGACCAAGAATCGAAACTGTGTAGAAATTGCGACCGGTATCCAAAAGGCAATCGAAGGACGAGACACGGAAAACTACTCATGGTTCCTGTCATAGTGGAGTAATTCCAAGATTGTATCCGAAGAGGAGGACATCACAAACAACAAGTGGTGCCCTCCTTTTTTATATCAACTAACAATATATCAACAATTTAAAGACTAGAAAAATGAACAAGATTCAATCATTTAAGAACGCTCAAGAATTCCAAGAACTATTCGGAATTCAAGAGCATGGTGAAGTAAAAAGCCGTAGAAACAAGATCCTGCTTGCCCTTTTGAAGAGTAAATCTGTATGGGACTATTGCAGAGAACGTGATGACTGGTCGCTTTTGGCTATCAAGAGTATGGCCGAGTTAAAGACCAAGCTGACGAAGATGATTTCAGATAGTGGGGTTCATCAGGGCCTCGAGTATACTGTAGTTTTGAACGGAACCACTTTTCACAGCGACACCTATGAGTCGGATGCCTACAATGGTGTTCCTGAAGATGGTTCAATAGCATTCGTTCGCTATATCAATCACGACAACAATGACGGAGTTTTCAAGATGAGAGCTGGACGATTCTATTCCAAGCTCATCGATGAAACTAACATTGGCCAAGCATTACCACAGCAGGTTAAGACTTGGCTTTGTGAGGAATTTTCTCAAGACTGGCAGGTTTATATTGCTGGTACACTTCCCAATTACACTTTGATTGTGGATCATGACTTCGCTGAGATTTATTCCAGTGAGGCATGTTCGAGCGGTTTTAATAGTTGCATGATTGACCGTGGCTTTCATAGCTTCTATCGAGACAGTGTGAAGGCTAAAGCTGCTAGACTCGTAGATGAAGACGGTATCATTTTGGCCCGTTGCATTATCTTTACTGAGGTACTCGACGAAGAGGATAAAGTATGGCGTTTAGCAGAACGACAATATGCAAAAGACCAGAGCGATATCCTTAAGAGAGCACTTGTTGATGCCCTCATTAAAGCCGGAGAAATCGATGGTTATAAAATCGTAGGGGCCGACTGTGGAAATTCTCGTGGATTTGTGGATGTAGAAGGAAATTCACTTTCACACAAGAAGTTCTATATCGAATGTGACTTGGATTGGGGTGACAAACTCAGTTACCAGGATTCTTTCAAGTATTACAATCTCAACTCAAACATCGCTTACAACTATACCGATGTGGATTACTCGTATAACCTCGATACCACTAATGGTCAGCTTGAGGACGATGACGAGGAGATGTACTATGCAGAATATCAAGATAGAGACGCGTTTGCAATCTGTGATGTATACTTTCATGGATCTGAGATAACTTGCGACAGTGATTGTATGGAGGACTTTGAATACTTCCAGGAGAACTACTATCACAGCGAGGACGATCTTACCAACTGTCCTGAATGTGGTTCACGTATGCTGGAGCCTGAATATTACCGTGATGAACTTTTCTATAGCGAACTTACAGAGGAATACTATTGCTGTCAAGGTTGCAAGGAGAAGGCTGAACTTCAATACAAAAAGGACAACTGGCATTATTGCGATTTCGACCAGAAGTACTATGAGCAAGACGATATCCTTACCACCTTCAATGCTTGGAATGAGGAACTGGGCATGTATGAGACCAAGACCGTGAACATCGATATGGTTGAAGTTTATATCAACTGCGAGATTCTGTTCCGTATTGGTGATGAACTTTACGACGAGATTAATGAACAAACCGAGCAACCCCTTGATGTAGAAGTTGAGGAGGAGGCTCTTATTGAAGCTTAGTGAGATATGAAACTATTGAAAAAGCTTTATTCCATTCACAGCAAGAGTGGTAAAGAACAGAAGATGATCAAATTTCTGCTTTGGTGGATTAAGACCAATATCCCTGAAGCAAGAGTTGATATTGACCGAGAAATTGGAAACATCTATGTAACGAAGGGTGTTTCTGATACCTACCCCTGCATCGTGAGCCATATCGACCAGGTGCAGACGATTCATTCACGAGATTTTCAGGCAATAGAGACCAAGGACATCATTTTCGGCTATAGTCCCAAGAATAAAAGACTTGAAGGACTTGGAGCTGATGACAAGAACGGTGTATGGGTCTGTCTGAAGTGTCTTTTGAAATATGATGTTTTAAAATGCGCTTTGTTCGTTGGAGAGGAAGTCGGTTGTATTGGAAGTTCTAGGGCTGACATGGATTTCTTCAAGGACGTTAGATTTGTGATTCAGTGTGACAGAAGAGGAAGTAATGACCTTATCGCTTCCATCTGCTCCACTGAAATTGCTTCAAAAGAATTTATTGAAGCTACCGGACATGAAGCTTTCGGTTATCATCTTGAGGACGGGATGATGACTGATGTGCTTACCCTTAAAGAGAATGGTCTTCAAGTTAGTGCTGTGAATATGAGTTGTGGATATTATGACCCCCACAGCGATCATGAATTTACGGTGAAACGAGACCTTCTTAATTGCTTGTCATTCGTCGAGCATATCATCGAGAATAGCACTGAAACATACCAACACCAGTGCGATTATTCGATGGGATTTTACGACGATTATTTCTATGATGAGTACTACGATGAGATTTATGAACTGCTACAAACTTATCCCGACTTGACGTTCGGAGAGGTAGAAGCGGCTTACCAACAACATAACCCCAGACTTGACAGGACAGAACTGAGATCAACCTACGAAATGGTAAAGAACGACCTGGATTTTTGGAGAAAGGAGGAAGAATATTATGCAAGACATTATTAACGACATCCAATTACCAAAAGAGTTGCTGGAGAAAAGAGCTGTTGATTTGACTGGCGAGGATATTTATCAAATCGTCACTGCAGCAATCAAATCTATTGACACTCCTGATATTGTACCGCAGAAAACTACGAACCTGCTTCGTGGTTATAAAGCATTAGCTGATTTTCTGCAATGTTCGGTACCGACTGCTTGTAGAATGGTTGCAAGAAAAGATATCCAATCGCCAGCAGTAATTCGAATAGGCAGATCAGTATTGTTTAACAGTGAACTTGTACTTGAGCAATTGATTGAGATTGACAGCAAGTACGTAAAATCCAAACGAAATGACACAAGCAGAATTAGAAAACAGCCGTGAATATAAAGCGGCTAAGCAACTCGAGGAAGCATTGAACGATTATGGCTTTGATTACAAGAAGTTCACCGAGTCAATCCGTTTCATGCATCCCACCTTACAACAGAACCTTTTCCGCCTGATCAAAGAGACAATCTTATGGATGGCGGACGAGAAAAATCGCTATATCGACCTTAGGAACCGGGCATCATGGGAAGGTTCAAAGGCTGTAGCGGAAATCATGAGTAAGCAACCTGTCCCCTTTATCTGATTGAGGCGGACATAGTATTAACCGAACGAAGGCTCTCACAAAACTAACATGTGGGGGCCTTCTTCATAAACACAAAACAACAATGGCACAGAAAACAAAGAAAATGACAATTAAGTATTGGAATTCCCTTAGCGACGGAAGCAAAAAAAGGGCTCTCCAGTACTGTTTCCCCATCCATCCTGCAATAGTAGAGATGCTGATGAACGAGAAACCCGACCTAAAGAGCGGATGGTGGCAGATGGTTTTCAAGAAAGTTAGAATACCTGCCCCTGGAAGCTATTACAAGACCGTAGTAAACAACACTTATTTAAACTGAACGACTATGATTTTTACAGAAGAAGACCGACTGAGAGAATTACACCTGGCACAAAGGGATATCTACAATGCCGGTAATGATCTCGTAAGTGCCGGATTAAGATTACAAGGCACTAAGTATGAAAAGAGCTATGATCGGTTGTATAAGGCACTCAACGCTCTCAACCGAAGGCTCATCAGTGAAATCAACAAGAACAAAAGGAGGAAGTGACATGGACGAAGAATATAGCAAGGAGATTGCTGGTTATATCTTCAGCATATTCCGTACTAATCCTTTTGTGGTAATGAGCTGGGGGATAAACCCTGCTAGCATTACAATCGTTAAAGTTGGTGTGCAATTTCATGTTCAAGGATTCATTCACACCGGCTTTGTCCAAGTGGTGTTGAATGAAGGAGAAGATCTTTTTGAAGTAACGCTCATTTCTGAAGAGGGCGAAACTTTGAAAACGATAGAACACATCTTCATTGATAACCTGATTTCTATTCTGGATAGTGAAATAGAGAAATGCGAAAATTACGAAGAACGCATTTCTCAAGAATATGGAATTATCACAGAAACTGAAAAATGACAGAAAGTGGGATTTTCCAGGCAATTTTGGAGGGGCCCACCTTTCTTGAACAATACTAAACGTCGGTTCAGTATATTTCAAACTTATGAATAATATTGCATATGTGGCCTATCTCCGGGTTTCGACACAGCGCCAAGGCATGTCAGGACTCGGATTACAGGCACAACAAGAAATTATCAGAAACTATCTTAGCGGAGAGGAACCGATAGCTGAATTTGTAGAAGTTGAGAGCGGACGAAAAACACAGCGTCCCAAACTACACGAAGCATTGGAACTCTGCAAGAAGATGAAGGCAACGTTAATTGTAGCGAAAATGGATCGACTTTCAAGAAACGTGACCTTTACGAGCCAGCTTTTGGATTCGGGCATAGAAATCGTATTCTGTGACTTCCCAAGAGCAAACAGACTGGTACTAACGATTATTGCAGCCATTAGTGAATATGAGGCTGGATTGATCCGTCAGCGTACCAGAGCAGCCCTACAAGTGAAAAAGGAACAAGGATGTCAACTTGGTAAACCTGAAAACTTAACGGGCAATATGGAGAAAGCTATCTCGAACAGCCGGCAAACAAATCAGGAGAAGGCTGCCAACAACGCTAACAATAAGAGAGCGGTGGCAATGTTGAAGATTCTGATACGTGACACCAATAACCTGAGTGAGATGGCTAGAATATTAAACAATGAGGGTTTCACGACCAGCAGAGGAGGCAAGTTTACAGCCAAGCAGGTCTCTATCCTCATAAAACGTTATCAGTTGAATTGAAAAGATAGTAATCGTGTAAATACAATTATTAGAAAAGCGGCAATGCTGCTTTTCTTTTTCACTCCCTTGAATTGCTGCATTAAAAAACAAAACTATAGTGAGAACCCGGCTGTCACATATCGCCGCAAGAAATTGACAGAATCACATTCAAAATACTCTTTGGTGAAAAATCTGCTACAAAAATGGGGTTTGAAATGAAATAATGTGTATATTTGCAGTTGTTCTTTGGCCGGAGCCCACTCTATTAATGACAGTTGGCATATGGCGAAGAGCATGAATATGTAAACCGCTAACCTTGAGATAAAACTATGCCAAGATTTATCATTACCACCAAGCAGATGAAGAATGCTAACGGCATCCGCATCGAGCCTGGCATGACAGTCGAAGTGGTTACCCAATCCATGAGCAATCCTGTGCTCTCCAATGGTGGCCAACCCGTCGTGGACGCTTTCATGCGTATTTACGGCATCGACATTCGCCGTGCTGGTATCCTCAACATGAATTACCTAGACGTCGAACGAATCAATTAATTGCTAAATAGATGCAGCGAGAGGAGGTTGACTTTGCTGGGCTGAATGCCCGACGCGTGTATGCTGCGGTGAAGCGGGTGTTTTATGGGCGGACGCGGTTCAGTGCAGTGGAGTGTGATGATGAACATTTCACCATTGAGGGGCGGCGTGGCTGGTTTATATCGCCATTGAGTGAGCGACTGAAAATGCGAGTAGTGGCAACAGGCACGCAATCATGTCAGGTCATCATCGAGAGTTCATCACGTTCTGTACTCAACCTATTCAACCTGGGAGCCAATTCCCGCAACGTGAAACAGTTGGGCGAGTTCATCCGAAACGAGGTGTATCGCGTCAGCAACACCGACGAGGATATCCGTCTGAAACCCTCTGAAATCCTTATCCGGGACAACGACATCAAGTTTAAGCATTAATGGCGATTCCTTCACAAAGAGGATTTCATCCGATGAAGAGCCATGAACTGGTGTTAATAAATGAATAAACAATGACAGTAAAGGAATGCATATTGTCGGTCCCGTTTGACGAGATGGCTGAAAGGCTGT
>JAEEGJ010024435.1_pt1 | contig 12529 bp, 10 predicted proteins | sample 8958761 | NCBI WGS metagenome assembly JAEEGJ01 (sample SAMN16246546, study PRJNA631951) | gut metagenome | biome: gut microbiome; feature: rumen; material: RS-attached | host: Bos | place: Iran: Karaj | collected 2018-10 | reverse complement strand
GCGCCCAGCTAAAATGCGGGTCTTCAATCTGGTCTTTAGCCACCACGATGCTTTTGTGATGGAAAAAGATAGCGAGCATCATGAGGGGGTCCCACATACTCGTATGGTTCGCAACAATCACCGACGGTGTCTTCAGGCGCGGAGACTTTACCGTGTTACCGACAAAGGTCACCTTCGGGCGGTACCAAACAAGCAAATAGACTCGCACGGTGTAGATGACAATCACCATGACGAGTTGCATGAAAATTTCGAACAGCGGATTCTTTTTCTTTACGTCAGACATCAACCTTACTTCCCTAAGGATTCCTTCGGGATGCTCGTAAAGGTCAAGGCGCCCTTGGCATGAACGTTGCCGTTCACTTTCACGATGCAGTCAAAGCCGACCAATACGCCACCTTCCTTCGTCTTCTTGACAGAGATTTCAAGCTGGTCACCCGGAATCACCGGCTTCACAAACTTAAATCCATCAATCTTCAGGAGCACATAAAGGTTCTTTTCGAGATCTTCGGCGGGCTTTTCAATCACAAGCGAACAGAGCTGAGCGCAGCTTTCCACAATGAGCACACCCGGCATAATCGGAGTGCCCGGAAAATGGCCCGTAAAGTACGGTTCGTTCACGCTCACATTCTTGATGCCCACAGCAGACTCATTCGGCACCAATTCAGTGACCTTTTCGATCATCTGGAACGGCGGACGCTGAGCAATCTTTTCACTGATTTCGTAAATATTCATCATAGAGAGAGACCTCCGTCGAGCACAAACACCTGGCCGGTCACATAGGCGAACTGGTCAGAGGCCAAGGCAGACACGATGTTGGCGACTTCGTCGGCAGAGCCAAAACGCTTCAGAGGAATCTTTTCGAGATAGCCCTTGCGAGTTTCTTCAGGAATCGCTTCGATCATATCTGTAGCGATAAAGCCCGGAGCCACGGCATTCACGCGAATACCGAAACCGCCCAGCTCCTTGGCAAGCGTCTGGGTCAAGGAATTAACGGCACCCTTGGTAGCGCTGTAAACGGCCTGGCCAGCAAGCGCGAACTTCGAAGACACGGAGCTCATGTTGATAATCACGCCGGACTTCTGCTTGTACATCTTGACGGCCACCTGCTGTGCGCAATAGAAATAGCCCTTCACGTTCAAGTCGAAGCACTTGTCCAAGGTTTCCGGATTCATCATCATCAGGTATTCGTCGCGAACGATGCCAGCATTGTTCACCAGCACGTCAATACGGCCGTAGGCCTTGAACACTTCGCGGATCATGAGTTTTACCTGGGCGAGGTCAGCGACATTCGCCTTGTAAATCATGCCGTCGCCACCTTCGGCCTTAATCTGGTCGAGCGTCGCATTCGCGGCTTCGTCGGAACTGGAGTAGTTCACCACGACAGTATAGCCGTCACGGGCAAGGCGCAAGGCACAAGCCTTGCCGATTCCCTTAGAAGCACCTGTTACCAAAGCTACTTTCATATTCTAGCTCCTTCTACCTAAACACTATTTTCCGAACACGACTGCGCTGTAAGAACCGCCCGTCGCATAAGAGATTACCAAAATTTTCTTGAGGTTTGCCGATTCAGCGGTCTTTGCAGAGACAGAACCATCTGCCGCCACAAAGTAAGCATTATCATTTGCCATTTCACCACTCAAAAGCAAAGCGGCTTCGGCAGCGGCAAGGGCTGCAGACCCCGCACGGCCTTCACCGGTACGTTCCTTGACTTCAAAGAGCGGCATCGAGGCAAGCTTTTCGCCAAACACGCGCTTAAGGGCACCCTTTTCGATATCGTCAATTTTCTTGCAACCGTTTGCAAAACCACAGACGGCATCAATTTCGCTTGCGGCGATTCCGGCGTCGGCAAGAGCATCGGCAATCGCCTTGTCCAAGGCTTCGTCAGAACCGACCAGCTTACCGAACTTCACGTTCTTTCGGCCATGGCCGAAACCGAGTGCATAGCAGTAAACCTTGGCACCGCGAGCCTTGGCGTAAGATTCTTCTTCAAGCATAATGGACACGCTACCGTCGCCCACCACAAAGCCTTCGGATTCCGAATACGGGGCGACCACGTCGTTTGCAGCCACACCGAGCTTCTGGGCAAATTCCGTAATAATCGGCAGGTTTTCGTCGGTACCGGTAGCCATCATGGCCTGTTCCTGACCGTCGTGAATCACGTTCATGGAGTAGCCGATGCTATCGAGGCCAGAAAGCGGACCGGTGGTAATGGTTACCCCGTAACCCTTGATGCCCGAACAAATAGAGAGGTAACCGCCAGCCGCGTTGTAAACGGTGTGCGGGAACTTGAAAGCGGAACCGCCTGCATTGCCAAGGCCCGCAATCAATTCTTCAAAATCGTAAGTGGCGCCGAGACCGCCTTCGCTGGTACCCACGATAATGCCGATATCCATGGCATTTTCGTCAGACACTTTGAAGTTTGCATCTTGCAGCGCACGCATGCCGGACACGGTCTGGAGTTGGCCCAAGTTGTCGAGCTTGCGGTAGAACGCCATCTTGATGCCAAGTTCCTTATAGTCATCCAAGGCAATCGTAGAACGCACCGAGGCGGACTCGGGCTTCTTGCCGGCCTTTACGGCTTCAACGTAAGCGGTCTTGCTGTTGCCAAGCGGAGACACAATTCCAAGACCAGTCACGGCAATTTTCTTGCTTGCAGCACTCTGGGCAGACACGTTACCCGCTTCCTTCGAGAAAACGATTGCGGCATTCGTACCGCCGAAGGCAACGTTGTTGCTCAGCACGCACTTCAAGTCCTTATGGCGAGCCTTGTTCTGCACAAAGTCCATGTCGCCGACCTTTTCCTTGAGGGCGGCTGACTGTTCTTCGCTATACGGGAAGGTCGGAAGCACCGTATCGGTGGTCAGGGCCTTGATGCTAAAGACGGCTTCGATGGCACCGGCAGCACCCAGGCAGTGGCCTGTAAGCACCTTGGTGGAGCTCACGCTCACCGTCGGGTTCTCTTCGCCAAAGTAGGCCTTGAAGGCAGTCATTTCGGCGTTATCGTTCTTGCCCGTACCCGTACCGTGGGCATTAATGTAACCAATATCGGTTTTTGCAATGCCCGAATTCTTGACAGAGCGGTTGATCGCTTCCATCAGGCAAAGGCCATCTTCGCGCGGAGCGGTAATGTGGTTCGCATCGCTGGTGACACCCGAACCGAGCACTTCGCAGTACTGCTTGGCGGCACGCTTTTGAGCATGCTCGTACGATTCCACAATCACAATGCCGGCACCTTCGCCGAGCGTAATGCCGTTGCAGCGGTTGAACGGTGAGCATCCGTTTTCATCAAGCGCATGCAAAGAAAGGAATCCAGAATAAGGCACCGAGGCAAAAGAATCGGCACCACCCGCAATGACTACATCTGCCTTGCCAGCGCGAATCAAGTCGCAAGCCACCGCAATCGAAATCGTTCCGGCAGCACAAGCATTCGCCACGTTCGTGACAATACCGCCGGCACCACAAGTTTCAGCCACCTGGGAGGCAATCGAAGCGATAGGCATCTTGGCAATTTCAGAAGCGTCGCGACCATGCTGATGATACTGTTCGATCGAAAGAACGCCACCCACGCAACTTCCGATAACCACGCTCACGCGCTGGTCATCGCCAAAGTTTTTGAGCCCTGCATCGGCCAAAGCTTCGTTTGCAGCCTTAATGCAAAGTTTCGAGACGCGGTCCTTTTCTTCGGGAGCGTCAATTTCATCGAGGGTGTCGCACTTGACTTCGGCAGCCAAGTCCGCATAGCAGTTCACTGTATCAACAGAAGTGGTCTTATGAATGCCGGAAACCGATTCCAGGGCATTCTTCCAGGTTTCTTCGACATTGTTACCGACGGCACAAATGACGCCTAAACCTGTAACTACACAACGCTTGTCATTAGGGGTCATATTCTTTCCAAAGATAGATGCATCCTATCGCCAAGCTCCAGGATGCGAGAAAAAACAAAAAAGAGCCGAGAACGCATCCCCGGCTAAATTTTTTAGGCCTTATGAGCTTCGATGTAAGCAGCGATCGTATCGATGCTCTGGAAGTTTTCCTTGGCAACGCCAGTCATGGACACGCCGAAGTTGCTGTCAACGAAGGAGATGATTTCAAGAGAATCAACAGAATCGAGGCCGATTTCTTCACCAAAAAGCGGAGTGTCAAACTGAAGCACGTCGCCATCGACACCGAGATCAGACATAAAGAAGGCCTTGAGTTTTTCTTTCATTTCGTTCATATTATACCTCGTAACTTTTTTGGGGCAAAGATAAAAAAAAATAACAATTGTATTGTCAATAATCTTACAAAAGCGACATATAGTCCTAAATTGGGGATAAAATGCACTAAAAAGCCTGTCTCACGTAGAAAGAGAGGCCTAAATGGTCAAAATCGACCCAAGAAAAATCGGCTCGTGCAAACAAATTCTGCTTTAAATTCAAGCCCAAAAGCGCGCCTGCACCAACAGACCGATGCCAATCGTTACGAACAAGTTCACTAAAATAGCGTCCCGATTTTCCGCCTTCAAAAAACACATGGCTGCCCAGACGCCACCAGATAAACTGCCGGACTTCGGCCTGGACAATCACCGCCTGGTTATCGCCAAAATACAGGCTTTCTACACCACGGAAACGGCAGATTCCGTCGGGACCCGCAAGCATGTCAAAAGGGACGTCACCATCGGCGCGCTGCCACAAGAAACCTAGCGCCATCGTTGTCGTTTGAGTTAAAGTCGAATAACCGCGCAAGTCCAGCGTTTCCACATCGAAGGTGTAGTCCCCCAGGCGGTCGCTGTAGAACATCTGCTGCCACTGGGCCAAAAAACCGTGACGAGTCCAGTTGATATTGTCACGAGTATCAAGTCCGAGTAAATAGCCAGCCCCATTTCGCCATCCGGAATGGTCGTCCGGCAAATCCGTTATCTTTCCTTCTTCGAAATCGATTTCGGTGTATTCCGCATGGACTTCGACACCATACTTGAACGCCTTAGGGAGCCCGATTCTTGACTCGACACGTGTTCCATACTGGAACTTTTTTCGATTAAAATTGGTAAAAATATCGATATCGGGGTCGTTGCCGCGACCGTAGTAACCAGCCACCCAATCTTGGTACTTGAGCAATCCCCAAATACTGATTTGATCGTGGAACAGGTAGTAGTAAGGTTCTAATTGCAGTTGCAACTGGCCGCGGGTCGAGCCATACGCGGTAAGGCCTATTTCGGGGACTTCGCCGTTCGGCTCGTCGGGTCGCAAAAACAACAGCGCCATCACGCCAATCTGGAATTCCGTCTCTTCGGTGTAGCCCAAAATGGGAACCACGGAATAACGCTGAAAATCGTCTTCTGAAGCATCTTCAGTTGCCGCAGCGACAAACGCCACGAAAACAATCAAAAGCAGCCCTATTTTTTTCAACAATTCCATTACAAACCAAATATAAAATTAAAACGAGCCCTTCTATTTATTGTTAACTTTTCATCGTTCATATATTCATATATCACATGGCACGCGCACGAAAAACAATTACCCCTGACCCGTATGCGAAACCGATAGCGAAACCGCTACCGCCCGAACAAAGTTTACCGGGACATTTAAAGCAGTTTCAGGAAAGTACTCGTGCAGAATTTATTCTAGAGAGCCCCTACGGGGCGGCCGGCGACCAACCCAAAGCCATCGAAGAACTGACCGCCGGATTCAAGAACGGCGAACAATTCCAGACGCTCCTGGGCGTGACTGGTTCGGGCAAGACGTTCACCATGGCAAACGTCATCAAGAACGTGGGCAAGCCGACGCTGATTTTGACGCACAACAAGACGCTTGCGGCCCAGCTCTACCAGGAATTCAAGGCATTTTTCCCACACAACGCGGTGGAATACTTCGTCAGCTATTACGACTACTTCCAGCCCGAAGCCTACATCCCGCACACCGATACCTTTATCGAAAAAGACGCGAGCATCAACGACGAGATTGACAAGCTCCGCCTGCGCGCGACTGCAAATTTGCTGACCCGCCGCGACGTGATTATCGTGGCATCCGTGAGCTGCATTTACGGTTTAGGTAGCCCCAGTGAATACTTCGACCTGATGGTGCGAATCAAGAAAGGCGACATTTACGACCGCGACAAGATTCTGCACGACCTAGTGCGCATTCAATACACGAGAAACGATTTCAGTCTGGAACGAGGCACATTCCGCGTGCATGGCGACGTTATCGAAATCCAGCCCAGCTACGACGAAGAAGGCCTGCGTATTGAACTTTTCGGCGACGAGGTCGACAGGCTCTGCCGATTCAATATCGTCACCGGCGAAGTCACGCAGGAACTGAACGAGATGACCGTTGCCCCGGCAAAGCACTTCGTGACCAAAGAAGAAGGCCGCGCAGGAATCTTGCAGCGCATGCAGATGGAACTCACCGAACGCCTCGCGGAACTCGACAAGGAAGGCAAGGTGCTGGAATCGGCACGCCTTAGTAGCCGAACCCGCTACGACATGGAAATGATCCGCGAGACAGGCCAATGCAGCGGCATCGAAAACTATTCCCGCATTATCGAGAACCGCGCCCCGGGAACACGCCCCTTCACCCTCATCGACTACTTTGGCGACGACTGGCTTTTGATGGTGGACGAATCCCACGTGAGCATTCCGCAGGTGGGCGGCATGGCCGAAGGCGATAAGAGCCGCAAGACCACGCTGGTGCAGTACGGGTTCCGCCTCCCCTGCGCCCTCGACAACCGCCCGATGAATTTTGCCGAATTCGAGTACATGTACCCAAAGCAGGTGCTTTTCGTGAGCGCCACCCCCGGCGATTACGAACTTACCAAGACGGGCGGCGTCGTTACCGAACAAATTAACAGACCGACCGGTCTTCTGGACCCCAAAATCGAGATGTTCCCCATCAAGGGCCAAATGGACGTGCTCCTGTACCGCATCGAGGAAGTCGTCAAGAACGGCGACCGCGTGCTGGTCACGACGCTTACCAAGAAAATGGCGCAGGACCTCACCGACTTCTTCGTAGAAGCGGGCATCCGCGCACGTTACCTGCACAGCGACATCAAGACTCTGGAACGCCACGAACTCATCCGCGGACTCCGTACCGGCGAATTCGACGTACTCGTGGGTATCAACCTGTTGCGCGAAGGCCTGGACCTGCCCGAAGTCAGCATGGTCGCCATACTCGACGCCGACAAGGAAGGATTCCTGCGCAACTACCGCAGCTTAATCCAGACAATGGGACGCGCGAGCCGCAACGTGAACGGCACGGTGCTCTTGTTCGCCGACAACATGACCGATAGCCTCGACAAGGCCATCACCGAAACCGCCCGCCGAAGAGCCGTTCAGGAAGAATTCAACAAGGAACACGGCATCACGCCGAAATCCGTGACCCGCAAACTCGAAGACGACCTGAGAATCAACGACCCGCTCGGCGATATTGGCGACGACTCCGTCGACGAAGACTGGGAAGACGATGGTAACGGAATCCGCCCGATGGAACCGCTGCAGCCGTCGAGCAAGACGAAGAAAAAGGGAGCTCGCGGCAGCACCCAGAAGCGTCATCCTGGAGCCCACGGCGACGGGATCCACAAGGAAAATCAGGACTGGATCCCCTCCCCACTTCGTGGGTCGAGGATGACGGGAGACAAACTCGAAGACCTGGAAAAGCAGATGAAAGAGGCCGCCGCGCGCCTCGATTTCGAGGAAGCGGCGCGACTTCGCGACATTATCCGGGGAATGAAGTAGATTTACATCACTTAAAACCGCATTTTTGAGCAAAAAAACGTGTTTTTTGTGTCATTTTTGCTTAAATTTACACTTTTTTGATTGCATTTTAGCCCATTTTTGTTTATTTTCAAAGGCAGAAAAACTTTTTATGAGGAAAAATCATGATTTTTTCAAAGAAACTTATCCTGAGTTCCGTTTTCGCCATTGGCGCATTCGGTCTCATTGCATGCGGAGACAGCAAATCTTCTGAACCGGATCCGAACAAACCGGGCGATCCGGTTGAAGTTCCCACCCAGCAAGACGCAAACATCACCTTGAGTAGCGAACTTGTCGGTGACGGTCTGTTGGCCAACTCCAGACTTTCTGGCGATGACATGCGTTTCAAGGGCCGTTTCGGTCTTGACATTACCAAGGACTCTTCCGAAAACGACATCAACATTGCGTTCACCAATATCGAATACCAGGTTCTTGATGCCGAAAATAGGACTGTTGCAGTGAACATCAGTTCTAACCCGATTACATTCCCCACTCCCAGCGACATTGACCTTAACTCCATGTATTCAGCAGGCGTGAAGGTCGACATGACTGACTCCGGCTTTACTGCATGCGGAAAATTCAGCCTCGTGGTCACTGTAACCGCAAACAACGGCGCCAAGGACTTCTTCAGCACGGTGCAAATCCCGTTCGAACGTGAAGCTGCTGAATACTGCCGCTCAGATAATCCGGAACCGCCACCGGAACCGGTAAAGCAGGAAGTCTCTATGTCTTTCTGTGAAGTAACAGTCTCCACCAACATTACCCCGGGCATCGATTTTGCCACCTGCACTGCAACAGCAGAAGCAACCGCAGGCATCATCTTTGCCAAGGCCAAGGTTGGCGAGAATAACGAAATTACAGCCTCGAGCGGCAACGGTACCACGTTCGCTCCGATTACCAACGGAGACCTTCCGCCGTATACCGACGACTACGAAGTGAACATGTGGCCCGAAGACATGAACGCCGACCGTTCCCCGGCCACTGCCTACGTAAGCGACTTCATGTTCAAGACTGCAGGTCCTACGCTCGCCTCGATGATCGAAAACGCCAACCAGATTTATGTCGCTTTGGCTCCGGGCTACAGCACTGAAACTGGCGTCGGCTTCTATGCCTTCGCTATCGTCGACGCAGCAGAAGGCAACAACGGCGACTACGATCTCACCGTGAAGGTTTACAAGGTTCCTTAAGCTAACGCCTTTAAATTGAAATTAGGCTCCCCTGAAAAAGGGGAGCTTTTTTATTTGGCTAAAAAATTCTAAATTTGCACCCGTAACATTTTAATGGAGTAAACTATGCTCAAGAAGCTTTCCAATTTCCCCGGCATCAAGGGACCGGTCGTAACCATCGTGATGGATGGTTTTGGTATCACCGATAAGGTCGAAGGCAACGCCATCAAGGCCGCCCGCACCCCGACTCTCGACAACCTCTTCAAGATGTACCCGAACGTGCTTCTGAAGGCTCACGGCCGCGCCGTGGGTATGCCGACCAACGAAGACATGGGTAACTCCGAAGTGGGCCACAACGCCATCGGTGCCGGCCAGGTGTACAATCAGGGTGCAGCCCTCGTGCAGGACGCCATCGTCTCCGGCGACATCTTCGGCCGCGACGCCTGGAAGGAAATCGCTGGTAACGCCCGCGAAAAGAACACCGTCCTCCACTTCATCGGTCTTTTCAGCGACGGTAACGTCCACTCCAACATTTCTCACCTCAAGGCCATGGTCGCCCAGGCCAAGAAGGAAGGCCTGAAGAAGGTCCGCGTGCACATCCTCCTCGACGGTCGTGACGTGCCGGAAACCTCCGCTCTCGATTACGTCGGCCCGTTCGAAAAGTTCCTCGACGAACTCCGCAGCCCGGAATTCGACGTTTGCATTGCTAGCGGCGGTGGCCGTATGCAGATTACCATGGACCGTTACAATGCTAACTGGAAGATGGTGGAACTCGGCTGGAAGACCCACGTGCTCGGCGAAGGCCGCTACTTCGACAACGCTACACAGGCTATCGAAACGCTCCGTGGCGAAACCAAGGCCATTGACCAGGACTTGCCTCCGTTCGTGATTGCGAAGGACGGCCAGCCGGTCGGAACCATCAACGATGGCGACTCCGTGGTGTTCTTCAACTTCCGTGGCGACCGCGCCATCGAAATCACCCGTGCCTTCGAAGAAGAATCCTTCAGCGAATTTGACCGCAAGCGCTTCCCGCACGTCTGCTACGCCGGCATGCTCCAGTACGACGGCGACCTCAAGCTCCCGAACCGCTTCCTCGTGCCGCCTCCGGCCATCAAGGAAACCAGCGGCGAATGGCTTGCCGAAACGGGCGTGAAGCAGTTCGCCTGCTCCGAAACGCAGAAATACGGCCACGTGACCTACTTCTGGAATGGCAACCGTTCCAGCAAGTTCGACGGCGAAACCTACCTCGAAATTGAATCTGACGTTGTTCCGTTCGAACAGCGCCCGTGGATGAAGGCTGCCGAAATCACCGACGCCATGATCGAAGCTTTGAAGAGCGGCAAGTACCAGACGCTCCGCTGCAACTTCCCGAACGGCGACATGGTGGGCCACACCGGTTCCTTCCGCGCCGCTACGATGGCTATCGAAGCTGTGGATATCGGCCTCGCACGCCTCCTCCCGGTGATCGACGCCCTCGGTGGTGTCGCTATCATCACGGCTGACCACGGTAACGCCGACGAAATGTACGAAATCGACAAGAAGACCGGCATGCCGAAGGTCAACAAGGACGGTACGTTCAAGGCCAAGACGAGCCACACCCTCAACAAGGTGCCCTGCATCCTTTACGATAACGTCACGGGCGGCAAGCTCGGCCTCAAGGAAGGCGACTGGGGCCTTTCCAACATCGCTGCTACGACGGCCAACCTCCTCGGCCTCGAAAAGCACGAAGCTTGGGACGAATCTATGTTAATCGTTAAATAAACGATTAACATATAACGAGATTAAAAATGGAACCTGCAAAGGTTCCATTTTTGCTACGCCTCCAAATCCTTGTTAAGAGCTGCGGCAGCCATAGACTGGCGCATCTCTAAAAACAACGATTTCGTTCGACGAACGGAGGGTATAAAACCCTCCTCCCGCACCATAGGTGCGGAGTCTCACGAGAGGCTTGGAATGATTCTATGCTCATCATCAAGTAGGTATGAGCTCGCGACCTGCGGTCGCTTTGAGCGATGAGGTCGCAGCTACGCTGCTTTGAGCAAAATTTCAGAAAGGAACCCGCGAGGGTTCCTTTTTATATTCTTCAGGTGGAAGGATCCTACGTTTCAGCCGTTTGCACCATACCCGCTTGTAAGGCAGTTTCTACTCGCCTGCGATAATTCAGATAACATTGCCAATCCGAAAAAATTTGGCATCAACCATAATAAAAAACAAGTTTCACTCTAATATTGTCGTTTTGAATAGACCTTTTGGAATTTATTTTGAACATTCAAAACGCGACCACGAACATCAAAATGATGTTCAGACTTAAGCTCCATGGGGTTATTTTCGTGCAAATCACCTACGCGTACATCCGGTTTGAGTTTCGTCGTTTCTTGCACATTCAACGGAGCCGTCACAATTCGCGACAAACTTTTTTCGTCAATTTTCACCGAAACCTTGTACTCACCCGCTCCTGAAATTGCAAGCGTTTCAAGCGTATCGCCTTCAAGCATCTTGCCGTTTTTGTACCACTGGTAGCCAAAACCTTTCGATGCCTTGAGCGTAAGGTTGTCATCTTGCGTTACACGCAAAGTATCCATCTGCAAATGGGCATACACAATTTCGGCCAAGTGCTTTGCCCCCTCAACAGACGGATGCACCAAATCTTCCAAATACCAGCTCGGCTTTTCAAGCGCACTAAAATAAAAATGCAAGTCAATCACGTTCACGCCCTTTTCGAGCCCCGCCCGCAAAATTGCAGGATTCACGCGATTCACGACCGTCGTATCAATAATGTTCCAATCTACGTTATTTACATAAGGAGCCAAGCAAATAAAAATATGCGGTTTCGACTTCACTTGGAACGTATCAATCAACGCTTCAAAATCTGTCGTAATAGCAGAATCGACCACAGCATTCTGTGCCGGAGTATTCCACGGTGCGTAAGCCTTGGAATCGTTCGTGCCCAACTCGATGATAACCGTATCTGCGGCAAATTCAATCGCCGGCGCAAAACGGTGGCCCTTCCAGTACGAAGCCTGATCGTCTTTCCGAACGGTAAGTGAGCTCACGCCAAAATTTTCGACAGTATCGCCAGGTGCATCGCCACGCAACATTTCCTGCAAATGATGCGGATAACTCGTCTGGTCGGGCCAAGACACAATCCCGTAACCGTACGTAATGCTATTGCCAACGCAAGCGACCTTGCCCGCCGCAAACGCAGAAACCGACGCCACCACCGAAACAACAGCCGCAGCCAAAACTATCTTTCCAAACATATTCATAGCCATGTGATAAATATAATCAAGAAAGCGGGCTGACGAGATAAATTACAACCGGAATTGGTCTATTTCTTCCTTAGTCAGCTGCGCTAAAAGCACTTTCCATAAAGGATTGTTCGCTTCTTGATATCCCGTTCTTGGTTGCGATTTGACGCCAGTTTTCGGAGACAACATTCTTCATTTCGGTGATATATTTTTTTGCAGTCGCAGAGGATATTCCATACAGTTCACTTGCGTCTAAAGCTAATTCCAAAGAAAGTGTTGAATCTGTTTCGGAGATGTTTAAGGAGAGGTATTCTCCGTATGGATTTGGATTGACATCAAACAAAGGTGAAAGAATCCATCCTTTTTCTGACAACAGGAATCCATGGTTT